>Ga0247609_10003523_pt1 | contig 15880 bp, 14 predicted proteins | sample 172DNAGHGlowgp2_FD_193487 | JGI IMG/M metagenome (GOLD analysis project Ga0247609, IMG submission 193487) | Sheep rumen microbial communities from Palmerston North, Manawatu-Wanganui, New Zealand - 1728 DNA GHGlow gp2 | ecosystem: Host-associated > Mammals > Digestive system > Stomach > Rumen ...
CAAATCTGTCGCAGCATCCTTGTCATCTGTTCATCTGTGGTCTTAAAACACAATCATTCCGTGCCCCACACATGACGTGGTCGTAATCATTTTCATAAAAGCTATAAAGACTACAATTAATATCATTTTTCTTGTATATCTTATATTCAGCACCTTACATGTATGATATTGAAATTATTAATATCACATATTGTCATACGTTGTACATTACGCTTTTTATGGAAGTCTGTATACATAATCCTTACTGCTGGTTGAACTTGCTTGTAAACATGGACATCGGACTAAAGAATCATCGTTTCGTAAGAAAGAGAACTATCTGCTTAAAGTAAAACAAGTTGTTTTACAATCGTTAAAAGGTACTTGTTTGCCGAAAAGTATGGCTTCTACGGTAGTGAAACAACTTGTTTTATAGCAAGAGATGACTATGATATTAAGGCAATCAATATCATATACATAAAACTCTAAGTATCAGCAGATTATAAAGATAATGATATTAAATACAAAAATGATGAAGAAATTCTCGAATGCACATTTCCCGCAATACTCCTATCTATCCCCAGACCACTAAGTCACGAAACAGGACAATTTTCTTCGCCTCGCCACGCAGGCCTTAATTAGAATTGCCTGATAAGTTCGTTCAAATCACGAGCGGTACCTTTGCTCCCTGTTAATTTCTTATAAAGACGCTGGCGTGTCATCCCAACGGCCGATTTAGATTTGCACAGCATATTCCCAATGTCTGTCGACGTAATACCTAACTTAATGAGATAGCAGACATGTAACTCATATTCGGTGATGCCGTCGTACAAGATGCGCAGTCGGGCAGTAAACTGGTCGTAGGCCAGGTCTATTTGTGCAGCAAGTTCATGCCATTCCCCATCTGTTAGTCGGAAGCCGTCCTTGCCGGCATTCTCTTTTATACGTTCGCGCAGAGGAGACCGTTCCAGCAAGTCTATCTGGTGTTCGTTTGCTGCTTTCTGTTCTGTGCTCAGTTGGGTCTTTCGTTCTTCTGTATGTTGCAACAGTTTCTTTCTTAGCAGTTTATCGGCCTCCTTGGTGCGGTATGCCCTCCATGCCATAATAGTTGCTAACGCCACAACCACAACTATAATGACAATGCCGACAATAAGATACGTCAGATTTCTTTTCTGGCGATCAGCCTCGTCACGTTCCTGCTTTATCATGTCGAACTTATGCCTCGCTTCCGTCTGCCGGGTTTCTTCTATTTGCGAGTGCGCCTTTAACGAGTCCTTGGCGGCGTTGAGCTTTTTGTAGTATTCCAGTGCTTTATCCCTGTTCCCTCGCTGTTCTTCAATTTCTGCCAACGTCTGTAGGAATGTCACGTCAGCCCGCCAGTTGTATTTACCTAACATTTTTTTAAAATAATAGACTGCTGAGTCTGTATGCTGTTGTCCCAAATGCCAATAGGCCCAGTTCTCATCGTCAATGCTGTCACGTGTTAAGAATTCAGAAGCTTTGTCGTATTGTTCAATTTGGATGTAGATATCTGCAAGGGTTGACTTGGCTGGAGTTACGATAGTATTGGGAAGGCAGGTGTTTTCCCCCAGTCGAATTGCTTGATTTAAATAGAATATGACACTGTCAACGCTGTTCTCAATAATCCATACACGAGCCATGCTGAAAGAACTCTGTGCTATTCTTAGGGTATCCTTTTTCTTGCATGCTAAAGCATAATAGTCTCGATAATGTTTAGTACTTTCTGTTAGCATCCGTTGTTCAAAATAGATATCGCCTCGTATTCTGTTCTTCCATATCTGAAGCAATAGATCCCCAGAAGTATCTATCTCCTTCTCTGCCTTGAGAAGACAATTTAGGGCAGACGGATAATCATAACTGCTTCGGTATGTTTCTGCTAAGAACAACTGAGCCATAGCGGATTTACGTTGATTATTATTATAATAGAATCTGGCCAGACTATCTGCCATGGAAAAATCGCTTTCAGTAAGTCCAAAGCGAACAAATGTCCTTTCTATGGCTAACAACTGACGGTACATTGTAATTTGTACGTTATATGAACCTATATTTTTGTCGAAATCTTCTAATAGACTATCAGCAGCGTCGTAGTTTCCTTGTGTAAAAAAGTTATCTGCATCTGTCAATTGCTTGGGATATGGCGATTCCCAGTTACATGAGGCTAATATGGTAAAAAACAGGAGTATTAAATATCTGAATGACAGTTTCATGTGAATACAATCTTTGTTCGTAATCTTTATGCAAAGATACGAAATCCTTCCATAACTCCCAAAAAAGTTCACAAGTAGTTAACAATTTTTGCATGTTAACTACTTGTGAACTCTATTTTTTGGCGCTTAAAATCTTTTGTTAGAACTTTGCACTCGCAAATCAGCGCTGAACAATTTAGGTAAAACCATTAAAAAATTAAGTTTAAATGAAAAAAGTATTGCAAGTAGTCATCTCTCTAATCTTCTGCGCCATCCCGTCCTGTGCTCAGGACGGGAATGGGCAGCTGGGAGAACGATGTGACTTTCTCAGGGAACGATTAGTGTTCGATTTTCAAGCAAGTCTCTCAACGATGTCGAATACTCATCTGACTTATAGTGTGGACTTTGGCGTAAACTTGAACCAACGCCTATACGGTTTTGCTTCCTATTCTAACTATTGGATGCTGAGTAAAGAAAACGGAAACCGATTATATCATGCTACGAATCTTTTAGGAGGAGGCTTGGGGTATCGTTGCTTTGGCAAATTACAACGTAGGATGTCAATGGATATTCGTGCAAAGGTGGAACAGAGTATAGGAAACAATTCGATGACAGCTACTGTATATGATGCGGGTATAAACTTCCGGTTGGGCGGTCCGCTGTTAGTTCCTACTATCGGCCTTGGGTTCCGTCATGCTCACATGCATACGTCTGGGTTGAGTCATCAGAATTATGTCTATTTGTCCTTAGGAGTTGGTCTGTAATTGAATTATTCGGACAAAAATCTCTCTGAGATTCGTGCGAAAGTCACCAACTCCCAACTTAGAGTCAAATACGCGAAATATGAGGACTTATTGTAACTTACTGATAATAAGCTCCTTACGTTCTTGGTGTTTTTCTGGTATTTTCAACGGACGCGATTTTCGGGCGAAAAAGAGGCTTTTTTGCTCCGTTCGGAGTAATTTTCAATACTCTCGGAGTAATTTTGGTTGTTCCTTGCCTTGAGTGCTTCGGCACAGGATGCAGGACGGCTGTCGGCAGGGATAGATGCTTTGTATGGAACGTACGTCAAGGGAATGGGACTGGGTGTCAAGGTGCGCTATGGCTTCAGCAATACATGGAGGGCTGAGGGTGCGTATAGTCATTTTTTCAAGAAGGATGGTATCATCATACAAGGTTTTTCTGTCCACGGGCAATACCTGCTCCCGTCTGTCGGCCGTCTACAGGCATTCCCTTTAGCGGGGCTTTGCCTCACTCATGTCAAATATGACAATATGCCTACTCGCTATGAGGATGGAGACTTCATTGCTGTAGAGAACGAGACACGTATCGGAGCTGCTGCCGGTGTTGGTGTTGACTTGACAATAACCCCTCATCTGATTCTTAATGCCCAAGGCTTGTATCAGATTGTCAAAAACAACCATCAAGGAGTGTTCAGCATCGGCGTCATTTATAAGTTTTAGTAAAAGGATACCATATGGCAAGAGTTTTGGGCAATAACAAAGAAAAACTCGTTTTCCTTTGGTTCTTTGCTCATTTTTTCGTATCTTTGCGGAGTAAAAATATAACTAATCACCGTATGCTTATGAGAGTTGGAATTCCTAAGGAGATCAAGAACAATGAGAACCGCGTGGGTATGACCCCTGCGGGAGTGGCAGAACTGACACGTCGCGGCCATGAGGTCAGCGTGCAACACACGGCTGGCGAGGGCAGTGGATTCAGCGATGATGACTATGTGAAGGCGGGAGCAAGGATTCTACCAACCATCGAAGCTGTCTACCGCGAGTGTGACATGATAGTGAAGGTGAAGGAACCCATTGAGCCGGAGTACAATCTGGTGAGGAAGGGCCAGTTGCTGTTTACCTATTTTCATTTCGCGTGCGAGAAGGAACTGACGGAGGCGATGCTCAAGAGCGGTGCCGTGTGTCTAGCCTACGAGACGGTGCAGTTGCCGAACGGTTCGCTGCCGCTGCTGCAGCCCATGAGTGAGGTGGCAGGACGTATGGCGACGCTGAATGGCGCGTACTACCTGCAGAAGACGAAGGGCGGCAAGGGTAAGCTGATTAGCGGTGTGCCTGGCGTGAGTCCTGCAAAGGTATTGGTATTGGGTGGCGGTGTCGTCGGTGAGGCTGCCGCACTGATGGCTGCCGGACTGGGTGCCGACGTAACCATTGCCGACATTTCTCTGCCGCGTTTGCGCCAGTTGGACATCGAGACGCCAGCCAACGTGCATACGCTGTATTCGTCGGAGCATAACATCCGGCAGATGTTGCCAACGGTGGACATCGTAGTAGGATCGGTATTGGTGCCTGGTGACAAGACGCCACACCTGATTACGCGGGAGATGCTGAAACTGATGGAACCGGGAACGGTGCTCGTCGACGTGGCCATCGACCAGGGCGGCTGTTTCGAGACCTCGCGGCCTACGACGCACAGCGACCCCGTATATGTGGAAGACGGTATCGTACACTATTGCGTGGCGAACATCCCCGGTGCAGTGCCAAACACGTCGACACTCGCCCTGACCAATGCCACGTTGCGCTATGCCATTGCACTGGCCGACAAGGGTTGGCAGCAGGCCTGCAAGGATGATGCAGCACTGGCGAAAGGCCTAAACATTGTAGAGGGTAAGGTGACGTTCAAGGCCGTCGCTGACGTCTTCGGCCTGCCATATCATCCTCTTTGACACGGATGAAACAAGATTAGATTGATTAGGTAGTATGATATTACTGAGTTTCGACACGGAAGAGTTTGACGTTCCTCGCGAACATGGGGTCGACATCTCGTTGGAGGAGAGCATGAAGGTCAGCACGGAGGGTACGAACCGTATCCTGGATGTGCTGAAACGGAATGGCGTCAAGGCGACATTCTTCTGTACGGGCAACTTTGCCGAGCATGCGCCAGCGGTGATGCAGCGCATCATGGACGAAGGTCACGAGGTGGCGTGTCACGGTGTGGACCACTGGCAACCCAAGGAAACCGACTTTGAAGTGTCGAAACAGATAGTGGAACGCGTGACGGGACGTACGGTGTATGGCTATCGCCAGCCCCGTATGTTTCCTGTCAGCGACAGTGAGATAGAGCGCGTTGGGTATCGCTACAATTCGTCGCTGAACCCCGCCTTTATCCCTGGCCGTTACATGCATCTGACTGCACCGCGCACATGGTTTATGAAAGGTGAGGTGATGCAGATTCCCGCCTCGGTGACCCCTTGGATTCGTTTCCCGCTGTTCTGGCTCGCCCTGCATAACCTGCCGGAGGGATTGTACCACTGGCTGGTGCGTCGCACGTTAAAGCACGACGGCTACTTCGTCACCTATTTCCATCCTTGGGAGTTCTTCGACCTGAAAGAACACCCGGAATTCAAGATACCCTTTATCATCAAGAACCATAGCGGTCGCCAGATGATGCAGCGACTGGACAACCTGATAAAGATGCTGAAAGCGCAACGACATGCTTTCGTCACCTTCAATGAATTTGTAACGAGCCGATGAAAAAGAAAGTTACCATTCTGCTTCCCGCCTACAATGAAGAGGCCTCGTTCGCCTTGATAACCCAAAACATGAATCAGGTGTTGACCGAGAACCCTGACTATGAGTGGGAGTTTCTGTTAGTGAACGACGGCAGTACGGACAACACGCTACAACAGATGATTCGCCTGCATCAGGAAGATGCGCACTACAACTACGTGGACCTGTCGCGCAACTACGGCAAGGAGATTGCCATGATGGCAGGCTTCGACTATGCCGCTGGCGATGCGCTGATTATCATGGATGCCGACATGCAGCATCCGGTGAATGTCATTCCTGAGATGTTACGCTATTGGGAAGAGGGCTATGACGATGTCTACGCCCAGCGACAGGGTAGCCAAGAGTCATGGATGAAGCGTAAGACGTCGCACTGGTATTACAAGCTGTTGCAGTCGATGACACGAGTCCCTATCCAAAAGGACACCGGCGACTTCCGTCTGCTGGACCGTTCGTGCATTGAGGCCCTGAAGCGGATGCGCGAGGTGGAACGTAACACGAAGGGCATGTATTCGTGGATAGGGTTCCGCAAGAAAGGTATCTATTATCAGCAGCAAGAACGGCAGGAGGGCAAGAGCAAATGGAGCATGATGTCGTTGGTGAACCTTGCCTTGAACGGTATCATGTCGTACACCACAGCCCCCTTGCGACTGGCTTCTGTCATGGGACTCATCGTCTCGCTGGTGGCATTCATATACCTTATATATATTATTATCGTAACGAATCTCTATGGCGATCCCGTTCAGGGTTATCCTACTATCATGGTGACCATACTCTTTCTGGGCGGTGTGCAACTGCTCAGTCTGGGCATTTTGGGTGAATATCTTGGAAAGGTGTTCAACGAAGTGAAAGGGCGCCCTGGATATTTTATCAACTCGTATAACGGTGGAAAGGAAAAAGGGAAGAGTGAAGAGTGAAAAATTAACTGCCGCCGTGAATGGGCGGAACATTTTTGTGCTGGGTTTGCTGGTAGCAATCATTGCCACTGCTTTGGAGACACTGCGCCTGCGGTATATGAACTATCTGGTATATACCGACTCGACGCTTGACTTCTGGAATGGCATCAATCCTTATACGCAACGCTTTGTCGATGAACATGGACGGTACTTCCTTTATACGCCCGTCTTTTCGGTGCTCTATGCACCCATAGCTTTCCTGCCCAAATGGCTGGGGCCTTTTGTGTGGAATCTGACGAACTATGCGTTATTTGCGTTGTCGGTTTTTACCCTGCCCAAGCAATATGATGCCTATAAGGTAAAGATATTCCTTTTCCTGCTTCTCATCCTGGAGCAAAGCATCTTCCCCTTCCAATTCAATATCGTGGTGGCCTATTGTTTCCTGTTTGCCTTTACGTTGCTGGAACGGGGAAAAGGGTTCTGGGCCGTACTGCTCATCATGATTTCCACCACAACCAAGGTTTATGGTATCGTTGAGCTGCTGTTGCTGTTCTGTTACCAGAAGCCCTTCCGTCATCTCTGCTATGCTGCCTTGCTGGGTATTCTGTTACTCATGCTGCCTGCCCTGAAGACAGGCTTTGACGGATTGCTGCCGTGTTACGAGAACTGGTGGAACATGCTGACCCAACATCAGAGCGACACATTTTATGTATCGTTACTCTACGCCTATCCGTTGCGCTATGTGCTGGACTATTACCGCTGGATCCAGCTATTGACAGTTGGGCTTGTCGTTGTCCTGTTCTTTTGCAAATATCAACGTTGGGGCGACTTCCGCTTCAGGGCTTTTGTGTTAGGTGTATTGATGGGTTGGGTGATTCTGTTTGGTGACTCTTCTGAAACACATACCTACCTGATAGCACTGACGGGTTATATGCTGTGGTATTGGTTACAGGCTGAACATTCCCTGTTTGACAAGGTGCTCTTTTGGGGGATGGTGGTATTCTTCGGCATTGTGCCCGTCGACCTGTTTGTTCCTTCCAGCGTGCATAACTTCCTGAATGGCACCCTCTATATTGATGTCTATCTCTATACCCTTGCCTGGGGTAAAATGGTCTGGTCGCTATGGAAAGAATAAAAGGCAGCGATATCGCTTTCATCCTGACGGCCGCCATCTTGATGGCTCTGCCCGACGTGCTGTTTTATACGCTGTGCGAAGGTAAACCCTTGAAGGGATTGCTTATTCTGGGTGCAAACACCGTGATGGCGATATTGTTCTGGGCGGTATTGTATTTGTCCTCTTTCCTGCATCTCAGGAAAGTGCTCCAGACTGTCTTTACTTTTGTCATCTCCTGCTATTTCTGTCTGCTATGTCTCTGCTGGTATCGTTTTGGAACGCCCGTCGACAAAGGGATGATAGCGTTGGTGACGGGAACGAATGATGCGGAGGCTGGGGAATTCTTTCATACTTATATCACGCCTCTGACTATCGTGCTGTTTTCCATCGCTTTTGTGGTCGTGTTTGTGGTATTTCTTTGGCTGAGCAGGAAATCATTTCCGTTGACACGAAAGGCTGTCAAGGGTGTCGTATTCTTTTTCCTGTTGTGCTTCTGTGGAGTGGGCTATTCGTTCTACACGTTGCCAGGTAGGTTGGAAGGTATCCTGCGAACAGAACAGAAGAACCTGGTGGAATATCTGCAACATCCCCAGATGACAGCCACCTCCGAACATCATCCTGATGTCGTGATGATGATTATTGGTGAAAGTTTCGTCAAGGGTCACAGTTCGCTCTATGGCTACGACAAGGTGACAAATCCCCGTTTGCAACAGTTGGCAGACAGCGGGGAACTCATCGTCTTCCGTGATCCTATTGCCCCAGCCACCCATACCGCTCAGGCTTTTAAGCACTTCATGACTACCTACAGCCATGATACGGTGGACAAAGAGTGGTTTGAATGTCTTACCCTGCCTGAGGTCTTTCAGGCATCAGGCTATCATACCGCATGGTTTTCCAACCAGGCACAGACGGGGTGGTACGACAATATCTCTGCGGCCTTTGCTGCGCTTTGTGACACCATCCACTATACCACCACTCACGAAGACGGTGAGCAGGATGCCAAGCCCGATGGGCTCTTGCTGGGTTATGTGCCATCCTACGTGAAGTCCTCCCATGCAACTCCTCAGGCCATATTTGTTCACCTGATGGGGCAGCATGTCGACTTCGAGAAACGGTATCCGGATGCGTTTGACTATTTTAAGGAGAGCCAATACGCCGACAAGCCAAAACACCAGCGCGAAGACTATGCCACCTACGACAATGCCACGCGCTACAATGATTATGTGGTTGACAGTCTTTTTGCAACACTGAAAGACAAGAATGCCGTTGGCATCTATTTCTCCGACCACGGAATGGACTTCTATGAATCTGGCGAGGACTACTGCTCACATGCCAAGGACAATGATCCCGTATCTTATCAGGCAGGGCTCAAGACACCCTTTATGGTTTATACCACTGCGAGCTATCGTGCTGCCAATCCCGATGTCATGATACAGCTCAAAGATCTGGCTTCCAAATCTTATCAGATAGAACAATTTCCTACGTTAGTGCTCCAAATAATCGGATACAAAGTCAATGAACATCCCTGAAAAGCTTAGAAATAAAGAAGGCATGTCGCAGTTTCTGCGTTTCTGCATCATCGGCGTACTGGCAGCAGCCGTCCACTATGGCGTCTATTTCATACTCCAATGGTGGATAGACCTCAATATTGCCTATACGGCAGGTTATCTGATTAGTTTTGTAGGTAACTTCATCCTGACCAACTACTTCACTTTCCGCACCAAGCCAACTTGGAAGAACTTCGTGGGGTTTGCAGGTAGTCACGGCATCAACTATTTCCTGCATATCGTTTTGTTCAATGCGTTCCTTTGGTTAGGAGTTCACCGCCTCATTGCCCCTCCGCTGGTGATGCTTGTGGCTATGCTGGTGCAGTTTACTATCCTGCGTGTGATCTTCACCAAATGGGGAAAACATTAGATAATCCTTCTGAACCAGTAGTCGAAAAGTCGGAAGCCCTCTTGAGTCATTTGAGTGGCGTCTGCCGTATCCATGCGATACAAGGGTATGTCCCTGTACATGGCCGCTACGAGGGAGAACGTGCTGGGAGGTCCTATCAAGTAGTCGCATTCGGAGAGCATAAACAGATCTTCTGGTGCGCTGCCATGTAGGTGGTGCACTTTCACTTCAGGACATAGCTGTTGATATTTTTCCTCCGTCACCTCAGCATCATTTGTCGACAGGTAGACATGAATCTCTTTTCCCTTGTGCAACGTCGCAAACTGATTGATATGATTAGCATACGTCACATCGTCATAGCAATAGATACCATCATTCCACTTGGCATAGTCGCCTCTGCGAATATGAACACCGAGACGGATGCCCTGATAACCTTTCATCTGCTGACGCATGGGCTCTATATATTGTTCATCGATGCGGAACAGGTCACATATCTCAGAGCGGTATTTCAGAAAGAGGTCATACCATCGAGCGTGCCAGCCGCTAACAACGATATGCCGGTGGCGCAGCATCTTCTGTTCCAATGCTTCACGGTCGCAGTCGTCATGCTTGAACGAAGCCGTTGGCAGCAGTTTCAGCGCAGCCAGATACTTTGCCAGCAGGTACCAGCCAAAACCCGTCAGATTCGTATGGCATATATGGAAGTACTGATACTTGTAACTGAAGCGCATGGAGATAACCTTCCGCCCATGTTCTCTGCCCCAGGCATAGACATGGGCATATTGCAACAGATTGTTGCACATCTGGCTTTTATCGCGGGCAAATATCATTGATATCAACTATTTTGGTGACAAAATTACAAATAATATTCTATATATCCAAATTTATTTGGTTTTTCACTTGACTTTTCGTAATTTTGCAGCATGAAAGCATTTGTGATACACGCAGAAAAGCTGAAAGAACGCGCTGAGCATATAGACCATATGCTAAGCGAAGAGGGGATAGAATATGAGTTCGTGAATGAGGGGAATGATGACGAGAAGATTCAGGGCTATCTCGACAAGTATATGAAAGACGGACGTGAGTTGTTGCACCGGAAAGTCCCTCGTTCGCTTTGTACTATTTCGCATTTCCTGGCTTATGAACAAATATTAGCAGGCAATATGGATGGAGCGCTGGTGCTCGAAGACGATATCGTGTTACACAAGCATTTCCTACCTCGCTATAAGGAGAGTATCAGTGAGTATTCCAAGAAATATACAGAAAGGCCTGTGCTGATATCGTATGAAGACAGTCCCCTTCAATTTGTGCCACGTAGTCGTAGGGTGAAGGGGCAAATGCTATATCCAGCTGATCATGGGCGTATGTCTGGGGCTTACTTTATTAACCGCCGGGCTATAGAGGCAGTCTTTGACCAATTGCAAAAGGACCGTTGTGACTTGGCAATAGACCACTATCATGGTGAACTTATTAAGCATGGTGTCATTGAGTGTCTGTGGTGCCAGCCGGCTCTGGCTACCCAAGGCTCATTTACAGGACTGTTCAAGTCGGCACTTTCAAGCAAGAAAGATCGGATGGAAAGTGTCAAATGGTGGTTTAAGAAGAGCTATAAACAGTTCCTCTATTGGTTCAGATAAAAACAAACAGCATATACTATTTGTATCTGCCGTTTGTTATTTCAAAGTATTTCTTCAACACGAGAAGTGAGATGAGCTTTTCGCGCTTCAAGTCACGGAACTGATCCACATACTCATGAGCATGTTGGATGATGGCCTCTGCCTCCTCAGGATGATCGATATAATACTGCAGGCGCTCTTCGAGATCAGAGAAATCTTCCTTTACCTCTATATAATGGTAGTTGGGCTTCAGCGTTCCCTCCATAAACCAAGTCTCGCAAGTGTGACGCGGACTGACAGCGATACAGTTCGATGACATGACCCATTTAAGATTAGATGCCACATCGTTGCCTTCGAGTGACATGATAAACTTATAGTCGAGATGCTCGCCGATGGTCATCTTACCCTTCTGCCACTCAGGATGAGCATCAATACGGTTAGTCGATGCAGCATCGACCATTGGGCTTTGTCCGTCGGCAAACTTTGCCATGAATACGTCACGATTCTCCTTACGGGGACCAAGGTCGCCTCGGAAGATGGCAATATTCTTCTTGTCGCGCCAAGGTTTCTTGTCGTCTACGAAAAGGAAATGACGTACCTTCTCCAATTTCAAAATGGTGGAGTTCTGATTGTCGTCCCCAAGGGGACGGCTCTTGACAACATAGGGAACAGGAAACAGATTGGTAATATCGCCCGACTTGATGATCCATTTCAGACTCTGATTGAAATAACGGGCTATTTCCATCGCATCGAAGTAATACACTTTCTGCGGTAACATCTGCTGGTCACGGAGACGGACTGCCTTCTCTTCCCATTCCTGACGGTCGTATTTTGTGTCAGCATCAAGCTTGCAGTAATAATTTACGCGACTGATGATGTAATCCTTGTCTGGGCGATTATCAAGTGACCTCAGTATTCGATCCAGACGGAATTGGTCGAAAAACTTTGGCGTATATTCTCGTAGGTAACCTTTTATGAAGAACTTCAAATTGCTGTTTTTACCATTGTGCAACAGGTAGTAAATCTTTCTTTTATTCATCTTAATTGCATATTTTGGGTACAAAGTTACATATTTTATTTTATTTTTGCTATCTTTGCACCCAAAAAAGAAATGCCAACATACGATATTCGTCCTCTTCAACTGAAAATACTGCCTATTCTCAAGGCAGTCGACAACGCTTGCTATCAGCATGGCCTACGATATTACATCTGGGCTGGCACGATGATCGGAGCTGTGCGTCATAAAGGATTCATCCCTTGGGACGATGACCTTGACATCGCTATGCCTCGTGCTGACTATGACGAGCTTATCGCTCATTGTAAGGAATGGCTTCCAGAGCCTTTCGAGATGGTGTGTGCAGAGAATGACGATGTCTATCCCCTCCCCTTTGCTAAAATCCAGGACGGCAGCACTACGCTGATTGAGCGTATGCACCTGAAATATTTAGGAGGCATTTATCTTGATGTCTTTCCTATTGACGGAGCACCCAAGGGCTGGTTGGCTCAGAAGTGGCACTTTGGACGCTATGAGTATTACAAGCGAGTGCTCTATCTGCTTTTCCGCGATCCCTATAAGCATGGTCACGGCCCCAGCAGTTGGATACCGCTATTATGCCGCAATTTGTATTCGCTGGCGGAGGTTCAGAACAAGATTCGCCAGATACTCACCAAATACCGTTATGACGACTGTAACCTTGTAGCTGACTATGATGACGGTTCCAAGGGTGTGATGCAGAAGTCGGTGATTGGTACGCCAACGCCATATGAGTTTGAGGGGATAACCGTTATGGGCGTTGAGCACTATGACACCTATCTCACCAATAAATACGGTGATTATATGACGATTCCAGACGGAAATCACCAGCACCAGCATAATTTCCATTATTTGGATTTAGAGATGCCCTATAAAGCCTATCGGGAGCAGACGCGATGAAGATTCTATATTATATCATCTATGCCGTTTGGTATGTGTTCTCTCTGTTGCCTATGAGAGTACACTACGTGATATCTGACCTGATGTTCTGGCTGCTCTACAAACTGGTGGGATATCGCAGAGATGTCGTGCGGAAGAATCTGACGGAATCATTCCCTGAGAAGTCGGAAGAAGAACTGCAGAGGATAGAACGTGGCTTCTATCATTTCTTCTGTGACTATCTGGTGGAAACGGTAAAACTGATGACCATCAGCCGGGAAGAAATGAAAAGACGCGTTGTGTTCAAACATGCAGAACTTGTCGATGAGATTATGGGAAGCGGACAGTCTATTGCCCTGTATCTAGGGCATTACTGTAATTGGGAATGGGTGTCGTCCATTCCGCTCTGGCTAAATCCCAATGCGTGGTGCGGACAGGTGTACCATCCCTTGGAGAATAAGGATTTCGACAAGCTCTTCCTAAAGATTCGCGAAAGGATGGACGCTCATAGTATAGCCATGCAGGATACGCTTCGTGAGGTGGTAAATCATAAACGTAACAACCAACCTATTATCATTGGATATATCTCTGACCAGGTGCCTTACTGGACGAATATTCATCATTGGGTAAATTTTCTCAATCATGATACACCCGTGCTGACAGGAACTGAGCGCATTGTGCATAAGATGGGACATGCAGTACTTTATCTTGATATCCACCGTGTTCGTCGAGGCTATTATGAGGCAGAGTTTAAGCTCGTCACCCGTGAACCTCAGAAGATGAAGGACTTTGAGTTGACGGACATCTATTTCGAAATGTTGGAGAAGAGCATCCGTCGTAGTCCGGAATTCTGGCTATGGAGCCATAATCGTTGGAAACGTACCAGAGAAGAGTTTGATGAGCGTTTCGAAGTGGTGAACGGCAAGGTGATACCAAAGGATACGGAGGTAAACCGTAGGTGCGGGCTTGTCAAATAGCAACTCTTCGTATTACTCCACCATAAGACGATTCTGCGTCATACGTTCCATATATTGCTGAATGATGGCTTTCAGCTCGCGCTCCATTTTAGTTGTGAGAGGTGAGGGGTGAGAGGTGAGAAGGTTGTTCTTCATCAGGCGGTCTTCGAGTTTGTAGACGGCTTTCGTTTGTTGTCCGTCGAACTGAAGTACATAACCATATTTCACATATTGATAAATGCCATTGAGGTAGTTTACGGCCCAAGTGTCTTCTGCTGGGGTGTTCAGCACGTCAATGCCAAAAGCTAGATAATTTTTGGAGTATCCAAGCAATCCGAGAATAGTTGGCAGAATGTCGATTTGCTGGGCAATCTTATCTTCCGTCTTGCCTTCCTGCTGCGAAGGCTCGTATATAATAATAGGCGAACAGAATCCACCCAAGTCTGATTGGTATTCTGCGTGGTCGCTCATGTTGGTGTGGTCGCTGGTGAGCACAAAAATGGTATTGTTAAACCAAGGCTGACGTGAGGCGGTTTCGAAGAACCTGCCAATAGCCATATCGGTATAGCGGATGCACTTATGGATTTCAAGGCTCTCTTCTGGAAATTGTTGCTGGTATTGCTCTGGTACAACAAAAGGATGGTGACTGCTGGCCGTGAATACGGCAGTCATAAAGGGCTCTTTCAGCTTTGACATCTCGTTGGCATAGTACTGCAGGAATGGCTCATCCCAGATAGCCCAGGTGCCGTCGAAGTCATCAGTGCCTTGTGACGCTTCGTATTCCGTGCGTCCGTAGTAATGTTGGAAGCCGGTTTTTCTTGCAAAAGCCTCAAAGCCCATCGAACCATTCTGCGCCCCGTGGAAGAAGGCTGTCTCGTAGCCCTCTTTGCCCAGGATTCCTGCGAGTCCTGTATAGTCGTTCATCGAGGCTGGAGTGAGGAAGAATGGTTCTACAAACATCGGAATGCTGGAGAGGATGCTTGGCATTCCGTCGATACTCTTCCTGCCGTTGCAGAAACTGTATCTGAAGGTGGTACTTTTGCTGATGAGTGCATCTACGTATGGGGTATAGCCCTTGTATTTTCCGCCTTCGAGGTCTTTGTTGAGCGCCCCGATATATTCGCGGCCAAAGCTTTCGACAATCAGAATGACGATGTTTTTTCTAGTAAAGCTAGAATCACTAGATAATCTAGGATCAATGGGATGATGCACTGGGCTATAGATGGCCTCCATGTCTGCCTCGTTCTCGAAATAGGCTGGTACTGTGAACACGTTTTTGCCAATGGTTCGGATGAGTGAAAAGGGCGTGTTCAGCACCAATGCGGCATCGGTAGGTCGCTGGGCGTATTGGTTGGCATTAGAGATGGTGATAGGACGCACGGCAGTGGTAAAACCACCTCTGATACCAGCAACACAGAGCGGCACAATGAGAATCAGACTGACCAGATTGAGTGCGTGGTGTTTCTTTGGCGTGGCGTAAAGCCGCCAAAGAAGCCACATGATACCCACAAACAGCAGCACGAGATACCAATGATGAATAAACTCCGTTCCGATAATACTGCCGAGATTCCCTTCGTTGGAAAACTCGCTGAATACCGTCGTTGTCGTACGACGCATTGTATATTGGAAATAGACGGAATCGGCAAGGTTGACAGCCAGTGCGACACCATTAATAATAAGGTATAGCCATTTGCAGCACTGTTGATAGCCGCTTTGTCTGAAAGGCAGCAGCATCAACAGAATATACAGGGCATTGGTGTAGATGATGGCTGAGGTGTCG
>Ga0247609_10003524_pt1 | contig 15880 bp, 9 predicted proteins | sample 172DNAGHGlowgp2_FD_193487 | JGI IMG/M metagenome (GOLD analysis project Ga0247609, IMG submission 193487) | Sheep rumen microbial communities from Palmerston North, Manawatu-Wanganui, New Zealand - 1728 DNA GHGlow gp2 | ecosystem: Host-associated > Mammals > Digestive system > Stomach > Rumen ...
AAGGCGGCGCATACAGCACCCCTTCCCGAAGGTATCGGGCAGAATGACGTGTTTCCTTACTTTATCGTAAACGCACTTCCGCAGGGGCTTACTGGCCTCATTGTTGCCGCCATCTGTGCGGCTGCCATGAGTAGCCTTTCCGGCGCCATCAATTCGCTCAGCAATACGTCGGAACATGACTTCTTGGGCTGGGAAGAATCCAAGGGCATGGGCGGACTCAAGCGTGCAAAAATCTGGACGGTTGTCTGGGGCGTGCTCGGCGTATTCTTTGCGCTCTTTGCCGCCACGCAGCAGGGAAGCCTCCTCAAGAACGCCCTCTTCTTTACGGGCCTCTTTACGGGGCCCTTGCTTGGCATGTTCCTGCTCGCCTTCTTCGTGAAGGGCCTCAAGAGCTGGCAGGTGATTGCGGCTGTCCTTTGCGGCATGGCAAGCCTCGTACTCGTGCAGGGAATTCCTGCATTTGGCGTGCCTGCAGTGCTTGGCGATATCTTCAGCTGGCCGTGGATGCCGTTCATCAGCATGACGACAACGGTGCTTATAGCCGTCGTGCTCAAGTATGCGACACTCCTGTTCGCGAAGAAGTAAAAAGCATATTCTAGATTAGACTATAAAATCCAGTAAAATTCTTTTTGCCCGAAAGCCGTTGCTTTCGGGATTCCTTTTTGTGTAGATTGGAAATGAATTACAACAGGGAGGTTCCTATGCAGAATAAAGTATCATGCGTCGTCATCATCGTGCTTGCGTTCGTGTGTCTCGTGCTTTCGCTGAGTATTGGGCGCGCTTCCGATGTGGCCGCACAGCCGAAAGTGTCGTCCCTGGAGCCGGTTTCGGAACAGGATGGCCTGCCTTCTAGTGGCGTGACCGTTTCGAGTGAAGAAACCAAGAACTTCCTTGCCGACGAGTACGTCACCAGTTTCAAGATTGTTCTAAAGGACAAGAACAAGGACGTCGCCTACAAACGCCTGAATGAGAGTCGCGAAAAGATTCTCGCCTTGCTGCAGAAACATTCCGTGGGCCCGCAGGAGTACGAACTTCTCAGTACGTCGCTCGAGAAGGAATGGAATTACGCGAAGGGCAAGAGGTATTTCTTGGGGTATACGGCATCGCAGACGGTAAAGGTGGTTTTGCATAGCAAGCAGGAATCGGATTCCCTGGAATTCGACTTGACCAGTTTTGCGTTTGTCGATGACGTATCTACGCTTTCTCGACTCAAGAATGCGGAGGCCTTGGAAGTCGACGTTATCAAGAGCGCTTGCAAGAAGGCTTCCCGCCTGGCCGAAGAGAATGCGCATAGCGTAGGAGCGAAGGTCGGGAAGGTGATTTCTGTGGAAGGTTCTTCGGAGGTAGAAAAGTTGAGTACCTCGGATTCCGTAGAAGTGTCGGCGTCGGTTTCGGCGACGCTTTCCTTGGACGGTGTTGAAAATAGCGGAAAGTCGTATGTACGCGTTGTCCAGATCGAAAACAAGAAGTTCCTTGCAGACAAGTTTGTCGTGACCGCGAATATCACGTTTGATGGCGCTGACAAGGAAGCGCTCTTTAAGGATATGACCGCACGTCGGGGTGACGTGGTGCAGATGGCGAAAGACTTGGGCGTTGCCGAATCGGAGATAGAAGCGCAGTCTATGACGCTACGCAAGAAGCGGAAGTATGAGTTTTACGGCAACGAATCCCAGAAGAACGCCTTTAGGGCGAACCAGAGGATTACGGTCAACTTTACGTCCAAGGATGCCGCAGGGGCTTTCCTGGATGGAATCGTCGGCCTTGAAAACGTCAACGTGTATAAGGCAGAGCCTGTCCTGAAGAACGAGGATTCGCTCAGGGTTCAGGTTACAAATATTGCCGGCAAAAAGGCGATGGCCCGCGCGAAGGCGATTGCCGAGGGCTTTGACGGCTCCCTGGGCAAGGTCGTTGCAGTAAGCAACAAGCCTGTAGACGAGTTCGGAACAACTGTTCTCGGTGCCCGCAGTGGAGCCATGTACAGCATGTTCAAGAGGAGGTCATCGCCGGCTTATGATCTGTTGTCGAATTCCCCGCCGGAATCCGGGATGAATATCGCCGATTCCGTCTCCGTCTCGGCGTACCTGGCCATCATGGCCGAGATTGAGTAAAAGGTGGCGGTATAAGTATAAAAGCATCTTTTTGTCAAGGAGAGGGGGCTCGAAAAAGCCCCCTTTACCCTGTTGATATCTCCACCAGGCGATAAGTGCTTGCAAAATAGGGAGTTATCGGCGGACCGAACTGGCACCCCTAGTTCGATGTTGATAAACTGGGACGGACGCTGTTGATAAGTTTAAGGCTTTATTACAAAAAAAATACATCTTTTTTTAGGAAAACCTCCCTTTTTACAAAATCTTTTATTATCTTGTTATCTACATCTTGTGGTGCTGGTTTGACCTTCGGCACAAGATATAGTAGATTTGAACTTCTTTTGAAACATTGAAAAATGCCGAAAGAATCAAGGATTTGGTGATGATTTTTACAGTCAAGAAGCGTGACGGCCGCGAAATGCCGTTCAACATTGAGAAGATCTCCGACGCCATTATCAAGGCGTTCCGTGCCTCCGGTGAACTCAACGACCAGATCAAGGCTTCCCAGGAACAGATCGACCTCCTCGGACATGAAGACATTTTGAGCAGTACAGCCCTGAAGGTCGCTGCCTACGCTGTTGGCCGCCTCGAGGCCGAAGGCAAGACCAAGCCGGACATCGAAGAGATTCAGGACGCCGTTGAAAAGGCCCTTACCGACAACAACTACGCCGATACTGCCAAGAGCTACATCCTTTACCGTGCCGAGCGCACCCGCATCCGCGAGGTGAACACGCGCCTCATGCACACGCTCCGCGACATCACGTTCAGTTCTGCCAAGGAATCCGACCTCAAGCGCGAAAACGCGAACATCGATGGCGATACCGCGATGGGTACGATGCTCAAGTACGGTTCCGAATCGGCGAAGCACTTCTACACGATGATGATGCTCAAGCCCGAGCACAGCCAGGCCCACATGAACGGGGATATCCATATTCACGACTTGGATTTCTATTCCCTCACCATGACCTGCTGCCAGATCGACTTGATTAAGTTGTTCAAGAACGGCTTCAATACCGGTCACGGCCACCTCCGCGAACCGAAGGACATCCGCAGCTATGCCGCCCTCGCGGCAATTGCCATACAAAGTAACCAGAACGACCAGCACGGCGGCCAGTCGGTGCCGAACTTCGACTACGCGATGGCCGACGGCGTGCGTATCACTTACCGCAAGGCCTACCTCTCCAACATGGTGAAGGCTCTCATGCTCTTTACCGGCAAGGAAGAGGAAGAAGTCCAGCCGGTAGTGAAGAAGCTCCATTCCGAAATGGCGGAGATGGGCATGGTGGCGACCCTCGTGCCGAACGAGAAGTTCGTGGAGACCGAAGCCCGCGAACTTTCCAAGACTTTCGATACCGAGATGGTGATGAAGGCCCAGAAGTTCGCCGAGAAGATGGCTTACGAAGAGACCGACAAGGCTACGTTCCAGGCCATGGAAGCGTTTGTCCACAACCTGAACTCCATGCATAGCCGCGCCGGTGCGCAGACTCCGTTCAGCAGCATCAACTACGGTATGTGCACCGATCCGGAAGCCCGCATGGTCATGCGTAACCTCCTCCTCACCACGGACGAGGGCCTGGGCGGTGGCGAGACGGCCATCTTCCCGATTCAGATTTTCCGCGTAAAGAAGGGCATCAACCTCAACGAGGGCGACCCGAACTACGACCTGTTCAAGCTTGCCTGCAAGGTGAGCGCGAAGCGCCTGTTCCCGAACTTCAGCTTCCAGGACGCTCCGTACAACCTGCAGTACTACAAGCCGGGCCATCCGGAAACCGAAATTTCCTACATGGGCTGCCGTACCCGCGTCATCGGTAACAACTACGACCCGAGCCGCGAAATCTCTTACGGCCGTGGCAACCTGAGCTTTACCTCCATCAACCTCCCGCGCATCGCCATCAAGATGCGTTCTATCGACCTGTTCTTCAAGGAACTCGACCGCATGCTGCAGCTCGTGAGCGATCAGCTCATGGAACGCTTCGCCGTGCAGAGCCGCCGCAAGGTCAAGAACTTCCCGTTCCTCATGGGACAGGGCGTGTGGATTGATTCCGACAAGCTCGGCTGGGAAGACACCGTGGGCGAGGTCATCAAGCATGGTACGCTCTCCATCGGCTTCATCGGCCTTGCCGAAACGCTCGTGATGCTTACGGGTAAGCACCACGGTGAATCCGAATCCTCGCAGCAGCTCGGCCTCAAGATTATCGGCCACATGCGTGAATTCTGCGACAAGGAAAGCAAGCGCCTCGGCCTCAACTTCAGCTTGCTCGCCACGCCTGCCGAAGGCCTTTCTGGCCGCTTCGTGCGCATGGACAAGAAGAAGTACGGCATCATTCCGGGCGTTACCGACCGCGACTACTACACCAACTCGTTCCACGTGCCGGTGTACTACAAGATCTCGGCCTTCAAGAAGCTCGCTCTCGAGGCCCCGTATCACGCGCTCACCAACGCTGGCCACATCAGCTACATCGAGCTCGACGGTGACCCGACGCAGAACCTCGACGCGTTCGAGAAGATTGTGCGCTACATGGCCGAGGTGGGTATCGGTTACGGTTCCATCAACCACCCGGTGGACCGCGACCCGGTCTGCGGCTTTGTGGGCGTCATCGGCGACACCTGCCCCCGCTGCGGACGTAGCGACGGCCATTACATTTCTGAAGAAAAACTGAATGAACTCCGGAAGAAGTTCCCGGGAATGCCTGCGTTCAGAGGCATCAGATAACCATTTAATATCAAGGAGTAAAAACAATGTCCGATAAAGAAAAATCCCTCTATGGCGAAGGCGTGTGCTTTGAACGCATCCGCCGCATCACGGGTTACCTCGTGGGTACGGTCGACCGTTTCAACAACGCAAAGCGTGCCGAAGTGAACGACCGCGTGAAGCACGGCGTATAACATGGACGAATACCCGCGTTTGCGGATTGCCGGTATCGAGCCCGAATCTTTCGTGGACGGTCCCGGAATCCGCATGGTAGTGTTTACCCAGGGGTGCCATCACAACTGCCCCGGGTGCCAGAATCCTCAGACCCACGATTTCAACGGGGGTCATTTTATTGATATCGAGGAAATCCTCTCGATGCTCGACGAGAACCCGCTTTTGGACGGTGTCACGTTCAGCGGTGGCGATCCGATGGACCAGGCTGCAGCACTTACCCCGCTCGCACGGGAGATCAAGGAACGCGGCAAGAACCTAGTGATTTTTACCGGTTACACCTATGAGTACCTGCAGCAGCACTGGGAAGAGAAGCCGGAGTTTCTGGAACTGCTTTCCTTTGCCGATATCCTGATTGATGGCCCGTTCATCATGGCGAAGAAGTCGCTCGAGCTCAAGTTCCGCGGCTCCAGCAACCAGCGCATTATCGACGTGCAGAAGAGCCTTTCCGAAGGGCACGTGGTGCTGCACAAGATCCAGATTACCGAAATGGAAGAGCATCCCGACTGGCATTTTGGTTGAAATGTTGTGATTCTGTTCATACAATAATGGAAATGAAAAAATAAGGTCCTTGCCCAGGTACGGGCGGGGCTTTTTAGTTTATATTTAAGGTGAAAAAAGGAGGATTTCATGAAAAAGCTGTTTTCCGGCTGTGTTGCCGTCTCTTTTGCCGCGATGCTTGCGGCCTGTGGTGACGATTCTTCGTCCACATCCCCGGATGCTTCCGGAAACGAAAGTTCCTCTTCTGAAGAAGACGTTTCTTCGTCCGGCAAGGCCCCTTCATCATCTGAGGCGGCTCCTGCGTCGTCTTCCAGCGCACCATCTTCGTCTGGCGTTGCGGAATCGTCTTCTAGTGCCAAGGTCGTTAATTCGAATTTCCTTTGGGATGCTTCCACCGATAAAGTCGGCCAGGTAGTGACCGGAGGTGACAAAAAGACTTCGGGATACTGGTACGATTTTTATGACACGGATGACGGAGGCTCCTCGAGGATTGGCTATCCGCCGGAATTTGGTGACTGCCACTACTATGGAGGGTGCATTACCATGGATATGTATACCTATGGCGGAATCAAGGGCAAGGTTACTTTGGGCTCTGGAGCCGATAATCCGCACGTGGGTCTCGGCTTCAATATCCTGAACGAGGATCAGGATGGTGTCGATGTCACGGAATGGGGTGGCCTTTGCTTAGAATATTCTTCTGACCTCGATTTCAATGTCTGGCTTCAAGCAGAAGATGGAACTTTGACGATTGACTGTCAACTTGCTTACCATCTAAGCGCCTCGGATTCCGTGAAAATGGTCGATATCCCGTGGAGCAAGTTCGGCTCGAGTTGCGGTTTTGGAATGGATATCGATGCATCTAAGGTCCTTGCAAATGCGGCTGCGGTCCACCTGCGGTTCAATGGCAAGGCGGGAGATACGGGTTATTTCCTTCTCAAGAAGATCGGTTCCCTCGGGCAGTGCGGCTCCGGCAGCGCTCCGGTGTCTTCGTCCGCTGTTGCGCCGAAGTCCTCTTCGTCTAGCGTTGTGGAATCGTCTCCCAGTGCCAAGTTCATTATCGGGAACATGCTCTGGGATGGCTTTAGTAATCGAACTGATAAAGTTTCTACGGGTGGTGATAAGACTTCGGGTTACTGGTATGAATTTAACGACAATAGCGAAGGGGGATCTTCTACAATTGAGTTCCCGCCTGACGTCGATACACTCATTTATGGTTCTCCATTTCCGGAGCTCATTGAAAAATATCGCGGAGTTCAGCTAGGAGTCGCTTTCGGAAGTGGCTATGAAAAGCCGTATGTAGGGGTTGCTTTCAATGTCTGGAGCGAGGAACAGGAAGGGGTGAATGTCTATCCGTGGGGCGGACTTTGCCTTGAGTACAAGTCGTCTATTGATTTTGAGATAGAACTTGGCCTTGAAGAGGGTGCGTTCCCTACAATGGGTTCCTGCAGTTTTGTGGCGAGTGTTCCGGCTTCTACAAGCGAAAAAATCAGCGATTTTGTCTGGGAAAAGTTCAAGAACAACTGCGGTGCTGGCGTAAGTCCCGATTTAACGGATGTCTTGAAAAAGGTTGCTTCTATTAGGCTGAAGTTCTCGGGCGTGGCCGGGACTACGGGAGATTTCTTAATTCAGCGAATCGGGGCCGTGGGCATGTGTCGCGATATGATACCTGCGCCGTAGGCAAGAAAGAGTTAGTTTGTATGTAGCCTTGCCCTGAAAGGGACAGGGCTTTTTTTAGTTTGTATGTTTTCTTTGAGGGCTTATTGAGGGGAGGGAAAAGGGACTGTTGGCAATCAGTCTCCGCTGCGCGGCTGATTGCCAGCCCTTCGGGCTCGATGCTCGCAGGCTCGCATCAAGCTCAAAAACCACCTATTGCATGCACTTCGTGCACGGTGGTTTTTGACGTCTTCGACGTCCGCTTGGTCGGCTCGGCATAAAAACATTCTGCTTTTCTGCACTCGCCTCGGGCGCTACTGCCGCACCCTCGACCCCAAGGGGGCTCGTGCGCGTCCCATTACCTGTACTTAAAAAACAAAAAAGACGCTTAAAAGCGTCTTCTTTTGTTTTTAGAGCGGGAAAAGGGACTCGGACCCTCGACCCCGACCTTGGCAAGGTCGTGCTCTACCAACTGAGCTATTCCCGCGAGGTGAGACCAATTATAGAATATTAATTTAGGTCTGTCAAGGGTCTTTGCAAAGAAAAAATCAAAATTTCGTGTTTTTTTCCCTTTAATTCGAAAAATCCTTCCTTCTTGCTCAGGTAGTCGTGGGGAAGAGGCTTCGGAAGTTCGGTAAAGAGGTCCTCCGAGATCAGAAATTCCTGCCCGAGCCTGCCGCAAAGGGACTGTATGCGGCTGGTGGTGTTCAGCACGTCGCCATGGTAGGCGAGTTCGCTGCCGAAGTTACCGACCTCGGTGGTAATGACGCGCCCGCAGTGTGCCGCCGCCTTGAAATTAGGAGCCTTTCCGTATTTACGGATAAACTTGGGTGCAATCCTTTCGAGACAGACGCTGAAATCGTAGAAACACTCTACCGGCCTTGCGCGGTGCCTGCATGCCGACGTGTGCCAGGTAAGGAATGCGCCGTCGCCTGCAATCTGGTAGATTTCGCCCTGGTTCTCTTCGCAGCAGTTCGAAAGCAACTTGTAGTAGTCCTTCATGAAGCTGCTGTACTTCACGTGACCGAGTTCTTCTGCAAGTTCGGTTGAATTCTTCAGGTCAATCATCATGAAGACGAGGTCTTCTTCGAGAGGTTCCTGTGACTTGCCGAGCAGGGTATTCCAGAACACGCGCGTGCCGAATTTCTTGTGCACGGAACGCACGAAGGTGATGAGGTATGCCGTAAGGAAGAATACGAGGACCTGCATCTGTACGGCGGGGTCGGAAATACTTGCGATGACATCGCCCAGCCCCTCTTCGTTCATGATTCCCTCGCCGGCCTTCACCTTGAAGAGAAGGATGCATAGGAGCTTGCTGGAGCAGATGGCTGCAACGAAGTAAAGGGAGCGGATAAGCAGGGATTTCCACACAGCCCTGCAGTCCATTTCGTCCTTGAGGATAAGGATGTCGTACACCCCGTGTGAGAGCCCCATGAACAGAGCGAACTGGAGATTCATCAACATGTCGCCGATATCGAATGTGCCCTCGCTGGCATAGGTCGAGATGGACGAAATGCCTATGGCGGCAAGTATCCAGCAAAGCACGTAGTAGCAGACGGCGCTAAACTTTCTCTCGGTTTGTCGTGTAAGTATCATTGGCGGGGGTTAATGGATGAACAGGGGGAGCGCCCAGATCATGGTGATGAATATGATGTCCTTGTAGGAATCGTCCAGTAAAAGCGTGGATGCGAGGAAATACGCTATCGTGGCGATAGCGAGAAAGATGAGCAGGGGGAGTCTTTTCTTTAATCGTACGATGAATTTCTTCAGTTTCGCGTCTTCCATGATACGGATATAAATTAAATTTTTACAAACAGAAGCCTGAAAACACAAAAAAATCGTTTATGTCGTCTCTCGGTCTATATATTCATGTCCCATTCTGTGCAAAAATCTGTGATTATTGCGATTTTCACGCATTTTCGGCACCTGAATGGTTGCAGTTGGAATATTTGGACTTGATTTCGAGGGAAATGTCTGCCTTTGCGGAGCGCCATCCGGGGGCATTTTCGCGTGTCGGGACGCTGTATATAGGCGGAGGGACCCCTTCTGTCCTGTCGCCGGAGCGCCTGGCGAGGCTTTTCGGGATTATTGCCGATATGGGCGTGAATGTCGCCTCGTTGAAGGAGGCGACCATGGAGTTCAACCCGGAATCCTGCGACGAGGAACGGGTTGCCGTGGCGCTTGAATCGGGCATTACGCGGGCTAGCCTTGGCCTGCAGACTCTCCGGGACGACCTGCTGGACCGGGTGGGCCGCCAGCACGACGTGGCGACCGGCAAGCGCTCCCTGGAACTGCTGATGTCGAAGAAGGTACGGGTGAACGCCGACCTCATGTTCAACCTCCCGGGGCAGGGGATAGCCGACATGCTCGCCGACATGGACTGGCTTACCGGCCTTCCGCTCGGTCACGTGAGCTTTTACGGGCTGAAGGTTGACCCGTCGCGCCGCCTGGGCAGGCGCATCGCGAGGGGCGAGGAATCTGTGGACGAGGACCTGTATGCGGACATGTACCTGCAGGGCGTAGAAATGCTCGAAAGCAGGGGCTTTATGCGCTACGAGACGTCTAACTTTGCGCGTGCCGGCGAGGAGAGCCTGCATAACCTCAATTACTGGCGGCGCGGCGAATACCTGGCCTTCGGGCCTAGCGCACACGGCTTTTTCCAGGGGGTGCGGTTTTCCCTACCGGAAAAATATGCCCCCTGGCGCGAATATGTGAAAAACGGTTGCCCCGAGGGCGCCCTGATGCTCGATCCGCTCGGGCCCGAAGACGAAATCGCCGAGATCATCCAGCTCTCGCTACGTACAAGGTATGGCCTGTCGTTGGATGCGCTTAGGGAGAGAGGGGTCGCGATTGCTCCCGATGCTATCGGGCGCTGGGTTGCTAGGGGGTTCCTCGAACAGTCGCGGGGGGCACTTCGCCTGGTGGGCGAGGGGTGGCTTTTTATGGATTCCGTGGTGCTCGACCTGTTCTCGAATTGTGCCCCTTTCTATTCCAATTTGGAATAGGTTTTTCGGCCCAAAACCGCTCGCAAACCCCAGTAAATATGCGGTTTGTCACAGAATCGACTGTGGAAGATTCTTGTTAGGTTTTCGTACCTTCCACTTTTCCAAAAAAAAAGATACATTTAATAATGTAAATGCACCCGTTAGGGTGTAGTCTTTGTTTTTTGAGGTCCCCTATGTGGTCTGTGAAGAAAAATATCGTGTTGTTTTTCCTGTCGGCGATGATGCCGGCGGGGCTTTGGGCGCAGGAATCCATCGACTGTATCGAGTACACCGGCTCCCCGGACCCGCTGTGCGCCTATACCCGTATCGATGCGGGTAAGGGGATTGGACTTTTTGTCGTTCCCGAAGGCGAAGACGTCGTTTCTGCGAATGCACTCCCGAACACGGATTTCTTCATCTACATGCCCAAGGCTTCTTCGGATTCCCTTTCGGTTAAGCTCAGGTCCGACAAGTCCGACGTGACCCACATGCGCAAGGTCAATTCGGGTGAAGACCGCATTGTCATAACCGACGTCCAGGGCCTCTACCCGATATATAACGTCGTGATGGGAACAGCTGCTTCCGAGGATGGCGACATCGCCATTGCCCGCGTGTACAACTTCTATGTGCCGGACATCGAATACTGCCTGGATTACGACTGCAAGGATGTGGTGACTAGCGTCTCGAAGCTCCAGCTCGAGGTGGGCGATACGCTCAAGGTCTATGTGAGGGCCGTGATTCCCGTGGGGCCGGATGCTGGACTGACGGATTCTACGCTCGAGAAGGATTTCTACATCAACACGGAAGGCGCGAGCGACAACCTCCGCTTCTACACGCTGGGTGGTACCGAATTGCCCAAGGGCGAGAAGGGTCGCCAGCTTATGTTCCACGAGGGGCGAGCCGCGTTCCTCGTCTGTGCGACCAAGGCTGTGACCGACGGTTCTACCTTCACGCTCAGTGGTTTCGAGGACCCTTCGGCAACGGGCGACGATATCCAGTTTATCGTCAATAGCGAGTTCCCGGGCAGCCTACAGTTCGTGAATCCCGACTTCCCGGTCCCCGACAGTGCGTTCATCTACGATACGGACGGAGACGGCGCGGGTGACAGCATCGTGGCGTTCTTCTCCGGGCGCATGGATTCCGTGGCGATGGAAAAGTTCGCTTACAACTGGCCCGACGGCGGCAAGTTCAAGGACCATCAGGGCGAATGGGAATGGGACCCGAAGAAGGGTATCCTGGAACTCACCGGCGTGAATGTCTCCATCCCGGCGGATTCGGGCGAGGGTAGCCTCTCGGTGACGATGTCGTCGGTAAATACCGGCGCGAAGTCCGAAGCGCAGAGCGTGCTGACCGACCGTATCGGCCCCGTCATCAAGGTGGCGAACCTCATCAAGGGCGATGCGGCTACCGATACGCTTGAACTCTTCTTCAACAAGGATATCGATACCTCGTGGACCAAGGGCAAGGGATTCATCTTGAACGGGACCCCGGTGCATCTCGAGGCAATCGAGAAGGATGGCAAGCATTGGTTCTTCGTCATCGATACCGGGCTTGTTGACTTTGGCGATTCTATCCAGATTGCGGTCAGCTGCTCCAACAAGGCCTGCCCCGATGGGCTTGTGAAGGCTGCCGACGGCAACGAGACGGGCAAGAACAACCCGGCGATAGTCCAGAATTCCGGACGTATCTATGTGGACGATGAACGCAACGCCTTCTTCGACCGCAACGGTGACGGCCGCATGGACAGCGCCTCTATTGCCTTCGATACGCCCATTACCCGTGAAGACCTCGAGAACATGGTTATCTGCTACTACTGGCTCGACAAGGATGGCAAACTCCTGAAGATTGAACCCGATGTATCCAAGCTTACGCTGTCCAGCGATGGAACCGTGGTAGGATTCGCCCTGAAGGAGGACAAGTACGGGATCAAGGAAAACCTGACTTCAATCGATCAGTCCTACTCGAAGGATGGGGAATACGGCTATGTGTCGGTGACCTACTTTGAAACGAAGAACGGGGAGACCGAAAAGCAGACAATCAACCTTGCGATGCACGACCGTATGGCACCCGTGATTTCGGGAACGTTCCTCGAGCCGGAATCCTACCAGAAGATGGCTTCGGACGTGTTCCGCATCGAGTTCTCCGAGTCGATTGACTACAAGAACATCTCGACGGATGAACTTTCCGATGCGCTCCGGTTCTACGTGGATGGCGAATGGGTGAAACTTCCGTTCACCTCGGTGCAGTGGGCTAAGGACGGCAAGTCTGCCGAGATCCACATGGAAAGCGGGACGAGGCTTGTGGACCGTATGAACCCTGCGGATTCCGTGAGGTTCGACCTTGCCGGAGTGGACTTTGTGGACAAGGAAGGCAACGGAATTTCGGGCCTTGCTCCGGCAAAGATGGTGGAAGGCGATCCGCGTGTCATTATGCAGAACTACTCGTTTGCCTCTAGGCGCGATGTCGATGAGACGGCTGACGATGCGATTACCTTCGAGGTGGCCGACAACCTTTCGTCCGAAGAGGCCCGCAAGGCGCTTGGCGTGCTCATGGACGTGAGTTTCTCTACCATCCTGAAAAAAGACGAAAAGACTCCCGAGATGGACCTTTCCCAGATCGGTATGGAATGGGAACTGGAAGTCTACACCAATCTCGGTAACTTTGTCGCAAGAAAATCGCAGAAAATCAAGTGTGACGATAGGGAAATCTTCGATGGCGACTGCTTCGAGAACCCTCATCAACTATATTTGCGTTGGAATATGCTTTCGGACAAGGGTCGCCGTGTAGGTGTGGGCGCTTATGTCGCACACATCAAGGCGCGTGTCTATGGAGCGAAGGAAAGTTTTAAGGTGGAAAGGTTCTACAACTGGGGCATCACCGGATCCCGCAAGATCCATTCGAGTTCCAAGAAGTAGGCTTTTCGGAGGATAACGCTATGAAAACGACAATGAAAACATTACTGGCTATAGCGTTTGGCTGTGGATTTGCCATGGCGGCTGATAATATGGCTCCGCCGGAGAACCCGGCGACCGGTATTTGGATTCAGCAGGTGGGCGATATCGTGCCGCATGCCTCCACTAAGGCGACCTTGTACTATACGAAGTATAGTCAGGATGACCGCGTAAAGGACCTGAGCTACTACTATGATGGTGCAGGTTATTTGCAGTTGCTCAACAAGGAAACTCTCTGTACGTCGCCCGACGGTATGGCGGGTGCCGACGGTATCGTGCACCACCCGGATGGAGACCTCCTTGTGGCCGCGCAGGGGCCGAATATTCACAAGGTGAGCAAGACCGCGAAGAAGGAAGGCACCAATGGCGGAAGGTGCGTGGTGAAGACGGCGACCCCGGCTACCAGTACCGATGGCTTCTGGCACTTGATGATGGACCCGAACCAGGAATGGCTCTGGGCGGCGGGCATCCCCGGCTACCTCTATAGGTTCTCTACCAAGATAGATGAAGCTCACCCCGAAAAGAAGAATTTTGCGGACAAGGGCTACAGGGTGGAACTCGTTCCCAAGACTACGGACCGCTTGCAGAAGAAGAAACTCGCTACGCTTATCTGGAATAAGGAAGGCAATGCATTCTTCACGTACTCCGACTACTTTGGAGGCGGATGCGAGGCCAGTTCTAATGGCACTCCCTGCTCCGAAAGGTCCAAGAAGGAGCGCAGAGCAGGAGCCTACTTCGGCTACATCACCGATACGACCTGGACCAAGGTGACAAACTCCAACAAGGAGTCTATAGGTGGCGAAGTTGGCGATTCCGTGATCACCAAGCTCGGGACGACAATCCTGATTGACTCCCTTGAAGGCGCACATGGCGGTACCTACGACCCGTATTCCGAAACCATCTTCGTGTTTGGCGGTGCGCGCATCGTGCAGATCAAGCCCGAACTGGTTGGCACAAAGATGACCGCGAACGTGATAGCGTTTATCGACCTGCGTGATTATTTCTTCGTGGAATCCGAGGCGAACCTGACCAAGCCGAGGACACCTGATGTGGGCTGGCGCCTGGACCAGGGTACGGTTGACGGCATGGGCCACCTCTTTGTAGCTAGCAATACGGGCCACCTTGTGTTCGTGGACTATGCGGCGAATCCGGACAAGAAAATCAATGACAACGTGCTTGTGCATGTGCAGTGGATCGATAACTACCTCGATGACCTTGCCCCGCTTTCGGGTGCTGGTGTCGTGCGTACGGGTGCAAATACCGGCGAGGACGAGGACCTTTCCAGCAGCAGCCTAGGCTTCAGTTCTTCGCGCGTCATTTACGAGGAATCCTCGTCCAGCGCGAAGTCTAGCAGCAGTGTGAAGTCTTCTTCTAGCAGCAATCCGGGTAGTTCCGGTAACACGTCGTCTTCTGGCAATAATCCGGGCAGCTCCGGCAACACGTCGTCTTCCGGCGATAATCCGGGCAGCTCCAGCAGCGGCAATACGTCGTCTTCTGGCAACAATCCGGGCAGCTCCAGCAGCGGCAACACGTCGTCTTCTGGTGACAATCCGGGCAGTTCCGGCAACACCTCGTCTTCCGGTAACAACCCGGGCAGCTCCAGCAGCGGCAACACGTCGTCTTCTGGCAACAATCCGGGTAGCTCCGGCAACACGTCCTCTTCTGGCGATAATCCGGGCAATTCCTCTGGTAACAATTCGGGATCTTCTTCGAGCAGACAGACTGGTTCCGAGGATATCGATAACAGCTCGAGTTCCTCGAGGGTGTATGTCGGCTTTGAGGACTATGACCTCTCCAGCAGCGGCGGTATCGACTTCTACCCGTCCGACGACAAGTACGAGAAGGGCGACTCCATCGTCTCTACCGTTACCGTTCTCGTGCCGGTGGATTCCGGGAGCGGTGTAGACCTGATCAAGATAGGTGAAAACTACTACATGGAAGAGAACAACCCGACCAGCCTGAATCTCGACCTGCGCGTGAATTCCGGACTGGATTCTGCCCAGGTGGGCCAGGTAGTTGCCATCACGCTCGATTCTGCGAAGGTCGCCGAATACTTCGGTACCGACTTGGATAGCCTCACGTTTGCGACGGGCTCGGGCCTTATCCTTATCGACCCGACGAACCCGCATCCGTCCGATACGATCAGGGTCAACGCCGATGGTTCCATTACCATCTGGGTGACTGCGGATAGCGTTGTCCATGGCGGTTCCATTATCGTGCATGATCCTGTGAAGAACACGACGGTCATTATCGACAATATCAACTTCTACGACCCGATTCCCGATGCCGAACTTGGCTACATCAAGGATACCGATGGAGACAACAGGCTCGACTATGTAGAGATCGTGTTGAAGGATTCCGTCATTTCTGACCTCAAGGTGGCTTCTGTCGCTCTCGTGGTAAATGGCGATACGCTCCGGACGAAGTACAAACCGACATTGAACGATGCCCGCGATCGCATATCGCTCGAAGTTTCCGACCTCGACTTCCCGGAAAAGTTCCCGGATAACGCCTACGCCCTCATCACCTATGTCAACGTGCATGACGACGTGACATACATACGCGAAGCGAATATCGTCGAAGTCGGTAGCCGCGTTATCAAGGATGCATTTGCTATCCGCGATACGAGAGGCAAGGACTCGCTGTTCATCGAGTACAATATTGACCTTATCCCGAAGGATCTCTCTATGCCTGAGCTGCTCGTGATGCTCAAGCAGGAGGGCGAACGCTACGGATTCAATCTAGACCAGATATCCAATGTGTACATGCCGACCAGGAACA
>Ga0247609_10003526_pt1 | contig 15877 bp, 10 predicted proteins | sample 172DNAGHGlowgp2_FD_193487 | JGI IMG/M metagenome (GOLD analysis project Ga0247609, IMG submission 193487) | Sheep rumen microbial communities from Palmerston North, Manawatu-Wanganui, New Zealand - 1728 DNA GHGlow gp2 | ecosystem: Host-associated > Mammals > Digestive system > Stomach > Rumen ...
ATTTTTAATCGCGGCCCTCGCCGCCATGACGCTTACCGCATGCTTCGGCGGGAGCACGAGCGAACCCACCCGCTACTACACGCTCGCCGTCGAAAACATCGACATGCCGGGCACAGGCAATGCCAGCGGTCGCCTGCAGGTGCGCAAGTTCACCATCGAGAACGCCTACCAGCGCGCCAATATCGTCTACCGCGAATCCGCCTACGACTTCATGTTCTACGACCTGGACCTTTGGGCAAGCCGCCCCGAGCAGATGGTAGCGCAGGTCGCCGCCGAATACCTCGAGAAGAGCGGAATTTTCCAGGCGGTCGATACCCGCGCCTCGGGCAAGCCCGAACTGGAACTCCTGGGCCACATCGACGCCATCGAGGAAATTGACGAAGGCTCCTCGCAGTATGCACGCCTTTCCATCAAGCTCACGCTCCAGAAACCCGACAGCGACACTCCCCTCTGGGAAAAGCGCTTCGACGAAAGGCAATCCGTGAGCAGTCGCGAGCCCCGCCTTGTGGCAGAAGCCATCTCGAAGCTCCTCGGCAAGTACATGGAAGAGGCCGTCGCCGCCATTTCGCAGGCAACGCAGGCCGCCCAATAGCGCAATAGCGCCTTTATCTGTGATTCTACTCAAAAAAACGAAGGCCTATTCCATTTTGTAATAGGCCCAAAGATTGCCTGTTTCGGCATATAGATATATCTTTTATACAAAATCTTTTTGTGGAGATAGACTTATGCAGAAAGGCGCAATTTCCATAACAAAAAAATTGGCAGTCCTGCTTTTGACAGCGGGAATCAGCTACTCCATGGCCGGTTGGGACGGTAAGTCCAAAGAAAAACCCGACACCACGACCATCGACAAACAAATATTCTATCTCATCAAAAATGAGGCAAACCTCGCCTGGTTCGCGGATTCCGTAAACCATACAAAGGGTACAGTCAAGCTCAATGCAAAACTGACCGCCCCCATGAACATGAGGCACAAGCTGTTCGTGCCCATCGCGGCCGGCAAGGGCGAAACGCAGTTCGGCGGCATATTCGACGGTAACGGACACTCCATTTCGGACCTGTACATCGATGCCGCCAAGATTGGCGAAATCGAAAACCCCTTCTGCGAAAAGGACAAGGCCAACTGCAACGCACAGAACGTCGCCTTTATCGCAGTCCTCGGCGGGGGTACCGTCAAGAACCTGATCCTCGAAAACGCAGACATCACCGCCTCCACGAACGCAGGCGATATTCTAGGCAAGGACCAGCCGATTACCGTCGGCAGCATTGTCGCCTGGCAGACTTCCGGCACCATCGAAGGCTGTTTCGCCACGGGTACAATCCAAACTAGCGGTGCAGGCAACGTCGTGGGCGGCATTGTCGGCAACATGAAGGGCGGCACGGTCAAGAACAACCTGAGCACCATGAGCCTCCGTGTAAGCGGCAACGAATCGCATGTCGGCGGCATCGTGGGCGCCATCCGCGGGAACGCCACAATCGAAACGAACGCCTACGACGGGAACAGCATCGTCAATAATGGCGACGGCGCCATCGGAGGTATTCTAGGTTACCTCGAAAAGGGCTCCGCAACCGTATCGCAATCGTATTTCGGTTCCGATATCGCAAAGAGAGGAGTCGGTCTCATCTCAAAAGACACAACAGTCGAACTCAACGGCAGCGCAAAGAGCGCAAAGGACCTCAACACCAGCGATGTCGTATGCGCACTCAACAATGGCAAGGACGGATCCTGCCCCGACGGCGTCTGGGGCATAGGAGCCACGCACCTCTCGCTTAACAGAGTCTCGGTGAACGATAACGGGAACATCGTCTACACGGTAAATTTCGACGCGAACAAGGGCGTATTCTCCAAGAGCGCAAAGACAGCCCTCCTGCTCGAAGCCGGCGAAAAGATTTCTGCCGCCGAAATCACCAGGCCCACGCGCGGTGACACCGTATTCGCTGGCTGGGCACTCACGGCTGACGCGAAGGCCCCGGCAGAAGACCTCGGGACCGCTACAAAGGCTACAACCATCTATGCCGTATGGAAAAACATGTTCACCATAACCTTCGACGCAAACGGCGGAGCATTCGTCGATACCGAAGGCGCAACTACAGGTAAAACCACGACAAAGATTGTCGCCGAAGGTTCCGACATCAACATGGAAGGAATCCGCATCGGTACGACCTACGGGATCGACGAGACCACATTCTACTTTGTCGGCTGGGCCGCAGAAAAAGATGCCGAAGAACCTCTGGAAACACTGGGCAAGGCCACCGAGAGCACAACGTTCTATGCCCTCTGGCGCGAAGAAGTAACCTACACCGTCACGTTCGATGCTGGCATAGGCGGGTACACCGTCGCGTTCGTAAAAGAAGACGGCAAGGCGGAAAAACCCGAAGACCCCGAAGCCGCCGGCTACTCGTTCACAGGCTGGATGAACGGCGAAAAGGAATACGATTTTGACGAGGTCGTCAAGAGCGACCTCTCGCTTACCGCCCGATGGAAACCTGTCGAATACAAGATTACCTACGAAATCGGCGAAGGCAAGAACAGCAAGGACAATCCGGAGACCTATACCACCGAGACCGCGACCATCGCGCTTGGCGATCCCGTCTGGGAAGGCTATACCTTTAACGGCTGGTTCTACGACAAGAAGTTCACCGACAGGGCAACCCAGATTACAAGGGGCTCTACCGGCGATATCACGCTGTATGCCAAATGGGAACTCGTCACGTACGAGATTACCTACATGGCTGGCCGCTACGGCATAGGCATCGTCGCGCCCGACCTGAAGGAGCACGGCTTCGAGATGAACCTGAGCAAGAAGACCTACTCCCGCGAAGGCTACAAGCAGACGGGTTGGTCCACGACCGATGGCGGAGAGCTTGAATACGAACTCGGCGCGAAGTACGAGAAAAACGAACCTCTCGCCTTGTTCCCCTACTGGGAAGAAGACTCGGATGCCATCAGGAGTGCAACTGTCGCTCTCGGCGCGAAATTCAGCGCAACCGCACACGGAAGGACACTCGAAATCAACGGAGTCTCTGCAGGCAAGGTGCTGAGCGTATTCGACATGCAGGGTCGCCTCGTACGCAAGGCTACCGCTGCAGGAGCTAGCCTCCTGCTGGATATCGCAAGGCCGGGAATATACCTGGTGCGCGCCGGCAACCAGTCCGTGAAGGTGAATATCAGATAGCAGAAAGGCCGGCGCATTGCCGGCCCCGCCCGATTACAGGAGTTTACTCAGCAGTTCCACTGGCAACAGCAGGAACTGCATTTTTTTATACAGGAAGGCGAGCGACCTTGCAAAGGCGTAACTGCGGATGACGTCCGCGCCAAATACGCCTGCATGCTTCGTCTGGTACAGGAAGGCCTCCTTCGCATGCGCAATCACGTCGTCGTAGTATTCGTTGATGTGGATGCTCTTGTCGGCATTCACCTGCGCAGGAATTTCCTTCAGGTCGGTGTAGAAACTGCGGCGCAGAATCTTCGGCAGGAACACGTCCATGCTTGCAGGCACCTTGCGCCCGCACGTATCGATAATGCGCGACCCGAAGAAGTGGAGAACCTTCCCCTGCGGCAAGTATTTTTTGCCGTACGCCAGCTGGCAGTTCCATTCGCCGGGCATCTTCTTGATGATGTAGCCAAAGGTAAAGTCGGTTTCCGCAAAGGATGCCATGTCGAAGTTGAAACCCTTCGACACGCAGGTAAGCCAGAGTTCGTGCCACTTTTCAAAAAACTTATGCATCTCGGGAGTATCCGCCACGAATATGACGCCCGAGTTGAACAGCTCGTCGTTCAGGATTGGCGAGAATCCCATGCGCTTCGCGTTGTTCAGAACCGTACCGCGGTTAATGGCCTTCGAGAGGTTCGTGTGGAAGTCGAGCACCGCATAGATGCCGCCACGCCATTCCTCGGGAATGGAGAGGTCGCCCACGATCGCCGTGTCGGAATCGATAAAGAGGAAGTCCCCGTCCACCATGTTGCGCATCGACGTCTTCAAGAAGCGCGAGCGCTGCATCGGCGTGAACTTGTCGTCGATGGAAACAACCTTCAGTTCGTCGACTGCGCTCTTGAGCGCAGCACGGTTACCCGTCAGGGTAGCCGCCGTCTTGTCATCCGTCAAGACGGTGACGAACGCTCCCGGATTGTGCACACGCAAAGAAGCAATTGCCACGAGCGTCTGCTCGCAGTAGAAATCCTTCGGGGAACTCGTCAAGACAAAAAGGTATTTCACGGACATGGATTTTCCTCCTCTGCAAATATAGATTTATCCCCCGCGCAACCCCGCAAAAAAACGGATACCGCCCGATGAATTAACTATATTATGGGATAACGGGGTTTAAGCCCTGTTCCACTATCAAAACAAGGAACCAAAGATGTTCAAGACGATTGCCATCGGTTGTGACCACGCCGCTTTCGAATACAAGGAAAAACTCGTCAAGTTTCTGGAAGGCAAGGGCTACAAGGTCCTAGACATGGGCACCGACTCCACGGAATCCTGCGACTACCCGATTTTTGCCGACAGGGTCTGCAACAAGGTCACGAGCAAGGAAGCCGACTGCGGAATCCTCATCTGCGGCACGGGCATCGGCATGAGCATGGCGGCAAACAAGCACAAGGGCATCCGCGCCGCCGTCGTAGGCGACCTCACCTCCTGCGAATTCACCCGCCTCCACAACGACGCCAACGTGCTCTGCATGGGTGCACGCATCATCGCCTATGCGCAGTGCGAAGTGTTCGCCACGAAGTTCCTCGAAACGGAATTCATGGGCGGCAAGCACAAGAAACGCATCGACATGTTCGAACCTGCATAACCTAAAATGCAGGCAATCCCGCTCCGGCGGGATTTTTCCCTAAATCACAACTTTTTGCACCTATTTCGCATATATTTTGCTAAATTACTTGATGTATGGTACAGTTTAGTCAGACTTCTTGGCAAGAATTTTCGCTTCCTAACGTCTTGGAAACGCTTCAATACGCGCCCCTGAACCTGACCATCGGCAAAGAGCCCATCATCCACTATACATTCCCCAAGGAACTCGCTCCGGGAGCCACGATCCGCTACCATATCCAGTGCGGTTTCAAGGCCATCAACTGGACCGGGGTCATCAGTGCGGTCAACGACAACCAGGTAACCGTGCGCCTCGGGCAAGGCCCCTTCCGCGGCTTTACCGCAAAGCACTGCTTTACTACCGAAGGTCACATGACCGCCTGCTATGACGAACTCTCCTTCCAGGGGTTCACGACCATTCCCGAAGAGGTCTTCGCGGAAGTCGTCTCGAAGGCGAACCTCGTATACGGGATATTCGCCCGCAAGGCCGCCCGCGACGTGTACCTCGCCGTTGAATCCCGCAAGAAGACGCAGTCCTTCGACGCGCTCGACATCGGAGCCACCGCCGGCTAGCGACAACGGGAATTTCCCATGTACAAGAACTTGAGACAGGCCCTGCTGGATCTGGAAAAAGCGGGGATGCTTAAACGCGTCCACGAAGAAGTAGACCCGTACCTGCAGATGGCCGAAATTGCACGGCAGGCATTCGACAGCAAGGGTCCCGCTCTCCTGTTCGAGAAGGTAAAAGGATGCAGGTTCCAGGCCGCATGCAACATATTCGGCACGCGCGAACGCATGGAATTCCTGTTCCGCGACACGCTCGCAGGCACGCGCACCGCAGTCCAGTTCAAGTCAAACCCGGTAGAATTCTTCAAGCAGGCGGGCATAGCGACCCTGTGCCGTGCTGCCGCCGTCGGTATCAATTCGTTACCAAGGCGTTCCGGCAGCATTCGCGACTTCGAGGAATGCACGCTTGCCGATTTGCCGCAGATTGTAGGCTGGCCCGAAGACGGCGGCGCTTTCGTAACGCTCCCGCAGGTGGCATCGCGCCCGGGTGAACGCGCAGGCATACTGCAGACCAACCTGGGCATGTACCGCGTGCAGATTTCCGGCAACGACTACGCGGCAGACGAATGCGGGCTGCATTACCAGATAAAGCGCGATATCGCGCGCCACCACCAGAAGGCAATCGAAGAAGGCCGCCCGCTCAAGGTGAGCGTGTTCATCGGCGGGCCGCCCGCCCATACCGTAGCCGCGGTGATGCCCATGCCCGAAAACTTGTCCGAGCTGACGTTCGCAGGCATGCTCGGCGGGCGCCGGTTCCGCTATTTTGTACACGACGGTTATCTTGTCTCCAGCGATGCCGAATTTTGTATTTTAGGCGAGATGGCTCCTGACCTGAAACAAGAAGGCCCGTTCGGCGACCATGTGGGGTACTACTCCGGTAAGCACCCCTTCCCCTACATGCACGTGAAGAAGGTGCTCTGCAAGAAGAACGCCATCTACCCGTTCACTTCCGTAGGCCGCCCGCCAAAAGAAGACACTATCTTCGGGGATTTCATTCACGAGATTACAAGGCCGATGGTGCCCGTATCGATTCCGGGAGTACATGCGGTTCACGCGGTCGATGCAGCGGGCGTTCACCCGCTCTGCCTCGCCGTCGCAAGCGAACGGTTCGTGCCTTATGCAAGGCCCGAAGACCGCGAACCGATGGAACTTTTAAAGACCGCAAACGCATTGCTTGGCTTCAACCAGGTTTCGCTTTCCAAGTACCTGATGCTGGCCGCGAAGGAAGACGCCAGCGGGGCACTGGATGCCCGCGACGTGCCCGCATTCTTCGCGCACGTACTGGAGCGCATCGACTTCGCACGCGACCTACATTTCCAGACATCTACGACCATCGATACGCTGGACTACACCGGCACAAGCCTCAATCACGGTTCCAAACTCGTGATGGCGGCAGCGGGCCCCAAGCGTCGCGAACTGCGCAACGAGCCAGCCGACCTTGCAAGCCTCGCGCTGCCCGCCGGTTTTGCAAACCCGAAAATCGCCATGAAGGGTGTTCTCATGGTGCAATGGAATGCTGGCGGCAACGCTCCCGCAACCGCTGACATCGCGCCGCTACTCAACGCCATCAAGAACTGGGAATTCCGCGAAAGCTACCCGTGGGTAAGTGTCGTCGACGATACCTCCACCATCGGCGATTCCGACGCTCACAAGAGCCTCGACGACTTCTTGTGGCTCACGTTTACGCGTTCCGACCCCGCACAAGATGCCTACGGCATCGACGCGCACTTCGTAGACAAGCACTGGGCCATCCAGGCACCACTCGTTATTGACGCTCGCATAAAGCCGCGCCACCAGAAAGTACTCGAAGTATCGGACAACGTTATCCAGAAAGCTAGGGAGGTCCTCGAAAATGCGTAGGCAGTTCCCGGCCCTAATTGCGGTTCTGGCATTTGTAACCACGACCCTCGTCGCAGGCATCGTTCCGGCACAGGCACACAAGTGCGGAACGGCATTTGCCATCCAGAACAGGCTACAGAATCAGAAACATAAGGCAGCCGGCGGCTCTGCTGCTCGCGTATTGCCAGCACAGACTTTCGCGAAATCCATAGCCAACTGCGACGCTCACGAATATTACGATTCCGTCTACACACGCGAAACCGAGCACTTCCAGATTTTCTACACACTCGGCGAAGGCCCGCACGCCACAATCCCCGAGTTCATAGATTCACTTGCGTCCTCGCTCGAAGATGCCTTCTATTTCCATACGAAAACCATGGGCATGCGCACCCCGCAAGGAATCGACACCACAAGTCATTACCAAATGCCCGTCAAGAAAGGGCTATACCCTATCGAAGTCGCCGAAATAAACTTCTTGCGCGACCCCCAAAGCGTTCTCGGGGCAACACGCTGCAATGGCTGCTACGGTGTCACCTACCCCGACACTGCAGACCACAACAAGTCGGCCATCATCATCGACAACGACTTCATGTTCATTACCCAGTTCCCCACACAGACTGCCTCCATTGACAAGGGTGAAAAAAGCTGTACATACCCCCTCTCTACCGAGACCCTGTACAACCACGCCCACGGATACTCCTACAGCGAGAACTGGGCAAACGCCATACGCGTAACAGCATTCCATGAAATGTTCCATGCGATACAGTTGCGCTACGCGGACGTGTATCTGTACGGAGGCTACTGGGTCGAGGCTTCCGCCACCGCAAACGAAGAAATCGGCGCTCCCGATATCGACGACTATTTCCTATACGTCCCGGACTTCATAAGGAGCACGGCTATTCCCCTTGACGAAATTTCAGACGAATACAGCATCAGCGTGCTCTATCTGTACCTATACAAACATGTGGACCAGCATTTCGACAAGGAAATTTGGGAACTGTTTGCGAAAAATCCCAAATCATCATTTAACGGCAACCTGAAAAAAATTCTTGAAAAGCGGAACCTTTCCGTCGATTCCGTTTTCCACGACTTTGCGACAAAACTCGCGCTTTCGGGCGAAAAGGCCAACACCGTCGACAGCAGTCTCTGGTTATGGAAGGACCAGCCTCGATGGCCTGCACCCGAGCCAATGAGTATGGCGGAATACCGGCGCCGTCACCGCATCAGCGACGAAACCGTCGAACGGTTCGAACCGGATACGACCTTGTTCGCATTCAGTTTCTATGCAGGCGGATCACCGATCGTCGACAGCTACAAAGGCAAGGCGACTGCGCTCGTATTCAAGGGCGACAGGACCGACATCCGCGACATCGCCAACACCAGTTCGCTGGATTCCATAAATACCGACGCCTTCTATGCCGATTCTATCATGTGGGTGTTCAGCCGGTTCGACAATCCAAGGCGCATCCCCGAAATCGTACAGGATTCCACACTGCGCGCCTACCCCATTCCCTGGCGTGGCACCAGCAACCTCTGCTTTACGCCGCTCCCGGAATCCAGGAAGTTTATCGAGATTCGAAACGGCCGCGGCGACCTAGTCTTGCGCGAGCCCTACACTAAGACAACGCACTGCATCGACGCCGACCGTGTGCGTACAAAGATGGCACCGGGCGTATACCGTTTCCGTGCCGGTTCTAGTGGAAAGATGCAGAAGTTCCTAATTGTGTACTAAAGCAACTCGCCAATCCAGGGGAATATGTTATCCTGGTTCTCGAGTTTATTCAGCAGCGACGTGTCGGGTTTCTTGCGGCCCATCACCAGGCCCGAAATTCCTGCGGCATAAAGGGCACATACGTTACGGTAATGCCCGTTCTGGCGGGCCTTCGCGTAGTCGGCCGCGGACTTGTTGTGAATCATGAACGCCCAGTCCGATGCCTGGAACAGCAATAGTTCTCGGGCCATCTGCGCGTAGAACCTGCGGAAGAGCTTGGTCTGGGCGGTCTTGCCCTTCTTCTCGCAGGCAACGAGTGCGCGGCGGAAATCTTCCATCATGCCGCGCATGCGGAAGAACAGCGGGTAGGCCCAGCTCACCTCGTCGTTCATCCAGACTTCGCCAAAGCCGCCTTCGCCCCACGAGGAGAACACCGGGCAATGGACTTCGGGGTCACAAGAGGAATGCATCGTAGATTCCAGCGAGGCCATCTCCACGACATTCGAGCTTGCGGCACGTTCAAACATCTTCTCGATGAACGAGGGTCCCTCGAACCACCAGTGACCAAAAAGTTCCGCATCGTAAGGGCACAGGATGGAGACCTTGTTGCCATCCATCTTCGGGAGTAGTTCAGTAACAGTCGCCTCGCGGTTCGCAATAAAGAGCCTCGCGTGGTCTTCGGCAAGGCGAAGCGCGTTCCACGGGCGGTAAACCTGCTTGTCTTCGCTACCCGTAATACGGTAATACTTGAGGCCCGTCTCGATAGGTGTATTGCCCGCCATGAAATAGCCGCCCAGGTATTCGGGCTGCCGTTCGTGTGCGATATCCTTGAAGAACTCGCGGTACTCAGGGTGCCCCGGGTAGCCAGTCTTGCGGCTCCATACTTCCATGGAACTGCCCTGCTCGCGACCCATGCAATAAAGCCCCGCAGGGGTCTTTATTGGCGCAAATACTCCGTATTTGGGTGCGGGCTTTGCCAAAAGCACGCCATGGGTCTCGAGAAAGAAATACTCGAAACCGAATTCGGCGAGAATGGAATCAAGCCCTTCGAAGTAGCCACATTCCGGCAACCACAGGCCCTTGGGTTTCCACCCGAAGGCTTCTTCAAAAGCACGCACAGTCACGCCCAGCTGCAGGCGAATCGCATCAAGGTCCGACTGGTATGCCGGCAAGAACGGGTGCGTCCCCACGCAGGTGAGAAGCGTTAGCTTGCCGCAATCCGTAAGCCTCTTGAGGGAGGGTACAATCTCGCAGCAGCAGATGCGTTCCCAGAAATCAATCAGGGCATCCTGCCTGTGGGAATAGAACTCCACTACAGGAAGGCGTTCCGGGTCACCAGCAAGGAGCACCTTTTCCTTCTCGATGAGGTCTTTCACCTTATGCAGGTGGAGCGTAAACTTCCCCAGGAGCGATGCATCCGTCAGCATCGCAATCAGCGCAGAGGAAACACTCAGGTTGAGCGTCCCCGGAACTCCCTTCTCCTCCAGGCGCGAAAGCATCTGCACTATCGGCAGGTAGGTTTCCGCCATAGCCTCGAAGAACCAGTTCTCTTCTAGGAAACGGTCATATTCGGGCTCGCGCACGAACGGGAGGTGTGCATGGAGCAGCAGGTGAATCTTTCCGGGGGCAGCCACGTTCAGTTGTCCAGAATCAGTGGAAGATTACTCCGTGCGCTTCACAACGATAGGGACAATCGTCGTCGGGAAATCTCCGTCCTTGTCGGTCGCAAACACCGGGATAATCTTAGTGGAATCCGGCAGGTCTTCTTCGAAACTGAACGTGCCATCCGGATTCAGCGGGAACGGTTCGCCGCGCACCTGCAAGTGGGCATCGGGGCGCGTTCCGCCATAAACGATCAAACGGGTCTTGACCCACAGGAAGAAATCCTTGCCGTAGTTCACGGAATCCTTCGGGAGTTCGAGCTTGTTGCTCTTGAGGGCGGCACTCGAGAGTGCACCCGAGAACATGGAACCCGAAGAACTAGAAAGTCCATTCGCCATCTGTTCGAGCCAGGTCTTCGCGGACATGCTCGAAAGGCCCGAACTGCCGAAACCGCCGAGTGTGGCACCGCCAAGCGAAGCCTTCACGAACACGTCGTCGACATTCACCGAAGATCCTTCCGGAGAATAGGACTGCACAGGAACGGATTCGACAAGAGGCATAAAGTTCTTGCCCTCGGCAAAGCCGAGTACGGCCACCGTATTGTCGGCCGCCTTGTTTTCCACATACCAGCTGCGGGCATCGGCAGGCACCACCACGTCGTGGAACTTGCGCTTCTTGCTGCGCTTCACGGTAAGGTCACCCGAAATATCGAACAGGCGAAGCACTAGTTTGCCCTTGCCCTTCTTGGCACGCTTGATACGGTCTTCGGAAACTTCCCAGAAGGCCTGCATCCAGTTCGGATCCTTCTGCATGAGCACGAGGTATTCCGGGTCGAAAGTCTGCGCCATGCTGGCGGTCTTCGTCACAGGCTTTGCGGCAGCCTTCACAGAAGCCACCTTTTCGACCACCTTACGGGCACCAGCCTTCACCTTCACGTCGGTCTGTTCCGACGCCTTCGGGGCAGACTTCGCAGCGCTCTTCGCCGGAGCCTTAGTCGCCGGCTTCGCGGCGGCCTTTACCGCAGTCTTCGCTGCAGCCGTAGTCTTCTTTGCGGCGGTCTTCACAGCTGCCTTTGCGGCAGTCTTTGCAGTAGCGGTCTTGGTCGCAACCTTGGACACGACCTTCTCTGCCTCCTTCGCAACGGACTTCACCGCGGTCTTTATCTTGGAGGTCGTTTCCTTGACGGCCTTCTCCACCTTCTTGGTGGCCTTCGTCTTCTGTGTTTTCTTAGTAGCCATTTCTAGCCTCCTGCAATAAAACCTATTTGCGGGTCTGACCCCAGTTGCCTATGCCCATCAAGCCGAGACGGATACCCAGGAACACCTCGTCCCAGTTTCCGTCGGACTCCGAGAAACGCTTACCGCCCTGGATAGCGAGATCCAGCGAGATACCCTTCCTGCCCAGCGGGAACCCGGCACCGACGGAACCGCCCACCTCATAGACATCGGCGACATACCAGTTCTTGAACCAGGCGCCCGCACGGTACGTGACCCTATCCCAGAACGGGTCGTAGTAAAGGGAACTTCCGTCACGCTGGTAACCGACAGACGCGACAAAGTCGTCCTGCGTCTTGGTATAGGCCCTCATGTTATAGCTGCGGGCGATATTTTCGACATCTTCATCCCAGTTGCGCCACTGCAAATCCATCATCACATTGTGGCGTTTGGCAAGGCGGTAGTTGACACCCGTCGCAAACAGGGCCGGGACCTCAATGAGGCGGTCAACCTTGTTCGGGACAAGCGTGTCAGTTTCCGAGAAACGGAAATTGTATTCCAGCTTGTTCAAGAGCGTATACCCAGTCGTGTACGAGAAGTAGAACGACGACTGGCGACCGCGATACTGCACGGAACCAGTATAGTATGCCGGGTGGTGCTCGATTTCCCAGGAGCCCTCCACATAATCCGTAATTTCGGCGTTGTTCGTAGCCCAGAGATCTTCTTCGGCCACGGATTCCTTGTTCGGGCCAAGCGTGAGGCTGCGGACCAGGGAACCCATCACGATATGCATCGAGGCGCCGAGAGACACATTACGGAAATACGGGAGCCTTATCGCATAGGTCGGGACAATCTCGTACACACTGCCCCTGTATTCAATCTGCGCATCCGCATTGGTCACGGAATCCGAGACGTTTTCGCGGATAGACGAGGAATAGTGCTGCCACAGCGAAACGCCAAGCGCACCGAAATCGCCCATCGGGAACGAGAGGTTAAACGAAGGCATCGAGATGTTCTTCGTGAAGTAGTCATCGCCATGGGACTCGATTGTGTTCAGGTCCAACAGGAAGTTCAGGTTGAACACGACCTTCGTATCGAACGCGATGCGGGCCGGGTTCGTCGCAACAAAGCCTTCCGCCTCGCCCGTCTTGGCACCACCAGCAAAGCCGCGGCCGGCAGCACTGGCAGTTCCACCGGCAATCTGCTCCTCGCCAAGAGCGTCAATGCCAATCATGGATGCCGACGCACAAATTGCACAACAAAGAACAAGACCTAAAAACTTTTTCATTTCTTACCTCCGCGCTTGGTTGCAAGCCAGAGTTTTAATGTCGCAGGCTGGCTGAACGATGTGCCAAAATCGTAACGGGCATAGTCAAAATGATTCGGGAGGAACACGTAAGACGTATCTATCTTACCCGACACACTGTCCTTGACCGTATAGTCCTGATAAACCGGGTCCGTCGCCTGCAGCACCGGGCGGCCGAGACGCACCATAATCTTCAGGTTGCGACCGTCCTTCGCCTGGTTGATAAGGTCGCGAACGCCGAAGGTCACCTGCAGCGCAAGCGAATCCCCATCATAGAACACCATGTTCGGGTGGCCCGTTTCAGGAATCTTCGTACGGTTCGGCTTGTACTCTTCCATCTTGCGGATTTCCGTACCCAGGCTATCGACATACGAGGCGACCACAACCTGGATAGGCAGTCCCAGTTCGCTGACACCCTCGGAATCGTCACGCGGAAGCATAAGCTGAGCAAGCACCACCGCCTGGCGCACATCGACTCCGTTTCCTTCGTCAAACGGGAATTCATCGCCGTACAGATCGGACAGAGCATCCATAATCTTGTCTGTCGGGTATTCCACCACAATAGAATCGAGAACGCCGCCGTGCAGGAGCAGGCAATCGTCGCAAGTATCGTTGAACGTAACGACCTCGCTCATACGGAACGAAGAAAACGGCTTGTAGGTCGTATCCGAAGAAGCCCTCACATAGAACGTGGGGATAGAGAGAGTCTTCGGGCCAAGCACGCGATAGAGTCGCTTCGATTCAGGTGCGGAGATGCGCAACTGCAGTCGGAAAATCTTGCCCGCACTCTTGATATCCTCAATCAGGTCGAGAGGCATCGGCAACTTCAAGACCGAATCCTTCTCGCTTACCGTCAAGTCATAGGTCGTATCTGCAGAATTTTCCGTTTCCCAATCCTGGAGTTCCAGACGCCAGGTACTGTCAGGTATCTTGAGGACACTGTCGAAGAAGGATTTCTTTTTGCCCTTCTCGAGAATCCATTCCACTTCCAGCTGGAGAGTTTCCTCGTACGGAAGAGAATCCTTGGGGAAATATTTCGAGGTATAGAAGTCCTTGTCAATAAACAAGGCGACATGGCCTGCCGCGGAATCCGCATTGGCAAGAGAATCAAGGAAAGCAGAATCCTTGACCAGCACGTCAAAATCGATAACGATATCGTGGGTCAGGCCGGCCTGGGTACCGAAAACGGCAGCTTCCGATGCGTAGAATTCCGTTCTCCCGACAAAGGCCTTTGCATTCTCGGGCTCAAGTCCTTCAACGGTAAGAGTCTGGACATCGTAACTATCGGGCAAGCCCTGATCCGAGAGCCAACTGCTGAGGGCAGAATCATCGGAATCGAATAGGCACGCCGAAAGCAAGGCGGCAAACAACCCCAATAAAATCAAAAACGCTGTGTTTCTCTTTTTCACTCGATTCTCCAAATCTAGTCTAAAAATCCGCACATAATATAGAAAAATAGGCTTTCGGAATTAGGAATCGGGAGTCAAGTTTTCTATATTTACCGCCGAAAAATCAAGAGGACATTATGGCCCAATTCAATGCGCATTTCAGGAACATCAACGGGGACGATACCTACCCGCTGACCGACGTCATTTACCGCAGCAAGGTCGACGGAAGCCTGCTCGAAGTCGAACATGACCGTGCAGCACTCGCCAGCAAGAGCCCCGACGAATGGAAGAAGCTCTTTGCCGAACGCCGCATGAGCTTTGAACCGGCCGACATGAGCGGTATCTGGAGCAAGCGCGAGATGGTGCTCCCCGACATGCCTCTCGAAGACATCGTCACGATGCGCGAAGGCTGGAGTCCGCTCTTTGACGCGGCCCCGCTGGCCAAGGAAATGGGCATCAAGAGCCTGAAGGTGAAGCTTTGCGGCAACTCCCACACGGGTTCTTTCAAGGACCTGGGTATGACGGTTCTCGTGAGCCAGGTGAACCACATCATCAAGAAGAAGATTCACGAAATTGACGCCGTGGCCTGTGCCTCTACCGGCGACACCTCCGCCGCTTTGAGCGCCTACTGCGCCAAGGCCGGCATCCCGAGCATCGTCTTTTTGCCCGCCGGCAAGACGAGCGTTGCCCAGCTGATCCAGCCGATTTCTAACGGCAGCATCGTGCTCGCCCTCGACACCGACTTTGACGGTTGCATGAAGATCGTGCAGCAGGTCACCGCCGACAACCGCATCTACCTCGCGAACTCCATGAACAGCCTCCGCGTGGAAGGCCAGAAGACGATTTCTCCGGAAATCTGCCAGGAAATGGGCTGGAAGGTGCCCGACACCGTGATTATCCCGGGCGGAAACCTCGGTAACGTGAGCGCCCTCGCGAAGGGTTTCGAAGACTGCAAGGCCATGGGCCTTATCGACCGCATCCCGCGCATTATCGTCGCCCAGGCCGAAAACGCCAACCCGTTCTTCCAGGCTTACGAACGCGGCTTCGACAAGCTCGTCCCGATGCAGGCGAAGAAGACTCTCGCCTCCGCCATCCAGATCGGTAACCCGGTCAGTTACCCGAAGGCCGTACGCGCCATCCAGAAGACGAACGGCATGGTCGTGAGCGTCACTGAAGAAGAACTCGCGAATGCCGCCCACCGCGGCGACCGCATCGGTCTCTACTGCTGCCCGCATACGGGTGTCGCCCTCGGCGCCCTCGAGAAGCTCGTGGCCGCAGGCAAGATCGACAAGGAAGAAAACGTGGTCGTCATCAGCACGGCACACGGCCTCAAGTTCACCGAATTCAAGGTGGGCTACCACGAAAAGAAGCTTGAGAACATCTGCTCCAAGTTCGCGAACCCCGTGTTCAAGGCTCCGGCAGACCTCGGCGCCGTC
>Ga0247609_10003529_pt1 | contig 15861 bp, 12 predicted proteins | sample 172DNAGHGlowgp2_FD_193487 | JGI IMG/M metagenome (GOLD analysis project Ga0247609, IMG submission 193487) | Sheep rumen microbial communities from Palmerston North, Manawatu-Wanganui, New Zealand - 1728 DNA GHGlow gp2 | ecosystem: Host-associated > Mammals > Digestive system > Stomach > Rumen ...
AAGTATGGTCTGTGATGACATGTTGCCCGTGTGCATGCGGTTGATGTAACGGTCAAAGAGGATCCTCACGTGGGCACGGTGCTGGTCGATGACCATCAGGCCTGATTTGGCGGGCGACAGAATAAAGCGCCCCTTGAGCTGCAAATATACCGACTGCAGTATGCCCATTGGCAAAATGGCATCCTGCGCTCCTTTTTCGATAGGTGCCTTCTCATCTTGCATTGCAGTTTCTTGTTCTAATCCTTCGCGCTTCTTACGCTCAAAATTGGCAAACAATTCATCCCAATTACTCAATGTCTCACGGTCAGGAGCATGTTGTCCTTGACGCTGTGCTGACTCACGAGACGAAGACTGTTGCTTGAAGGGATTATAGCTCGGATCCACCCCGATGTGAGGTGTATGCACCTCGACATGTCCATTAAAGGCTGGAATAGCGGGAGCGTCCTCGGTGTCAAAATCGATGGCTGGCACTTCGCTGAAGCGGCCCAATACTTCCTTGACACCGGCAGCGAGGATCTGCCAGATGGGCATCTCGTCTTCAAACTTGATCTCGGTCTTGGTGGGATGTATATTCACATCTATCGATTGCGGATCCACCGAGAATCGCAGGAAATAATTCGGCTGTTCTCCCTCGGGAATCAACTGCTCATAGGCCGACATCACTGCCTTATGGAAGTAGGGATGACGCATAAATCGCTCGTTGACAAACATGAACTGTAGGGCATTGCGCTTGCGGGCATTCTCGGGCTTGCCAACATAACCCTGAACCTTCACCAGCGATGTGTCAATGTTCACCGGCAGCAGCTGCTGGTCCATATTGTTTCCCATCAGGGCCGCGATGCGCTGACGAAAAGTCCCCTTCATCAGCTTGTACATCACATTGCCGTTGTGCATGAGGGTAAATTCCACATTGTTGTTGGCCAGGGCCAGTTTCTCAAATTCCTTGACGATGTTGCTAAGTTCCACCTGATTTGACTTGAGGAACTTGCGACGGGCAGGCACATTAAAGAAGATGTTCTTGATCATGAAATTGCTGCCCACAGGGCACATGTCGGGTTCCTGACTCTCGCACTGCGAGGCATTGATGACCAGTTTTGTACCCAGCTGGGAATCTTGCCGGCGGGTACGCAACTCTACTTGAGAAATGGCGGCAATCGATGCAAGCGCCTCGCCACGAAATCCCATGGTGTGAAGGGTGAACAGGTCGTCGGCACTGCGAATCTTGCTCGTACTGTGACGTTCAAAGGCCAAGCGGGCATCGGTCTCACTCATCCCCACCCCGTCGTCGATGATTTGAATGAGCGTGCGGCCTGCATCCTTGAGGATGATCTGAATGTGGCTTGCCTGAGCATCAATGGCATTCTCGACCAGTTCCTTGATGACACTGGCCGGCCGTTGAATCACCTCTCCGGCTGCAATCTGATTGGCAACCGAGTCGGGTAAAAGCTTAATCACATCACTCATGGCTGTTCATTCGTTTTTTGGGGGGTTGAACTTGTTATGCTTGGCTGCGATTCACTGTTATCCACATTACTGCCCGAACGGCGACGTGTCCCGCCCTTAACCGAGCGCCACACCTGTTTTTGCTCTTCAGTCAGGTCGTAGATATCATCGGGTGCCACAGGGCGCAACACATCATACCAGTTGAACTGAGGCAGATAGAGGTCGGATTGCTTAGTCAGATATAGCGGAATCACCTTGCCCGACACCTCGGGCCACATAACAATGCGGTCCACCTCCTGCTTGGGCTTGAGATTCAGGCGCAAGTAACCCGACTCGGCATTAACCATCTTGTTATAGGTCGAATCGTTCTCCTGCGGGAACATAATCACCTGGACATTGCCATCCACATCAAGCTGCCGCAGTTCTTTATTCTCAAACCATGCTTTCATCTTCTTACCACTCAACTGGTCGTAATACTTCTCTCCAATGTGTTCAGCCATAAACCCGCCTGTTGGCAGCGTAGCCCAGTCGGCAGTACTGTCATTGAGGTGGATATTGATTTCATCGCCAAATATCTGACGATCCTCGTTCCACAACACAGCATGACGGTACAAATTGATGATAGAGTCGGCCTCACTGAGTTGCAACGAGTCACAGATGCCCTGCAAGTCCACCCTATAAAACCGCACCTGGTTGAACGCCCTGAGGACGCGTACCGAGTCATTGACAGAATCGTTAACAACATGGTTAATCAATGTGCACAAGGTATCGGCATGGATATAGATGGTGTCTTTCTGCGAGAACTCGCGGGCACGGGCGCGACGTGTCACATAGCTGTAATGGGTGTTCTCGTCGTGATAGCCGTAATCACCATCCAGGATCACCTTGTTGGTCGGATCGGTAATCACCACATTGCCACGTGCCTCACCATAATTACGGCTGCGATTATAATAAACCGTGTCGCCAAGCAGGGTCTTGCCATCTTTTGCCGTGATGAGCGAGCGCTGGTAGAGCGTGGCATCATCGGCGCTGGTATTGTACCAGCCGTTGGTCGTGTTGATGGTATTGCTGTCGCTCACGATGAGCGTTTCGCTCATGATATTGGCGATGTGGGTCTGAGTGTTGTAGTCGAGCAGGTCGGTAAACATCTCGTAACGGTCATTAATCAGATGCACGTCACGAGAGAACTCAGCCTGCTTGGTATCGAGTTCATACCGGCCATACTGAGACCTGAGCTCGGTGTTGTTGCGATTATCAACGATGGTACCTCCGTCAAAATAGTAACCTACATTGGAATTGATCTCATAGTCCAGCGCATCGGTCAGCAATGTGGTGCTGCGGTTCTCGAGACGCACATTGCTGCGCAACTCGGCCACGCCCATGTCGCCATAGTAATGAAGCACGTCGCTATACACCCACAGGGTATCGGCCTGGGTCATGCGCACGTTGCCAAAGGCGTCTAGCGAGCTGGTCTCGGCATAAAAGTAGGCACTGTCACAAAACATGTACATATCGCCCCGGCGGAAACGCACATTGCCCTTCAGCACCTGGTAATCGGTGCTGATAGCCTCGTTGGCATTCAGGTAATCGGCATTCTCGAGGAACACCTTGTTGGTCTGATTACGGTTTGCTTTTGGAATCTGGGGGGTTAAACGGCTCACCTTTGGCCCCTTAGCTCCCTTGCGGGCCGCCTTGGCGGGTTGTGGATTGGTCGGACGCTTGGTATTGCCTGTTTTAACCGGCTGCGACTTGGACCTGACCTGAGGTGCGGGAGCCTGGTGGGCCCACATCATGGGCGACATCACCATAAACATGGCGAAACAGGCCACGATGACATGTCGCCAACGTGGTCCGATCATCTGCTGTCGCTTTGCTTGTGATGAGGGCATCGGTCAGATGTGATTACTCTTGGTTGCCCTTCTTGAGCCAGTCATACTTGAATTCGCAGTTACGCCAGCCCTCCTCGATATAGACATAGACACTCTTCTGTTTCTGCACCACCCAGTCGTGAATGATTTTCTCCTTGGCCACGGCCTCACACATCTCCTTGAGAATCATATAATCCTCGGCAAGGTCGGCCTTGTGGCCGTCAATGCGCTTAACGAGCTTCACCATTGCCACCTGCTCACGACGGGTCTTGGGATTAATCAGCACAAAAGGTTCGCTGATATCTCCTGGCTGCATGGTGCTGACCTTTTTGCCCACCTCGGCAGGCAGGTCGGCCATCTCAAAGCGGCTGCTATGATTCTTCTCGTTGAGCATATTCCCGTTGTTGTTGCGCGAGTCCTTATCTTGTGAGATATAGAGCGCCATCTCGTCAAATGTCCTTTTCCCTTCCAAAATCTCTTTCCTCACCGAGTCGAGCCTTGTCAAGGCATCGGTCAAATCCTTATCGCTCACCTTGGGGCGGAGCAGGATGTGGCGCGTATTAATGCGGTCACCACGTTTCTCAATGAGCTGAATGATATGGAATCCGTCATCGGTTTCAACGATGTTAGACACGCGCTTGGGGTCGTTGAGATTAAATGCCGCTGTGGCATACTCGGGCAGGAGGACCGATCGGCTCTGGAAGCCAGTCTCACCACCATAGACGGCGGTTGCCTGATCCTGGCTGTAGAGAATGGCAAGAGTGGAAAATTCGCGCTCACCTGAGTTCACCTGCTGGGCATAGTCGCGCAGACGTGACTTCACCTCATCGATTTCCTGCTGGGGAATGACGGGATTGATGGTGATGATCTGCGTCTCGACCTGCATGGGAATATAGGGAAGGGAGTCCTTGGAGATGCTGTTATAGAACTTGCGCACGTCGGCAGGAGTGGCCTTCACGTTTTTGGTCAGGTTGCTCTGCACCTGCTGGATGCTGTACTGGTCGCTGATCACCTCGTTGAGTTTCTCACGCAGACGGGGCATGGGCATACGGAAGTATTCCTCTACCTTCTCTTTAGAGCCCAGATTGGCAATAAAATAATTGATGCGGCTCTCTACCTCGGCACTGATCGAAGACTGCTGCACCTCGACAGTGTCGATGCGGGCCTGGTCCAGGAACAGTTTATCAACAGCCATCTGCTCAGGAATGACACAGTAAGGGTTGCCGTTAATGGCTGCACGCTCATAGAGGGCCTGCTGGTACTGTTCCTCGATATCACTCTTGAATATGGGTTCGTCACCTATAACCCAGGCAACTTCTTCAGCAATATTATTTTGCGCCATCATGGGCAGCATGATAGATGCAAGCATCAATGCGGTAATAAATCTCAGTTTCACGTCTATATCTTGTTTTATTTTGTTTCAAATTGCAAAATTAGTGCAAAAGGAGCGCAGGACAAAACAACAAGTTGTTTTTTATGCCGGAATGCAGCCTATTTTAGCGAATGCAAATTTCCCCATTTTTCCTGACGTGACAAAATCAATTACCAAAATCTTTGTTAAAACCTTGTACCAACGATGGCACAAGCACCGAGCTGATAGTTATTGCCATCGTCACGAACAATGATTCACTCCATTGCCATGCACTCCTTGCCGACACAAAGGAATTCCAATAGCCAAACAGAGCGCGGCAAGAGTGTCATCTCTACCGCGCCCTGGTGATGATTGAGAGCCGATGCCTGTTATTTCACCTGTTTCAAGACATTCTTTTTGATCTTTGCAGGATACTTCTTGGCGAGCTCTTCTTTCCAGCGCTGCTCAAGCACATCTTGATAGTCGCTGGTTACAGCGCCGCGCACATCGCTCATTTCCTGAGGCTGGTCAATGAGTCCGCCCTCAAGAATCATGTATGACTCATAACCCTTGCGCTCGGGCTTGTCACCCACGTGGAAAGCGAGATAATCGGCAATAGGATTCTCTCCCTGCTTAACCACCATGCGCTCCATGCGGATGTCGCCAGCATACTTGTTGTGCAGTGCAGTAGTGAGCGTGTCGGCACCAAATTTCCTGATATCGGCCTTCACCTGATCGAGCACGCTGTCATTCTTGGCACTCAGGATGATGCCCTTGAAGTGCGGCTCATTCCAGGTGTAGCGGCTGCGGTGCTCGGCATAGAAGTTCTCCAATCCTACCGTATCCTTGCTTGCTGCCTTCCATACCTTGCGGTTGCTGATTTCAAACAGCAGCATTCCGTCGCGATACTCGTTAACCAGATTGCGGTACTCGGGATTGCTCTTGACCAGTTCATGAGCGTTGTAGTCCATGAGGGTCCTCTCGGCCAGTTCATCCACCTTGGCCATCAAGAAATCTTTGGCTCTTGCGGCGGTGGCAATGTTGGGCAACTTGTTGTACAGCAGCGGGTACAGTGCCTTGACAAGTTCCGTCTGCTTGTTCCCATAGGTAAACAGAGGCAATTTCGAGCCCTTAATATTATCGGCAATATAGGCAGAATCCAAATGGCCGTTCGCAACAATCACATTATCAAACAACTGCTCGGCAGCAGGATTGAGAACATAGTTGTACTGGTTTTTGAGGTCCGTCAGGCGGCGCTGATGAATCATGCTAGCACGCACATCACGGCCGATAGCTGCCTCGATTCCAGGTCTCAGGGTAGCCAACGAGGGCACACCATGACCTTCTTTCTTGATGATGTGATAGCCAAACTTTGTCTCAAACGGCTCGCTGATGGCACCATCGGCAAGGCTGAACGAGATATCGTCAAACGGCTGAACCATGCGGCCACGGCCAAACCAACCCAGGTCGCCGCCATGTTTGGCACTACCATCCTGAGACTCGACCTTGGCAAGCTCTTCAAAGCTGACGCCTGCCTGCAGCAGCGTGTAGATGGAGTCGATTTGGGCCTTGAGAACGGCCTTCTGCTCGTCGGTAGCATTGGGCGGGAACTTCTTGAGAATGTGCCTTGCGTGCACATCGTTGCGGTCGCGTATCTCATTCACGCGGAGCATGTGAACGCCGAACTGAGTTTCAAACGGCTTGGAAATCTGACCCACCGGTGTGGTATAAAGCACGTTCTCGAAATCATAGGGGAACATGCCCGATGACACGAAGCCATAATGTCCGTGATTGCGTTGCTTGGATGGGTCGCTTGAATATTTGTCGGCTAAGGCATCCCAACTCTCTCCATTAAGGATGCAGGTGCGAATGCTGTCCATCTTCTGGATGTTTGCCTTGGTGCCGGCTTCATTAATGCCCAGTGGCAACATGAAGTGGTCGATGTTGACTTCTTTCAAATAGCGGTCGTATGCCTCCTTGACAAATTGCCACATGTAGGTGGTATCTTCCTTCAAGTAAGGAGTGGCAAGATCATTCTGGTAACCCTCAAACTCTCTGATAAAGGCCTCGGTGGTATCTATGCCTGCAGCCTCGGCGTCGGCGACCTTCTGCTTGTAGAGCACAAAACGGTCAACATACTGATCCAGTGTCTCTTTTTCAATCTGTTGCTGGTTGTTTTTGTGATAAAGGTACTCAAACTCCGAGAGTTTGATGGCTTTGCCGTTAATTGTCATGAGAACTGGATCCCCCTTTGCTATGGCGAGGATCGCAGTACCCAACAGCAACGAAGAAATCAAAAGTTTTGCTTTCATCTTCTTTAGCTTGGTTTGAAATCTATATTTTACGTTTTTTCATTCAATATTACTAATGTATAACGCAGGAGAAGTGCAAAAATTATATTCCTCCCTATTATTTTTTAACAAAAACCGCCAAGTGAGTTTTCAGGAACTGACTTGGCGGACTGTGATAAGTTCAAAAAAACAGAACAAAGCTGACCGTTAGTTGCCCATCTCGCTGAGGAACTTGATGCGCACGAGTCTTATCTCCTCTTCGGTGTAATCATCGCCCAGTTCCTGCATAGCCGTTTCAATGTCATCGGTGTCGCTTTCCTTGAAGTATTCAAAGATATCCTCTTCGATGTCGTTGTCCAGAGCCTCCTCGATGTAATACGACACGTTGATCTTCGTGCCACTGTACACGATGGCTTCTAGCTCGTCGAGCAATTCTTCCATCTCCAGGTCCTTCGACTCGGCAAGGGCGTCAAGAGGCACTTTGCGGTCGATGGCTGTGATGATTTCCACCTTGAGTTTGCTCTTGTTGGCGACGGTGCGGACACGCATGTCCTCGGGGCGCTCAATCTCATTTTCCTCGACATATTTCTTGATCAGTTCGATAAATTCCTGACCATAGCGCTTGGCCTTGCCGGGACCCACGCCGGGGATGTTCTGTAACTCATCAATCGTGATGGGATAGGTCGTGGCCATCGCGTCGAGTGAGGGTTCCTGGAAGATGACGTAGGTGGGCAGCCCGTGCTGCTTGGCAATCTTGCGGCGCAGGTCTTTCAAGATGCTGAAAAGCTCGGCATCGACCGCTCCGCTACCGCCTCCGCGCATTTCCTCATCGAGCATTTCGGTATACTCATTGTCCTCGACAATCCAGAATTTCTCACGGCTATTGAGGAACTTTTTGCCCTCGTCGGTCACCTTGATCACGCCGTAGTTCTCAATGTCCTTTGTCAGGTAGTCGGCAAAGACGCCCTGACGGATGACAGCAAGCAGAAACTTCTCGTCTCGCTCGCTTGCGCAGCCAAACACGTCAAGCTCGTTATGCTTGTAACCTTGAATCTCGTTGGTGGCATCACCCATCATCACATGGGCAATATACTCGGGTTTGAAGCGTTCACGCAACACCAGGATGGTCTCGATAGCGGCGCGCAGATCCTCACTGGCCTCTACTCGTTTCTTGGGTTTGAGGCAGTTATCGCAATTTCCGCAATTATCTCTATCATAGCTCTCGCCAAAGTAGTGCAACAGGGAGCGGCGGCGGCACACCGACGACTCGGCATAGTCACGAGTCTCGAGCAACAACTGCTTGCCAATCTCCTGCTCGGCGATGGGTTTGCCCTGCATGAATTTCTCCAACTTGTCCAGGTCCTTGCGGGAATAGAAGGTGATGCACTTTCCCTCACCTCCATCGCGGCCGGCACGTCCGGTCTCCTGATAGTAGCCTTCAAGGCTCTTGGGAATGTCATAATGGATGACAAACCTCACGTCAGGCTTGTCGATGCCCATACCAAAGGCTATGGTAGCAACAATCACATCCACGTCCTCGCTCAAGAAGGCATCCTGGTTGTTGCTGCGCACCTGGCTCTCCATGCCCGCATGATATGGCAGCGCTTTGATATCGTTCAGCCTCAAGACCTCGGCAAGCTCTTCCACCTTTTTGCGGCTCAAGCAATAAATAATGCCAGATTTACCCTCGTTGGCCTTGATAAACTTGATGATCTCGCGATCCACGTCCTTGGTCTTGGGTCGAACCTCATAATAGAGGTTGGAACGGTTGAATGATGACTTGAAGACGGCCGCCTCGGTCATACCCAGGTTCTTCTGTATGTCATGCTGCACCTTGGGCGTCGCAGTCGCCGTCAGAGCGATGATGGGGCGCACCCCGATGCGGTTGATGATGGGTCTGATATTGCGATACTCAGGGCGAAAGTCGTGGCCCCACTCCGAGATACAATGTGCCTCGTCGATAGCATAGAACGAGATGGGCACATCCTTAAGGAAGGCCACATTCTCCTCCTTGGTGAGCGACTCGGGTGCGACATAGAGCAACTTGGTGCGACCGTTACGCACGTCGGTCTTGACTTCCTCGATGGCCTGCTTGGTGAGCGACGAGTTCAAGAAGTGGGCTATACCATCCTCTTCACTGTAGCTTCGCATGGCATCCACCTGGTTTTTCATCAGTGCGATCAGTGGTGAGATGACAATGGCAGTTCCCTCCATGAGGCGAGCCGGCAGCTGATAGCACAACGACTTGCCTCCGCCAGTGGGCATGAGCACAAAGGTGTCATGCTCGGCCAGCAGGTTCTCGATGATTGCTTCCTGGTTGCCCTTGAACGTCTCAAAGCCGAAGTATTCCTTGAGAGCCGATGTCAACTTACTGTTTTTCGCCATAATAATTAGGTTTAGGGTTACAACGATTTTACAAATATACAGCTATTTTGCAAACTGTACAATGTTTTGGGTAAAATAATTTTACTCGTTTGCAGTTTGGCGCTCGCTACTAATAGATTACCGCTCCCCTAGGGGTAATTCAAGCAGCCGGCTACTGCTGGCTGGCACTATGAGTTGCGGGACAAGAGTTCAAAGTGTGATTTTGAAAGCTGCCGCTCGGCAAATTCACGGGTGAGCACATAGCGTTTCTTCTTCATCGTGGGAGCCTCATACATGACATCGATCATGATGGTCTCAAACAGACTGCGCAGTCCACGGGCGCCCAGTTTGTACTCGATAGACTTGTCAACAATAAAGCCCAACACGTCATCCTCGACAACCAGTTCCACGCCATCCATATCGAGCAGCTTCTTGTACTGGCGAACGATGGCGTTGCGCGGCTCGGTCAGGATGCGCAACAGGGCATCGCGGTCAAGAGGCTCCAGATTGGTGAGTATGGGCAGACGGCCTATGATTTCGGGAATCAGGCCATAGCTGCGCAGGTCCTGAGGTGCCACAAAGTGGAGCAGTTTATCGCGATCGGACTTGCTCACATGGTTGCCGGCGCCATATCCAACAACATGGGTGTTAAGACGCTGGGCAATCTTGCGCTCGATGCCCTCAAAAGCTCCGCCGCAGATAAACAGAATATTCTTGGTATCGACGGCTATCATCTTTTGCTCCGGGTGCTTGCGGCCACCTTGCGGCGGCACATTGACCACCGAACCCTCCAGGAGCTTGAGCAGACCTTGCTGCACACCCTCGCCGCTCACGTCACGAGTGATTGAGGGGTTATCTCCCTTACGGGCAATCTTGTCGATCTCATCAATAAAGACGATGCCCCGCTCGGCCTCGGCCACGTTGTAGTCACAGGCTGCCAGCAATCGCGTGAGCAGACTCTCGATGTCTTCGCCAACATAACCAGCCTCGGTGAGCACTGTTGCGTCAACAATGGCAAACGGCACCTTCAGCATGCGCGCTATTGTTTTGGCCAGCAATGTCTTGCCTGTGCCAGTAGGGCCCACAATTATGATATTGCTCTTCTCGATATCGATGTCGTCACTCTTCTGGTTCAGACGCTTATAATGGTTATACACAGCTACCGACAGGTAACGCTTGGCCGTCTCTTGACCAATAACATATTGGTCAAGATAGGCCTTGATTTCCTCGGGTTTGGGCAGTGATTCCAAGTCCAGATCGGTGAGCTGCGATTGACTTATCTTATTCAAGTATTCATGCGACAATTCCACCGCACGCTCGGCACAATCGTTGCAGATGCAGCCGTTCATTCCCGGCAGCATCAATTCCACCTCGCGCTCACTGCGGCCACAGAAACTGCAATATAGTGTGTTTTGATCTCTTTTTTTTGCCATGCTTAGCTCAGTTTGGTTTTCGGCAGGTTATTCTTTATTCACGAACAAGCACCTTGTCGATCATACCATAGTCCTTGGCCTCGGCAGCGGTCATCCAGTAGTCACGGTCACTGTCGGCATACACCTTGTCATAAGGCTGGCCCGAGTGGTCGCTGATGATGGTATAGAGTTCCTGCTTGAGCTTGAGTATCTCGCGGGAGGTGATTTCAATGTCCGATGCCTGACCGCTGATGCCGCCCATGGGCTGGTGAATCATCACACGGCTGTGCTTGAGAGCGAATCTCTTATCTTTCTGACCTGCGACAAGCAGCACAGCGGCCATCGAGGCGGCCATGCCTGTGCAGATGGTCGAAACGTCGCTCTGGATGTACTGCATTGTGTCATAGATGCCCAGGCCAGCATAAACCGAGCCGCCCGGCGAGTTGATGTACAGCGAAATGTCCTTGCCGGGATCCGAGCTGTCAAGGTAGAGCAGCTGGGCTTGGATGACGTTGGCAGTATAATCGTCCACCTGAGTGCCCAGGAAGATGATGCGGTCCATCATCAATCGTGAAAACACGTCAAGTTGTGTGACATTGAGCTTGCGTTCCTCCATGATGGTGGGCGAAATATAGTTGTTGGTTACACCGGCTGCATATTGGTCAAGAGCCAGACCGTTCATGCCCAGATGATGAACAGCAAATTTTCTGAAATCGTTTTCCATAAATAAAAAGATGTGTTAGAAATAAAAATTTTTGTTCAAAGATACTATTTTTTTCTCAATCCCATGCAGGATTAAGCAACTTTTTTATTGACAATGTAAAATTTCGGGTTTTACTATTGCTAAGCAAAGACCAGGCCATCGCGCTATAACATGACAAAATTGCAGGCCAGGGGGCAACGCCAGCAAACAAAACGATGCGGGACCCAGCATCACGCTCGATCCCGCACCTGAAATTACACATTATGAAAAGATGTTACTTCTCGTCTTTCTCATAGAGCTTCCTGAAGTCATCAACGCTGATGGTCTTCTCGTTAACCTTGACCGACTCCTTGACAGCGCTATAGAACTTGTTGTCGATGGCGTGCTCCTGGATCATCTCACGCGCGCGGTCGTCCTGCATGTAGCGCTCGGCCTGCTGACGCACGAGGTCCTCGGGGGCATTGTAGATGCCATACTGCGACAACTGCTGCTGGGCAAAGATGAAGGCAGCGGTATCGATGTCTTCTTTCTCAACCTTGATGCCCAGCTCCTGAGCCAGGTGGTCCTTCACGAGTTGCCAGCGCAACTGGTCGAACATGCTCTTGGCTTCCTCGTCGGTCACCTCGGTATTCTCTTTCTCGTCCTGCTCACGACGCAGTTTCAAGAAGCGCTTCAGGAACTCCTCGGGCAACTGCAGCTCGCCAGCCTTTTCGGTAAGGATGCGCTGAGCATCAACGGTAAAGCGGTAATTGCTCTCGGGCACGTTGGCCTTGGCAATCATCTCGCGAACGGCCTCACGGAAGGCAGCCTCGTCCTTCACGTCGGTATCGGTGCCCAGAACGCCCTTGAAGAACTCCTCGTTCATTTCAGCCTCCTGATTCACCTTCACCTCCTCGATTGTGATGCGGAAGTCGCTCTTCACGTCAGCGTCGTTGCGGTCCACATTGAGCATCGAAGCCAGCTCGGCGATGTTGCCGTTGTTTGCCTTGTGGGGATTGAACACGAAGGTGTCACCCACCTTGACGCCGACAAACTTGGCAGCCTCTTCCTCGTCAACCATATAACGGGGCGAAATCACGGTGCGCTCCACCTTGATGCCGCCTTCCTTGTCATTACCCTGCTCGTCGAGCTCGATCATCGAGCCGCGCAGCATCGACTCCTTGTCGCTCACCTCGCCGTCGACGAGGGTACCCAGGCGCTTGCGGTCGTGGGCAATGGCGTCATCAACCATCTGGTCGGTCACTTCGATGTTATAGTAGGGCACATTGATGCGCTTGTTCAGCTTGAGCTCGATGGCGGGAGCCAGACCCAGGTCATACTTGAAGGTCATCTCTTCGTCCTTCATGATATCGACCTTGGTGCCTTCGTTGGGCAGGGGCTCGCCCAGCACCTGCAGCTTGTTCTCACGGATGTAGTCATACACGGCACGGCCCACCATGCGGTCAACGACGTCGGCAGTCACACTGGGACCGTAGAATTTCATCAGCAAGTTCTTGGGGGCCTTACCGGGGCGGAAACCCTTCAGCGGGTGGCGCACGCCCATAGCAGCGACTTCCTTGTTCACGTCGCTAGCAAAATCTTCTCTCTTGAGCTCAACGGTGAGCATTCCGTTCACCGCATCAATTTGTTCAAAACTTACGTTCATTACTTGGTTTGTATTGTATATTAAATGATTGAATTCTCAAAAAGCGGGTGCAAAGGTACTACTTTTCGACCGATACGCAAAATTTCAGCGCTAAAAATATAAAAAAGAAGACAATAAGTACCATAAATACAATGTTCACGCCCCTGAGCAGGAATTGTACTTATGGTACTTATTTTTTTGTTAACCTAGAAGGATGAGCCGTGGTGGAACGGGTTACAGGGTCAGGACGATGTTGTGCTCCTCGGCCAGGCGACGCATGTTCAGGATGGCATACCGCATGCGGCCCAGTGCCGTGTTGATGCTCACGCCGGTAGTGTCGGCGATCTCCTTGAAGCTCATGTTCTTGTAATACCGCATCACGAGCACCTCGCGCTGGCTGTCGGGCAGGGCCTGGACCAGACGCCTGACGTCGCTGTGGATCTGGGTTGTCACCAGGTTATCCTCGATGGTGCCGTCCGACAGTTCCTTGCGGTTCAATATGTTCACGTCATCGTCGTCGGTAGACTGCAGATTCTCGGCCTTGACTTGACGGAAGTAATCAATGATTAGATTATGGGCGATGCGTGTGATCCAGGCAGGGAAATGTCCGTTCTCGACATAGCGTCCCTGCTTGATTGTCATGATGGCCTTGACAAAGGTGTCCTGGAAAATATCGTCGGCGAGTTCCTCGTTTTTCACCGAGTGATATATATACATGTAAATCCGGTCCTTGTGACGCTCCAAGAGCTCATCAAAGGCCTCGTTCTTGCCATCGACATACAGCGATATCAGTTGCTCATCGCTCTTGTCCTTGTATATCTTCATTACTATATATTTTTGGTCAATAATGAGTAATGTTTGTCGATAGGCAGTCTATTTTTTAATTTAATATCATTAATGGTTTATATTCTCACTCGTGCGAAATCAGTAGATTTCAGGCTGCAAATTTAGATAAAATTAAAACATCAACAAGATTTTTAAAGAAAAAAGTGACTTCTTGTTGATTTTTTGCCGTTTTCAGCAACCGGATTCACCTCAGCACACGCACCGCCAGACTGACCGATGACTGGGTCAACGGCGACGACGGCGGTTGTTTCTCATGCCCATCAGCCAGCGCGTGAGCTTGAAACCCAGCAGCACATAGTCGGCGGTCTTCAAGTGCGAGATGGTGCCCGGGCTGAACATCAGGGCGCGCACACCGTTGCTGGCCACGTTGCTTTTCAACCCTTCGATGTCATACTGGATGGTCGCACGGCCCACCTCACGACGCACGAGGGCCTTACCCCGCGCGCGGCGCAACTCCTCGAGCGTCATGCCACGCCAGTTGTCGGGTGCGTCGGGTGTGGCAACGGGCAACTGCGACGGCTGGTTGTTTACTGCTGCGCTATTGTTGGTCTCGTCACTCATTGTCTTCAGGTTTAAGGAACAACTTGCTGATGAAGCGGGCCACGGGATCGACGATGAGCTGCTTCTTGAAGGCAAACACCACCAGCAGCAACACCAGCAGCACCACGGCGGCAATCAAGTGAGCGCCCCACGTGCATCCCAGCGCTGACGCCAACACACTGATGAGCGCGGCAATCACATGGTGCAGCACAAACGTGGCAATAATGATCACCACCGCGACAAATGCCACGGCCGACAGCAGCACGGCCAACTTCTCGACTGCAGTGAGCTTGGTATAGTCCCACTCGAGCGAGAAGTACTTGCGTGCCTCGTTGAACAGTTTCTTATAATCTATCTCGTTCATACTTCTTGACTCAAGGCCGCCGTGCGACCCTGGAGTTTAGAGATTTAAGCTTCGGGTATCAACAGGAAAAACACCCTCGGGCAGGCGGTGCTGTCGGGTCAAGGCACCGCCTGTCAGTCAGGGTGCTATTTTGTCAGTCCTCGATCTGGGCGCTGATCTGTTTCACCAGTTGCTCCACCTCGTCATCGCTGAAGTCGATGCCGTTCTTCTTGAGCATCTCCTTGATGCGGCTGCGCAGGTCGGAACCCTTCTCGGGAGCAAACAGGATGGCTGCCGAAGCACCTACCAGAGCACCACCCAGGAATGCATACAATAAGCTAAGTCCTTTCATTTTACTATTCAATTTTATTAATGTGGTTGTTAATCAATTTTATCCTTAATTTCCTCGGCGATATCGTCCACCAGGTTATCGAGCTTGGAGCCTTTGAGTTTCACTCCTTGTTCGCGCAGGGCGTCTGCGATGCGCTTACGGGTATCGTCACCTTTCTCGGGGGCAAAAAGCAAGCCCACTGCCGCGCCGGCGATTGCGCCGCCCACGACTGCCATAACAATGTTGATTGGTTTCATATCTTCTAGTAAATTAAATAATTAATAATGTCCTTAGTAATGCTCACTCTCGCAATAACCGTGCCAAGAAATGACACATTGCTTGTTTCGGGCAATAAAATTACTTCATCTTTTTTATTCGGGCAAATTTTTCCCAAAAAAGTTTTTTAAAAACAGACGCGGATGCCAATTGGTTAAATTCGCGAAATATGCGGTTTCTTACCAGTGGCCGCTCAGCAGGTAGTCGATCAGGGCGGTGACGTCGCTGATGTTGACGCTGCCGTCGCCCTTCACGTCGCCACGCAGGCCGGCATTCTTCGCGGTGAAGTAGCCCGGGTTGCTCGTGCCGCCGTCGATGTGGGCGTAGGTCTTGTCCTTCGGGTTCGAGGCATTATAGGTCGTGCCCGTGCGGGAGCTGCGGTAGTTGTCGTAATAGAACGTCAGCGTCGTGTTCGACGGCGTGTAGCAGGCGTAGGCCTCGGCAGCAGCGGCGCCCAGGGCGCACATCA
>Ga0247609_10003530_pt1 | contig 15859 bp, 9 predicted proteins | sample 172DNAGHGlowgp2_FD_193487 | JGI IMG/M metagenome (GOLD analysis project Ga0247609, IMG submission 193487) | Sheep rumen microbial communities from Palmerston North, Manawatu-Wanganui, New Zealand - 1728 DNA GHGlow gp2 | ecosystem: Host-associated > Mammals > Digestive system > Stomach > Rumen ...
GTCCGAGTCCCTGCGTAATGATGGCCGTATCTGGGTGCCGAACAACATGGAGGATGTCATCAAGCTCCGCAAGCACGAGATCAAGCCTTCCCAGATTCCTGAGGAGCGCCGTGACTATTACCTGGAGCGCCGTTATCCGGCCTTCGGTAACCTGGTTCCCCGTGACGTCGCTTCTCGCGCCGCCAAGGAGCGTTGCGATGCCGGCTACGGCGTGAACGAGACCGGCCTGGCCGTGTTCCTTGATTTCGCCGACGCCATCAAGCGCCTCGGTCACCAGCGCGTGGAAGAGCGCTACGGTAACCTCTTCCAGATGTACGAGAAGATCACCTCCTCTTCCCCTTGGGAGGAGCCGATGATGATCTATCCGGCCATTCACTACACCATGGGCGGTCTCTGGGTTGATTATGACCTTCAGACCACCATCCCGGGCCTGTATGCCATCGGCGAGGCGAACTTCTCCGACCATGGCGGCAACCGCCTTGGCGCTTCCGCCCTCATGCAGGGTCTGGCCGACGGTTATTTCATCCTTCCGTACACCATCGGTGACTATCTGTCCCACAAGTTTGCGGAGCCCAAGACCGATACCAATGCTCCTGAATTTGCCGAGGCTGAGAAGAAGGTTCTCGATCGGATTGAGAAGATCCTGTCTGTCAAGGGTACCGAGACCGTGGACAGCATCCACAAGAAACTCGGCCACATCATGTGGGAGTATGTGGGTATGGCCCGCAACGAGGCCGGCCTGAAGAAGGCCATCGAGGAAATCGGCGAACTCCGGAAGGAATTCTGGAAGACGGTCCGCGTCCCCGGCACGAACGAGGAATTCAACCAGGAACTGGAGAAGGCTCTCCGACTGGTGGACTTCTTCGACATCGGCGAACTGATGGCTCGTGACGCCCTGCACCGCAAGGAATCCTGTGGCGGTCACTTCCGCGAGGAAATGCAGACAGAAGAAGGCGAGACCAAGCGTGATGACGAGAACTTCATGTACGTGGGTGCCTGGGAATACAAGGGCGAGGGTGTCGAACCCGAACTCCACAAGGAGCCGCTCAAGTATGAGAACATCAAGATTGCGACCCGTAACTATAAAGACTAACGACGATTATGGAATATAACGTGAAAGTATGGCGTCAGAAGAACGCCAAAGCCAAGGGTCACTTCGAGACCTATCATGTCACCGACGTGGAAGAGGATGCCTCCTTCCTGGAGATGCTGGACATTCTTAATGACCAGCTGATCCGCAAGGGTGTGGAACCCATCGCCTTCGACCACGACTGCCGCGAGGGTATCTGCGGCGCCTGCTCCCTGTATGTGGACGGCCGCGCCCATGGTCCGGACGATCAGGTGACTACCTGCCAGTTGTTCATGCGTCATTTCAAGCCGGGTGCCACCATCACCGTAGAGCCTTGGCGGAGTGCCGCTTTCCCGGTGATCAAGGACCTGGTTGTAGATCGTCAGGCCTTCGACAAGATCCTCCAGGCCGGCGGTTTCGTGTCCGTCCGTACCGGTGCCGCGCAGGACGCGAATACCATTCTCATCCCGCACGATGATGCTGAACTGTCCATGGATGCCGCCGCCTGTGTCGGTTGCGGTGCTTGCGTCGCCACTTGTAAGAATGGCTCTGCGATGCTGTTCGTGGCGGCGCGCGTCAGCTCCCTCGCCCTGCTCCCGCAGGGTAAGCCGGAAGCTGCGCGCCGCGCCCGTGCCATGGTCGCCAAGATGGACGAACTCGGTTTCGGCAACTGCACGAACACCCGCGCCTGCGAGATGGAGTGTCCGAAGCACGTCACCATCGACCATATCGCGAGACTGAACCGCGAGTATCTGAAGGCGAGGTTCAGCGAGTAGGAGAGATTCCGGATCAAGTCCGGAATGACAAAAGATGGCGACCCGGAAGGGCCGCCATCTTTCTTGTATGTACATAGGATTAGAATGCGTATCCGAGACCGATTGCAAGGGTATTTCCAATCACCTCGTTGAGGGTCAAGAAGCACAGGTCGAAGTGGAAACCGGAGAATTTGGCACCAGCACCCAGGGACAAGTAGGTAGGAAGCGGAGACCGTCCGGTTCCGATGTGGGCGCCTGCCCGGACAAAGACCATGTCCTTGAATGCGAATTCGGTACCGGCCGCAGCTCCGAGTCCTCCGGAGAAGAAATAGTCGAGGTCGGCTCCGAAATTCAGTTTGTTCTCCGACAGATTGACTCCATAACCAATACCGGCTTTTACGGACATCGGCAGAGAATAGGAATCCTTACCGGACTTGACCGGGGTTCCCAGGTTGGCAACACCGGCCGCCGCTTTTAAACCGTCTTTCTGGAAGGATACGAGGATATCGGCCGCCACGGCGCTGTAGGAATCCTTATCGGACAGCTTTTCCGACGCGAAACGGACGGTGGCACCGGCGGATAGGGTTTCCGTGAACCGGAAACCGAAGCCGGCCCCGGCAAGCAGGGCTGTCGGCGTGAAGGATTTACCCGCATTTCCGGATGCGTCCACAGTCGTATACGGACTTCCGTTCTGGAAAGCGCCCGTCAAGGTGATGCCCATCTTATCCCCGACCTTGAATGCACCCAGCAGGTTCAGATTGGTGGAATGGACGGACTTCGGAGCCCAGTTCTGATAGCTGAAAACAAGACTGCTTCCGCTGAAGGGAACCAGACCCGGGTTCTGGAGGTCGGAAACGGCCTGGATTCCGCCCATCGCCGCCGTAGCAGGTTCCCGGTCTATCCGGAGGAACGGCAGGGCGTCCTGCGCGTTGGCAGCGATCCAGAGCAGGGAAAGAATACCGACAACAAATATCTTTTTCATAGCCGTTTATCTTTTGACGATGGTTTCATGGTATTCCTTTCCTCCGAACTTGAGGATGAGTCCGTACTGTCCCGGAGCAAAGGAGGTGAAATCAACCTGGGCCGGATTGAAGGCGCTGGCATTGACCGTTCCTTCCCAGACGGTGGAACCGGTCGCGGAAACCACCTTGATATCCGTGCTTTCTTCGTTCATGCCGGTCGCGATGTGGAGGTAGTCCGACACCGGATTGGGATAGGCCTGATACTCGATACCCGGCTGGCGGACCAGCACTCGGAACGTGATGGAGGCTTTGTCTCCGAAAGCATCATAGGCGGAAACCGTCACTGTAGAAGCACCGAAACCGATCGGAGTGATGTGAAGGATACCGGAGTTCACCGTCGCATGCAGGACGGCAGGTGCGGTGTTTTCAGCATCGTAAGTAAGCGGTTCTCCATCGGGGTCATTGAAGTATTCTGCCATGGAAATCTGGCCGGCATCGGACTGACCGCTGAGAAGCATGTCCGGGATATCCTTGACGGCCACCGGTGGCGTATTGGGAAGGATTTGGTAGGTTAAGGTGTAAGTGGAGGATGCCTTGTATTGGTCTGTCGCCGTGATTCGGGCGTGATACGTTCCAGCCTTCACTTTCTTCCCTTCAATATTTACCGTATATCCTGCACTGGTTTCATACCAGGATTCTGCCTCAGAACCCGGATCTGTTTCCACGGTAAAGGTATGACCGTCGGGATCTTCCACCTGGAAGGACAGAATCTTGCTTTCAAAACTATGCAGTTTGAGTCCTTCCGTCGGCTCTGAAGGAATGATGACCGGAGGATTGTTTACCGGCGTGGAAGTTTCGAACACTTCGCTCGCATCCGAATAGACCATCCGCTTGTCAAAGCCGTACACCTTGAACCAATACTGTGTTTCAAATTTCAGCAGTTTGAGGGTCGTGGAAATGGTTTCTCCCACTTCATAAGGCGTGGATACGACAGTCGCTTTCTCCACTCCGGTACCTGGTTTCTGGGGTGTAGCGGCGGAGACGGCATCCTTGTTGGTTCCATAGAGAACGAGATAACCCGCTGCGGGAATAACACCCGATCCGGTTACTGGCCAGGATAAGGTAATCGTATTTAATTTCGCAGCTGCTGCTATGCTGCTTACCGGATCGGGGACCAATTCTTCCCCATACGTCATGGCTGCCAGAGCGTCCAACATCGTACCGATTTGCTGTCCGTCCAGGTTGATGACCGGATTTGTACTATTCAACATCCTTTCCAGTAGCATTTCCCGGGTAAAACCAGTCTTTCCGAAATAGGATACAACGAGTGCAGCGACTCCCGTTGCATGGGGACAGGCCATGGAAGTTCCTTGGAAAGAGCCATATCCATTGCTGGGAAAAGTACTCAATATCTGGGACGAATGATAATCGCCACCCGTGGCTGCAATGTCTACCCAGTCGCCAAAATTAGAATAATAGGCCTTTCCTCCATTGGGACCGATGGCTCCGACGGCCACGACACCGGGATAACCAGCCGGGGCACCCCAGGCATATCCGTCATTACCGGCCGAGAAAAAGCAGACGCCGCCCGCCATCGGACCTGTCTGATTACCGTTGGAGTCCATGCCTGCATAGGTATTGAAATAATCAATGGCAGACTTTAAGGCAGAAGCGTATTGTCCTTCGTTCGGTTGCAGATAATTCTCATGCCATTTCCGGGCTTCTTCACTGTCATAAGAACCATCTTCATTGGTGAAATCATATCCCCAGCTGTTGTTGCAGAGGACGGCACCATGGTCGGCCGCCCACTTGATGGCCGCTTCGAAACCACCGCTGCCACCGTCCGAAAAGACTTGGCAGGACATGAGTTTGACACCTTTGATTCCTTCAGCAGCGTCACCACCGGCCATTCCGGAGACTCCGATTCCGTTATTGTTGACAGCAGCGATAGAACCGGCCACGTGGGTGCCATGGTCACCGGAAGTAATGTTATAGCTTTTCGTAACGAAATTGTAGCTGGAAGAGACATCGACGTTCCCAGCCAGGTCTTCGTGATTGAGTTGGATACCGCTGTCAACAACGGATACAATCACCGAGGGATTACCGGTCGTGAAGTATCTCCATACAGGAACGACTTGCATATCTGAACCGTCTTTCCACCCTTGATTCCAATATTGCCACTGGGATTCGAACTTGGGATCATTGAACGGAAAACTGGCCATTTTTGCCCGGATGACGGGTTCGTATGTTTCAATGCCAGGGACCTTGCGGAGAACATCCGCGGCACGGTCTTTCCGGACGGAGGGGCTGAAATGGACCCGATACCAGCGGTGGAGTCCCATTTTCCGCGAGCGCGGTTCGAATTCGCCGGCATCCGGGAAAATCCTTTCCAGACCAGTCATACCGATTTCTCCCAAGGCATCGTTGAAAGCGGAAGAGGCCCGGGTTTCCGGCATTCCCTGTTCGATCCACGCCACGGTTTCTTCATCCAGCAGGATGTTCGCCGTTCCGGGAATATAAAAACTTTCAGGTTCCTTTTCCTCCGCGTTGACGCGTGTTGCAGATTCGTTTTCCATTTCCATTTCCTGTTGGCAGCCAGCCAGGAGGAAAAGCGCCAGGGCCCATCCGAAGGGAATCAATCTGTCCTTCATGGTTCTAGAGTAGGTTTTCTGTCAGAAAATCAGCCACTTCCGTCAAGGATTCCGGTTGTGACCATTTGATCTTGTGTTCCTTGAAAAAGGCTTTTGCCTGGTTCTTGTCCAGCCCAGGGACGTCCATGACTTCCCGCTTCAAGGCTGGCACGATCCTGTTCCGGCAGAACAGGATATAGGTTTTTTCCGCGAGGGGAATCTCGGCTCCTCCCTCTTTGGATTCGAGCGCCTTGTTGATGTTGGTGCCGGCGTTGCTGTCCAGGGCAAGGCCGGCTACATTCTGCGTAGATGCGACTGAGGAGGAAACACCGTATCCGATATTGGCTTTATTCATCTGTTCCACATCCAGATACCGGGCCTGGACGGCGGCTCCGCCTTTTGATTCGGCGAGAACCTTGTACAGTTTTCCTGCCACGTTTACGAAGATGTCCTCACCGGCCTTGACGGAAAAGACTTTCACCATGTCGGCTTCCATGATGTTCTCGCCCTTGATGTAATACAGTTTCTGGTTCAGGACGGAAACATTGATTTTTCCGGTCAGGATATCGTCTCCGGAATCGGAACAGACGACGCCCTCCGTGAAATCCTCATACAGGAACGGCCAGGTATCCTTCGGCTTGAAGGCCCATTTATCGCGGTTGGGCTGCGCAAAAGCGGGAAGGACGGCCATCATTCCCAGCAGCAGGAAAACGATTCTTTTCATGGTTGCAAATAATAAAGGGTAAAAGGAGCCCGCCCGCAAGCGGACAGGCTCCCTTCGAAAGCAGTAGAAAATTAATTTTTCTTGTAGGTAACGCCACCCAGGAGGATTTCATACCAACCGCTAGAGCTGGCAGCACCCCATGCATTCGGGATGAAGAGGGAACCGTCTTCCTGAATGTTGATGATGATGTCGGCCTCGGAGGATTCGGCATCTTCGGGATTGGGAGCGTCGAAACCGTAATAGTTCACACCGTTATAACCGGTAGCCTGACCGGCGGCGACGGTGATGACGGTCTTTTCCGCATTCAGCACGCCTTTGACGGGGCCCTTGAAGCCATTGCCACCCAGATAAGGCTCGAGGTTGGAGATGGAGAAGCTGTTCACATCACCTTCCCAAGCAGCCAGTTCAATGGTGTGACCGCTGTAATTATCACCCCAGTAACCCATGCAATAGGAAGTCGTATAGGAACCGAAGTAATTGATGAGCGGATGGTCCTCGTCCTTGATGTTGAATTTGACCGCGTTGTAGTGATTGAACGTGTAGTCGTTGGTCGTGCTGGTGATCTCGATGCCGAAGCTGAGGTCACCGGTATAGAGACCGGCCTGATTCTTCACGTTGACCGTGATGTACTGGGTGGAATCTCCGGCGAAGGTAAGGACACCGGAAGCTGGCTCGACGGAGAAGTTGGTCCCAGCCTTGGCCGAGCCCTCGACTACCTTGAAGGAAACCGTCGTGTTGGGATTGCCGTTCTGCGGGTAGGCAATCACGGGAACCTTGATGGAACCGGAGGTTTCGGAGACACTGTAAGAACCCGATCTGAAAGCGACGAAATCCTCACCCGTGTACTGAGCGACGTGCGAGCAGGCAGCCAGAGAAAGAGCCGCAAGACCCGCGATGCATATTTTAGCTAAATATTTCATATTCGAATCATTTACAGGATATGACTATTCATTTGCACTGTAACCCGGATTCTGAACCAGATTGTCGTTCATCTCGAATTCATGGGAAGGAATCGGCCACAGATAGTGGAAATCGCCGGCCGGGAGGGACTTGCCCTCGAAGGCGGGGCCTTGCGCAAGGGCGCCGGCAGCAACGGCTCCGGGCTGGCCGGGACGGCCGTTGAAACCTTCGTTCCAACGCTTCAGGCAAACCAGGCGGGTACCTTCACCCACGGTTTCCTTGAACCACTCATTGTGGATGTTGGTGGCAGTAGCATCCGTCGCGGAAGCACCACGGGCGGTCTGGAGCGTATTCAGGGCGGTCTTGGCGGCGGCGGCGTTACCGGCAGCGAGATTCGCCTCGGCGGCGATCAGGTACATTTCACTGATCAGCATCGGCTTCACGGCCTGATAACCGTTCACCACATCTTCGGGTTTCGAACGGAGAAGCGGATTGCCCAGATACTTCTGGAACACATAGAATTCACCCTTGTGGTAGTCACTGTTGTAGAAGACATAGTGCTCGCTGTTGTCGAACCACTGGGCCAGACGGATATCATTCTCCTCGTACAGGTTCATTAGGTTGGAGGAAGGAATGAAATACGGGCGGAAGTAATCGCCATAGGTGGCGTCCCGGCTGGTCTGCGTCCAAGCGTCGAAGTTGCGGTTCGGAAGTTCGACGAGGTGGGCATAGAGCTGGAAAACCGGCTCCTTGCCTTCGTCGTTGACCCATTCTTTCGTCATTTCGGCAACCGTGGTGGAAAGCGCATAGCCGGCGGCGGAAGAAATGACCGACTGGGCGGCGGCGGCAGCCTTCGCGTAGTCCTTGATGTCCAGATAGTAGCGGGCATACAGACCATTCACGACATCGATGGTGGGACGCTGGGCGCGGACGGCACCCTTGACGCCGGCCAGCAGCACGGCGGCGGAGTCGAGGTCGGTCTTGATCTGGTCGTAGACCTCCTGGATGGTCTTCCGGGCGGGACGTTCGGCCTGGTCGTACTTCAAGACGATCGGAATACCCAGATCGGTGGTCGGATTGCTGTGTCCGTATGCCTTGCTGTAAAGACGGACCAGACGCAGGTAAGCGTCAGCACGGAAGTAGTAGCCTTCACCGCGCACGATGGCCGCCTTAGCCTGGAGGTGTTCAGGGACATTCTCCTGCAGGCCGTTGATGACGACGTTGTAGCGCATGATGGCGTGATAGATGTTCTCCCAATGGTCCTCAGCATCGTAGTCCGTGGCGGAGAAGGAATTGTCAGTGCGGTGGATGGAGCCGTAGTTGTTACCATATTCGGCCATGGCATTGAATCCGTCACACATGACTTCGGGAGCGATGTTGTAGACGCCGTACAGGGTTCCCCGATAGTGGGCGAACATACCATTCTCGAAAGCCGTCAGGTCGCTGTCATATTCCAGCAGCTGATCCGGGTTGTACGGAATGGAGTTGAGGGGCGCCAGGTCCAGGTCGCAGGAAGCGAACAGGGAAACAGCGGCGCTGAGCGCAAGTATATTGATGATCTTTTTCATAATCGTTCTGTTTTATCCGTTAGAACTTGACCTCGATACCGCCCAGGAACTGCTTGGAGTTACCACCCACACCATAGGTGAGGTTGGAGTTGATTTCCGGATCGATACCAGTATACTTGGTGAAGGTGAGAAGGTTACGTCCGGTGAAGGTGATTTTGAGATCCTTCACGGCATTCTGCCAGCCGAGGAGGACCTTCGGAAGGCTGTAGGCAATCTGGAGGTTCTTCAGACGGAGGAAGGAAGCGTTCTCGAGGAGGTGGGTATCAAACTGCATCACGGCGCCCTTGGACCAGTCCGGCCACTTGGCATCCCGATGTTCCGGAGTCCAGAAATCGGAGACAGCCTTGTTGGTGTTCATGGTGGAGAAGCTGGCCGGGTTGCCATAGAAGTAACCGTCGTTGGACACGAGATACTTGCCGATCACATAGGAGAAGTCAGCCTGCATGGAGAGACCCTTCCAGCCGCCGGAGAGGCTGAAACCGCCGTTGATCGGAGCGTAACGCTTCTTGCCGGTATTCTGGGTCAGACCTTCTTCGTCGAAGACTTTCGTGGTCTTGTCCATGGTCGTGATGTCGGGATCGTCACCCGGGACATACCACATGGGCATACCGTCTTCCGGATCGACACCGGCGTAGATCGGGTTATAGAACATGACCGGGCTGCCGACCACGTAGGCGATCATGTAAGAATACATCGGCCAGGTGTGCTTGCCCTCGAACAGTTCGGTCACCTTCTGGGCGTTGTAGTTGAAGGTGGTGTTCAGGCGCATCCAGTAGTCGCGGCCGCGGAGAAGGTCGAAACCGAGCGTCACATCAACGCCCTGGTTCATCATGGAACCCACGTTGAAGGTCGCTTCGTCGATACCGGCGGTATAAGGCTGCGGGATGTCGAGGATCATCGCGGAGGTCTTTCTGTTGTAGTATTCGAGGTCGAAATCCAGGAAGTTGAACAGACGGCCCGTGATGGCGGTGGTGAACAGGTTCTGGCGCTCCCAGGTCAGGTTCGGGTTGGCCGGCTGGCTCAGGTGCTGACCGTTTCCGTCTGCATACTTGGCCGTGGAAGTGACGAGACCGAGGTGTTCATAGTTACCGATATCGGCGTTACCCTGGGTACCATAGCTGATCTTCAGGTTGAGGTCGTTGACGGCGCGGACGTCCTTCAGGAAGTCTTCCTTCTTGAGTTTCCACATGCCGCCGAGGGACCAGAAGAGGGCGTTGCGGACGTCCTTACCGAAACGGGAAGAAGCATCGTTACGGATGGTGGCGTCGAAGATGTAGCGGTCCATGAGCGTGTAGTCCAAGTGTCCGAAGAAGGAGAGGAAGCGGCTCTCGCTGTATTCTTCGTTCATCGTACGGGAAGCGGCGGTACCTTCCTGGAGGACGGCCTTACGGTCATCCACCTGACCGGTGGACTGGGCGTAGAAGTTCTTGGAATAGTTCCGGACACCTTCGTGACCGGCGAGGACACTGAACTTGTGGTCGTCCGTAATCTGGAAGGAGTATTCAATCGTGTTGGTGATATTGGCCGCGTAACCCATGGAGCTGGAGTGGCCGACACTCGGAGTGCCACCATTCTCGGCGGTATAGGAAGGCTTGGTGACCCAGTCGTTCAGGGTGAAGTTTCCGTCGACACCGGCGCGGGAGACGAACTTGAGGTTGTGGATCGGCTCGATCTCGACGAACACATTGCCGTTCGCACCGTAGCGGTCGTACTGGTCGAGGTGATTCTCCATGTAGTAGGTCGGGGTGATTCTGTTCTGGCCAGGGAATTTCTTCTCATAGACATTGCCGTTCTCGTCCAAAGCCGGATACATCGGGATGAGGAGGAAGGACAGACCACCGGAAGTGTAGTTGGACATACCGTTGGCGGCGGAACCCCAGTTCGGGTTCTGCTGGGTGTTGGAGAGGCTGAGGTTCAGGTTGACACCGGTCTTGAGCCACTCGAGCGGGTGAGCCTGCACGTTGGAACGGAGGGTGTAACGGTCAAAGAAGTTACCGGGGGTGTAACCTTTCTGGTGGTATTGGGATGCAGCCACCATGTAGGCCACCTTGGAGCCACCACCTTCGATGGTCAGGTCGTTCTGGTACTGCGGATTCCACAGGTCCATCATGTACTTGTACCAAGGGGTGTTGTAGTTGTAACCCTTGCTGAGGTAGGTGTTGTCGATGTAGGCCTGGTCGTGGATACCGGCACGAATCCAGAAGTCCATCAGTTCGGTGCTGGTCATCATGCTCTCATAGAGAGAGGTGTCGGCGAGGGTGGAAACACCCCACTGGCCCCGGTAGGTGACGGAAGCCTTGGTGTTGTAGGAGCCGCTCTTGGTGGAGATGTACACGACACCGTTCGCAGCGCGGGCACCATAGATGGAGGTCGCGGACGCATCCTTCAGAACGCTGACGCTCTCGATATCGTTCGGGTTCATGTTCATCACAGCGGTGCTGGAGGAAGGAATACCGTCGATCACGTAGAGCGGAGCGGTACCGGCCTCGAGGGAGCCGACGCCGTGGAGGGTCATGCTCACCGCGTTATCACCGGCGATACCGGAATAGGACAGGACGGACAGACCGGCCACCTGGCCCTGGAGCTGGTCGAGGGCGGAGGAAGACGGGGCGTTCTTGATGGTCTCGGAGTTCACGGTCGAGACGGAACCCACGATGGAGCTGATCTTCTTGGCGGAACCATAGCCCACGGCGATGGCCTGCTCAAGGACCTCAGCGTCGTCCTCGAGGACGAAGTTGATGACCGCTCTTCCGTTGACGGGAGCCGAAGCCTCCTTGTAGCCGACGGAGGAAACCACCAGCGTGCCATTGGAAGGGACGGAAAGCGAATAGGATCCGTTCGCGAGCGTCGCCGTACCCACGGAAGTGCTTCCCTGGAGCATGACAGTCGCACCGGGAACCGGGTCGCCATTACTGTCCGTAACGGTACCGGACACCCTGATGTTCTGCGCAAACGCGGAGCCTGCGATCAGAATCATCAAAGATGCGATCATAAGCTTTACTTTTTTCATAAGCATTAGATTAGTTAAACAAAAATACACTATAATTTGTAGTAGTATCCCTAACCACGCCGCGCTTTGGCACGGCAGTCCATTTACAAAGTTCTAAAATAGATTTCAAAAAAACAAATATATCCAAAAACATGAATAAAGTCTGCAGTGGCCTCATTGGGGAACTATTTGTATGATAAAGCGGTTTAAAGGAGACAATAAGATTACGATTTGTTACACATATGGCAAAATCTGTAACAAATCATAATGATTAAAAAAAATAAAAAATTTTATAAAAGGGGATGCCGCAATTTGCTAATTAGCGGTCTTTAAGGTGTTTCTGCCCCCTTTTTCGTGGCCTTCCGACTTGTAAGGAACGCCCCGAAACCGGAAAAAAAAGACCGGTTATTCCACTTCGAAGGAAAGCTCCTGATAGATGGGACTCCCATCGGCCGCGAATCCTTCTGCGACCACGCGGAAGCGGCCGGCGTAGCCCGGCGTCGTGAATTCGATGCGATAATCAGAGCCGGCCTCCAGGTTCAGGATGGGGTGCCAGTACAGGAGCTGGCGCAGGTCCTGCCCCTCCCCTTCCGGCACGGCGCCGGAGTAGGCGACCGGATAGGCGACGCCCTGGAAATCCACGACGCGCACGTTGGCCGGGAAATGGAGGGCGGTGACGTAGTTCTTCTTGGTGATGAAGTTCACGATCCCATGCAGCGGCGTCTTGCCGCACACGAGCGCCTGGTCATAGATGTCGATGTCTTCCAGGAGCATCGCGTCGAAATCCAGCAGCAGATTCAGGTCGCTCAGGAGCACACCGTCCATCATGACGGCGATGTTGTCCGTCCGGTCGCTCTTCTGTCCCAGTACGTCCGAATAGGTAAGGATGAAGGAGGGCACGCCATGATCCATCCGCAAGCGGAGTTCCGGGATGATTTCGACGAGGATTTCCTTCACCGAGTGGAAACGGGTGTAGTCGTCCAGATGATACCGGCGCACGGGGATCGAGGCCAGCAGGAGGTCCTCCCGATGGGTCATGTAGGTCGTCAGCGTGTCGATGCGGCGCGATTTTTCGGCCCGCAGGGCGGCCTTCCGGGCATTCAGGTCCGGCCGCTGGGTCGGGTCCAGGGTCAGTTTCGGCAGGGGACCGGTTTCCGGGAACAGGAACGGACTCTCGAAGTCGATGTATCCTTCCTGCCGGTCCAGCTGGGAGACCTCGCACACGATTTCCCGGTTTCCATAGATATTGGAAGTATAGAAGCGGAGACGGTCGTCCCCTTCGGCCCGGCCGATGTACAGGTCGGTGGGGGAACCGGCGGCGGACAAGGTGGCGAAGGTGACGTCGTCCGTTTTCAGGATCGTTCCCCGGATGCGGGCCGAGATGATCTCCCCGTCATTTTCCGCGGAAACCGCCCGGACCGTGGAAACCGAGGCTGGCAGGGCTTTCAGGAAGCCCGCCGGCGTGTTTTCCCGGGCGCCCTCCGGCAGGTCGTCCGCATGGTAGATGGAAAGGCTCACCGAAGCGGCGGCGCCGCCGTTGTGAAGGTTCAGGACGGAGGCTTGTCCTTTCGGTACGCGGATCCGGGTGGACAGTTCCAGCTGGCCTTCGGCCGCTGGGCGTTCTTCCGGAGCGATGGGCGCACTCCCGTTCCCGATGACCACATTGCTGGTCACCCGGGCCCGGGAGGTCGTGTTGAAAACCGTCACGAGACGGGAACCGGCCAGCCAGGGGGTTCCGTCCTCGGCGGCGTTGACGGCCGTATAGGCCAGGATGCGGTACGTGCCGGTGGGCGTCGTCACCGGAATTCGGAACGAGCCGGCGCCGCGCCCGTCCAGCAGGCCTATTTTGGCAGTACAGGCAGTTCCTTCCTCGGAGACGAGTTCCACATAGGAAACGGCGCTTGCGTTCGAAAATCGGCCGTTTCCGTCCAGGCAGGTCAGGGAACACCAGACGGCATCGCCGGCCAGATAGGCACTGCGGTCGGTTGAAACGAATATGCGCTCCGTAGGTTCCGCCAGAGCTAGGGCCCCAGCGAAGACCAGGGCAGATAGGGTCAATAAGATCTTTTTCATTCCGCGTCGTCCCAGAAATCAGGTTTTTCTTGTGTTCCCCCGGCCGCCGTGCAGTCGTAACAGTACCTCGGGCCCCAGCCGTACGGGCCTTTTCCTTCTTCCCTCAACTCGGGAACCAACTCTTCCAGTGGCAGGTATCCGTTGTTGTAGTATTCCAGGAAGTGTTCCTCCGTGGGGTAGAGGAGGGTGTGCGGCCGGCTTATCCGCAGATACCGGCTATCCAGCCAGGCCCGCTTCGATGTGGTTCTTGAGAACAGCACATAGCCCAGTACGGTCCGCTCCGGATCGCTTTCGCAGCGGAGGTTACCGGCGATTTCTCCCGGCGTAGGCGTAAAGAGGTTGTCTCCTCCGGTGGTATTGTTTTCCAGGTTTTTCAGGAAACGGTAGGTTTCCTTGGACAGGGTCCTCGCCTTGATATTCACGCAGTAGCGCTTGTGGTTCCGGCTGTCCTTGCGGGAGAACCGGAAGATCGGCCAGGATGTGATGCCGGAGTCGGACATCGCCGTATAATCCACCGGAAAGAGCTGGTGGTTGTCACTGCTGTTCCAACACCAGTACTTGCTGTAATCCGGAGAGTCTTCCACAATACTTACATGGTCCGTTCCCGGAATGACTCCCGGAATGACGGAAACGATGTAGCTGGGGGTATAATCCGCATGGAACTCCCAAGTCTCATCGAACGAAAGCAGGAAATACCCGGTTGCTTCTGCGCCGGCGTCCACGCTCACATTGACGGACACCCTCTCCTCGTCGGCAGAGAAATTGATTTCCCGGATGACAGGGGGCGCCGCGATGTCGGTCCAGTCGCTGACATATTTCGCACCCAAGGCATCGACGCAAAGCCGGTAGCGCCGGTCGGCGGGCGCATTTTCCGTCGGAATGGTAAACAAGGCAACGCCGGGGAGATAAAAATCGTAGTACCCGAAATACTGCGGGGTCGGAGTCCCGGGATAAGACACGCCCGTCTCGTCTTCCACCCAGACTGCGGCATCATGGAAGTCCGGATAGAAGGATTGTTCGCTGGGCCAGATGGACCGGAGCGCGCTCAGCCGGACCGTGGAGACATCGCCGATGGAGATGTTGGCATCAACCGCGAGGACGCCCTCCGGAGCCTCGTCAAGTTCCGGCGTGTACGGGTAGATGCAGGCCGTCGCGCACAGAAGCAGGGTCAGTATGGACAAGTTCTTTCTCATCAGAACAGGATGTTAAGGTTGATGTAGGGGATCTGGGTGGCGAAGACGGACAGCATGTAACCCTTCGCCATGCTGGAACCACCGAGGGTATTGAAGAAGACCGAGTACGGGTTCTTCCGTCCGGTGACATTGTACACGCCCAGCGTGATGGTCGTATGGAAGGCGGCTTTCAGGTAATGGCCCGGGTCGATGTTGAACGCGACGTCGGTCCGGAAATAATCCGGGATCCGGTGGGCATTGCGTTCCGAGTAGGCCATCCGGTAGCTTCCGCCGTAGTAATAGAGGCCGATGGGAACCGTGACGGGCCGGCCGGTGGAATAGTCCACATTCACCGAGAAGCTGTAGCGGTGGGTAAGCGCGATATTGGTCACCAGCTTGAATTCGTGCGGTTTGTCGTACGGCGCATTGTACCAGGCGCCATGGGCGATGGCTTCCAGCCCGCGGTCCCCCATTTCTTTCATACGCGCACGGGAGTAACTGTAGGAAGCCCAGCCGGTCAGTTTGCCCGTGGTCTTGCGGGCCATCAGTTCCACCCCATAGGAGCGGCCGCGCACCGGGACGAGCTCGTCTGCGAGGTTCGGATTCATGGTCAGGGTGGCGCCGGGCAGGTAATCCAGCGCCCGGTATGTGTTCTTGTAATAGGCTTCCAGGGAGAAGTCGATACCGGTGTTCAGCTCGGTCCAATAGGCGCCGGCGGCCGTCTGCCAGCCCCAGGTGGGCTTGATCCGGTCGTCGCTCAGTTTCCAGGTGTCCATGGGCGAGACCGCCATCGTGTTCGAAATCAGGTGGATGTTCTGCGAAAGGGTGTTTACGCCGGCCTTGAACGAGACGTTCTCCGCGGGCGAATACTTAAAGGCCAACCGGATATCGGGAAAACCGTAGAGCGCATGGCCTCTTTGCCCGTAGAAACCCGTCAGGCGGGCGCCAGCCTCCAGGGAAATCTCCTCGGTCGGCTTCCAGGTGTCGGACGCGTACACGGCCGGTTCCATGGCGATC
>Ga0247609_10003535_pt1 | contig 15845 bp, 13 predicted proteins | sample 172DNAGHGlowgp2_FD_193487 | JGI IMG/M metagenome (GOLD analysis project Ga0247609, IMG submission 193487) | Sheep rumen microbial communities from Palmerston North, Manawatu-Wanganui, New Zealand - 1728 DNA GHGlow gp2 | ecosystem: Host-associated > Mammals > Digestive system > Stomach > Rumen ...
TGCGAATTGTCAGCACGAGGGGTGAAGTGCTGGACGACAACATTGACGCGTTTGACGTGAAGTTTGGAATCAAAAGCATTGACATTCCCATTGATGCATAGGCTTCATTGATTTACCCTGACGATGGGGAAGACGATGACCTTGACGAGGTATGGGATGATTGGGACGATGAAGAAGAGGACGAAGAGGATGATGCCGGATTCAACTATCTGGAAGAGCCTGTCCAAACATAACTGACATTTTCAATTGCAAAGTTGGGGAAAGTGTGCGATTTTAAAAAGTCGCACATTTTTGTCATATTAGCTTTGCTGGTTTTCCTGACATATATGTTGAACAGGGGCATTGACAAAACGCCCACATTGTGGTATACTGATACGCGAAGTAAGAAAAACAGGAGAACTGACATGAAAAGTGTAATTGAGGTGTATTCTGACATCGCCAACAAGAATCCCAAGTGGACTCCGGACGAGGAGCGGGATTTCATCAAGTCCTGTGTCACCAAGACTGGCAAGTGGAGGAACAAGACCCGATTTGTGAACGAGGCGTTCAAGCACAACCTTGGGCTTGTGTTTTCAATTGTCCAGAAGACGGCTTTTGCCAAAACCGACGATGTTGTACAGAAGGGCGTGATTGCTCTTGTTGAGTCATTGAAGCAGTATGATCCTTCCAGGAACATCAAGATTTCCACATGGGTTTCCAATCCAATCAGGTGGGCAGTTCTGCATCATCAACATACATATTCCCACGACAAGTTGATTTCGGAGGAGTTCAGCAGTCTCAACCAGAGGTACAATCTCCATCTGAGGCTTGTGTCCATTGATGCCAACATTGGCAAAGGAGAGGAAGATTCCGACACCTTTGGAAACGTCATATCAAGTTCCGACGTACACCCAGACTATGCCAACATGCGTGGTCTTTCCGATGATGACGAAAATGCGCGTAAAGTGGACATCAAGGAAGGAATTGCGGCCCTTGTTGGGGAAATGGGCAAGTTCTTGACTCCCCGCGAAATCAAGGTTGTCAACTTCCTCATTGCCGGAAAGAACAACGTTGAGATTGCGAAGGAAATGAAGGTTACGAGGATGCGTGTTGGGCAAATGATCAAAAAGATCTTCGAGAAGATTCGCAATTCAAAGGTTGGCAAGAAATTGAAGGGCATTTTTGAATGAGCAAGAAGAAGTGGGGCTGGAAGAAGCTCGCCGACATACGTAGGAAACTCACAAGGGAGAATTCGGATTGGTTCAACCATCCCCTTGGGAGCATTCCCGTTGACTGGGACGAGTTCAACAGACTCTATTTCAGTTCGCGCCCCGTGGTTGTTGAGTGTTCCTATGACCAATGGCGAAGTGATGGAGACGATTTGATGTCGCTCTATGCCGCGCTTCGGATGGGGAAGGACAACCGAAAGGTGGCTGTTATTGCTGCGTCAGAGGACTGTGGCGCTCTAATGTCTGACCAATTCTACGATGCCATTGTGCAGAGGAAGGACTGGAAGCCCAAGGTTGACAGGCTTGCGAGGTTCTGGCATGCGCATCAGTTAAATCCCGATTCTGCTGACGATTGGGTTGCCTATGTCAACTGGTCTGAATACGAAAACCCCATTGGCGAAAGACAGTCACTGCCATTGGAAGTCCTTGAGTGGATTGAGAAGACCAACGGCTTCAAGGACTTCGTGGGAAATCACGCGCCTCATTACTACCGCCACACGATATATCCCAAGAAGTTCGTGCTGTTGTGGGATTCCATGAACAAGGATGGTTACAAGGAGCTGAAGGAGAAGTACGGAAAGAAGTTCGTGTTCCTTGACTACACGGAGGAGAAGCGCATGGTTGACGAGTGGTTTCTTGAGAACAACACCATGCTTGACCCAGTGTTCGATATAAAGCTCATGGATCCTGGACTGAACTTGAAGAAGGTGTATGCCTACATCGCAACGAACCATCTTCCAAAATTGAGGGAATACGCGAAACTGTTTCCCGAGACGATGGAGAAGTATTTCACGAAAGAAGAGCTGTCTGAAATGGGATGCAAGTTCGGACCCCCGTATGACAGATACAACTATGGTAAATAGACATCATGAAGATTGAAGTATACAACTTGAACAAGGCATTGAAGGTTGCCGAGAAGTGTCCTGGATGCAATCTTCTGTCCATCAGGGACAGATACACTTGCCATGACGATACGGACGAAAAACACGCTTGTCTTGACAGAAGAATAGCCAGAAACGGCATAAACGCGAAGATTGTCTATTTTGACGACATAGACCCATACCGTTTCTACCACGGCATGGAGCATCCATTCATACAATCAAAGTTCGAGGATGGGACAAGGCAACCCATATTCTTCAACAGGGAAATTGCGTCCGAGATTGTGAACTGGGTCATGGGGATATGGAAGAAAGACCACAACGCCACCATCAAGATACATTGTTGGGCTGGACATTCAAGGTCTCAGGCAGTCGCGTATTGGCTCAACATGTACTTCAATCTGATTATGGACAGGAACATTGAGGACTATGTGGCGAACAACGCATTGAACGTCCATGAAAAAATCCACTTCAACTGCGAGGTTCTGAGGGTGTTCACCGAGACATTTGGTTGATCATTCAATCTTCAACTGACTCTCGAACGCGGATAGAGTCTGTACTATCTTATCGAACTTGGGGCAGATGCACTTGGATGGTATTGGCTTTGCCTCAAGATGGTTGTCGGAAAGACTCAGATGGTTCCATGGCTTCAATTCAGATATGTCTATTCCACCTTCGCAAAGTTCTGCGCTCAATCCACTTTCGTCGGTTTCGGATTGCAGGCTTGAAGTCATGTTCAACTGGTCTTCATTGGAATACTTGTTGGGTTGAAGTTCATGAAGGGCTATTTCTTCGTCATATTCCTTCTTGTTCTTCATGTTGTTCACATCGCTGTATATTCCGTATGCCTGCTCCACCTTCTTGAGAAGGGTGTTGTTCTTTTCCCTCAAGGTGTTGATTTCTTGGAGCTGCTTCACGTTCCCACATTCTCCATTTAAGGTTGGATCCGACATCACCGCGGAGATTGAGGAAAGACGTATGCCTATGGCCTGTATTGCGGCAGACATCCATTGGCATAGGGACTTGACGTCGGTTCTGTAGTTCCTTGCCAAGTGCGCGATGTTGAATATGCGATATTGGATGCATACTGGCTTCATCAATTGCTCAAGATGTCCGGGGCAGGACATGACTCCCTTCCATGGGGACACGAAACTGAACTGCGTGTCTCCACCAATTGAAGCAAGCGTCATCATTGTCAATGGAACGAATGGGTGTTGGTGGTTGTGTGCGGTCTTCACGAACTTCGTCTGCGTTCCCTCGAAGTTGGAAGAATGGTGATCGACTTCTATGTTCCACAACCTTGTTATGAACTCTCTTTCCCAACAATCGAACACTTCACTCCATGCGTCAAGCATGGATTTCTCGAATCCATCTATGCTGTTTATCGCCTCTTGACACCAACTTGGCATTTCTATCGTCGGTCCTTTTTCGCCATATTCCCATACTTGATTGAACATGGAGTCAAGGATGTTCAGACCTTTCTTGGGAAGAAGAGCTTGGTTGGTCATGACATCTATCACGCCTTGTTGGATTATGCTCTTGAACGAGGCAATCCTCTTCTTCAATTCTTCCGGATCCAGTTTCGCGTGTGTTATGTTGCAGTGCTTTCCCGGAGACTCGAAGTCCCCGTACTTGTCCTCTATCAGTTCGTTCATTATGTCGAGGTCGGTGTACACTGGCGTGGCGAGGACATCTATGTTGTTCCATATGTCGGGATATGGGCCTGGTCCAGCGGAACCAATGCATCTGGATGTCTTCATCGCGCCAAGGGACTTTTCCCTCAACTGTTGGAAAAGTTTTTTCACGCAGCTCAACTTGTTCACAAGGTTTACGCTTTCAACGTCATCTTCCTTTGGGGGAATATATGTGGTTCCTTCTATCTTCTGGTTCTCGATTCCCGTGTCGGTGACCCCCAACTTCTTTCCCATCTGGGAGTCTATTATCTTCGAGGTAAACGTCTTGTCTTTCGTCTGGTCGGCCTTTTTCTCCAACTTCTCCTTCAGACCAACGAAATCGGAAATGACCTTTGACACAGTACTCTTGCTGATGAGTCTGTCTATCACCGCTTCAAGCAGGTCAATCTTGCGTATCATGGTCTCTATCGCTATGGGACGCATATCGAACTCTTGATATGTTCCCATCTTCATCCATTGAACCATCTGTCCAGTAAGTCCAGGAACCCAGAAATCCTCATCGTACAATGGGGTGGACGAAAACGAGTTTCTTTTAATGAACCAGTTGTTTCCCCAGTCCTTCAACGCCCTTGCCGTCCACAGAACATTTGTCTGGAACGATTCCTTGCAGTCTTGGTTGGGGATTGAGATTAACTTTCCATACGAATTGTTGTCAACCACCGTATAGAGGTGTTGCATCCGAATGATGTTTGCTCTGTATTGGTCAAGGGAAGCCAATACAACGTTCTTGTCCTTTTCGTAGTGTTGAACCCAATCTTCCGAGGCGAAAAACCTTGGATTTGTGGATTCAGGATCGTAAATCTTTCCCTCCAACTTCAAGAAATCCCTGCAGGTTTTCTCCATCGTAACCAAATCGTCTTGTGGCGTGAATTGATCGGCAACATTGTCTCTTTGGGCTTCCGGACAATTGTAGTCTCTTTTGATGGCTCTGTACACGGTGAATATCTTCTTGCACATCTGGTTGACGGAAGTGTCAACATCCTCCATGTTGACTTCACCCAACTCTTGAGGAGACGTTCCATCGCTCTGCCCGGCAGAATCCGAACTTGAGTTCCCAGAACTTGAACCACCTCCACATGAACCACCTTTCTTCTTCTGTTGCTTCTTTTCGTCTTCTGTCTCCTTGTTTTCCCCAACTTGACTTGACGTTTCCGCAACGTCTCTTTCATCAACCAATTTTTCTTCAGTTTGACTGTTTGGTTGAATCATTCCACCCAAGAATGCTTGTATCTCTTCGTCGTTCATGTATAATCTTCCTTCTTTGCTATTTACCATTTTCAATGATTGTGGTATAATGTATTGATTATGTTGAGTAAAAGAATGCTAAAGACAGGAATGGTGGGGCACTCCATTGTGGAATGCCCCGTTGATCTTGATGCATTAATAATGTCAGAAAATTGCTCTCCCGGGTGGATTGAAATGAATCTTGGGGTTTCTGACGACATTCTCTATGATTCCATAAGAAATTCAATGTTTGGGAGTTGGATTCTGGAACTTGACTTCATTTCTGGATTCAGTGAAAAGTTCAGACGCAGGTTGTTCAAGATTATGGACGCATTTGACCAGATGGCTAAGATGTATTTTCTGATTAAAGTTGTGAATTCGGGGAATTCCAATCTGGCAGATGAAATCGAGGCCGTGTATCTTGACGAAGACGCAAGGGGATTGAACGTTGGAAATTTGTTCAATCCCATGACCATGCTTGGAAACAACATGAAGGAAGACGATTTGGCGATGTTGCGTGGAGAGGTTGGTTTGCGTCAAGTTCTTCTCAAGAAGATACAGAAGTTCTTGAAGTCTGGGAACAAGGACGATGTTGATTTCAGTTTTTCGTTGTATCTTCCAACTTTTCTCAACCCGAGGTTCTTCAGAGGATTGAGCGAAGCCGAGCATGTTGCCATATTGGGGAACATTGACAGGTACTTCGCGTTCATCAACAAGTTCGATAAGTCAATTTCTTTTGGAAGGAGAGCAAGGAGGAAAGGTGGTGACAATAATCCCGCGCAGTGTCTCATCAAGCACATCTTTTCGTCTGGGGAACAGTACTCGAACAGGGTGAAGATGTCGGCATGGAAACAGTTGTACAAGGAAACATGTTCCTGTGGATCATATTTGAACAGATTGTATGACCTTCAAATGGCATCAGACGTTATAGACAAGTTGGTAGCCACTGTTCAGAAGTCTGGACACACCATGTCGGAGATAGTTGATTGGATAGGAAAGTCCGAGGAGATGTTTGAATCGTTCGAGCTTGACTGCACATTGAGGAACCTTGACGCTACGGACTTCTTTCTGTTTTTGCTTTTGTCTGGACGCCATGTTGGAATGGCAAATGGCTTGATAGAGTTCCAGGATGACGCAACAAGAAACAGGTTGTTCAAGCAGCTTTCATCTGTCATGGTTCCAGTGAAGGAAGCTGTTGACTGGAAATTTAATCGAACATTGGTAAATAGTCTTAATAATTCACAATGAAGGAAGTTCAGAAGATGAGCAAATATTTCGATAAGCTGGTTGAGATCAACGAGAGTCTTACAAGGGAACTCAAGGAAAAGGGACTGTACAAAGAGGGGGACGAGGAAATGGTTTCGGTTCCAGCAGATTCTCTCACAGACGACCAGAAGAAGGGGATTCTAGCTGATACCGTGAAGAATGCTGGGTTGGAGATTGATGACAAGACCTTGGACGATATTTCGGATAATCCAGAGCAGTTGGCAGGTGTACAGAAGATTCTTGACGCTCAGAAGAAGAACGAGAGTGGGGATGACGACGATGAAGGCTCTGGCGAGTTGGTGTATGTAAGAATGGACGATGACGACCTTGAGATGCATGGGTACATTGGACATGGCGACAAGGACTTCAATCTGGTTGACGATGAAAGGGACGCGATTGAGTTTACGCAACAGGAGGCTGCGGAGGAAATTGCCAGAATATGCGAGAAGTACCACTACGACTACAACACGTTCAACATCCAGGACGTTGATTCCCAGGTTGATGACAATGGGGAGAACTGGGTGTCAATTGACTCGTCCAATCCTTCGGCGACTGTTGTTCCATGAACATGTTGATTCGCAATTCTTGGTTGGATTATTGAGACAATGGCGCAAGCCCATGTATTGCGCAACTTGTGAGAGGTGCTGATAATCAGCACCTTTTTTGTTGCCAGTGTCCATACCCCAAAAAATGGTAAATACCACAACAGTGGTTTAAGGCAAGATGGCGCAACCAAAGACATAGGACACGCAGAAGGTATTTCAATCCGCATTGGCGAGGTTCAGTCCCTTTTCGGGAGGAGTTGAAAAGGTATCCTCGACCAAGCACATGAGTGAAATATACGAGAACATGGCGAAGCTCTTCGAGACCTTCACCAAGGGCGCGTTGTTGGAACAGGGTGCGAATTCCGAGCTGGTTCTCAGAACTGTATACAGATCTCTCAACGAAGATTTTCTCAAGATTGTCCAAGATACGTCTGCCGTGGACAAGTTGATAGAGGCAATCAAGGAGAAGCAGGGTCAAGTTGAGAAAAACCCGGAAACGAGCTATGCCTCCAACACCACAAAGGAAGTTGCGTCTGGAAAGTTTGATCCGGACAAATGCAATCTGATGCAAGTGGTTCTCGATTTCGTTGACGAATTGCAGACCGCTATCCTTCAAGTGCGGCTGAATCTGAACAGAGAGTACGAGTACAAGAAACTTCAGATGGCAAAATCGTTCGAGGGGCAACAAGAAGACATAGACAACTTGACCTAGGGGCTTCTTGAGCAGAACGATGTCAATTCAGACAAGGTGTCCCAACTGACCAAGGAACAGGAGAAGTGGCAGAACGATAGCATTGACGAGATACAGAAGCTTGTTGACACGTTCAACGTGGACAACAATGGTTCAATGGAGTTCAAGGACATTGACAACACAATCAAGAAGGACAAGAACCTTCAGTATCTGTCAAAGCAACAGAAGTTCAATCCCAACGTGTTCATTGACCAATTGAAGGGAGTTGTGCCACATGGAAAATCCACTGAAAAGGTTCAAGTATCTGGTGGAGCAGTTGATGGAAAAGAACACAACGCAAGGAAAATTGGGTGGATTTACGAGGAGAACGCCAAGACCACTAATGTCAAGGAACCCAAGATTGATGTCAAGCCAAAGCCAATACAGAACATCTTGCCCATATAGCCAATCAAGCAGAACGATGCAACGAAGAAAGGGGTGGGAAAACTTGACCCCACGCAATTGATACAAGGTGCTATTGGAGCAAAAGGAGCAAAAAACGGCAATACCAATCAAAAGCTGCCTGTGTCTCCCAATGGAACTTGCGTCTGTCCAATATGTGGAACCAAGCATCTTCCAGGGAAGCATCAACACAAGGAGAAGGTTGGAGGAACTTCCAAGATTGGCAAGCAAATCTCGCCAAGTGGAGCAATCGGCAAGGCGAATCTCCCACAGAAGCAACCAATTGGTGGAAGTTCCACAAAATCAAGGTCTGACTTGATGATGATGACCAAGCCTGCGCAACAACCACAGCAAAATACGCCACAACAAGACAACAAAGATCCAAACCAGCAAAACGACATATCGTCAAGAAAGGTCATCGACAACATAGGCAAGATAAACAACAATCTGACAAAATTGCTTAAGACCAAGAAGTTCAGGGACGCATATACCCTAGACTATCAACCAATCCAGAAGGTTGTTGGAAAGCAGATGCAGAAAATAGGGGACGAAGAGCAGAAAAGCCAGAAATACTTGAGCAAGACGGAAGATGGCATCGTAAAGTTGAAAAAGCAGAAGGGTAGCCTTTTCGGGATGTTGTTTGGTGGAATGGGCGCATTGCTTGTCCCTGTACTTGGGGCGTTGATTCTAATAACGTTGGCGAGAATTGGATTGAAGAAGTGGAAGAAGACCTACATGCCAGATGCCAAGGATGGAAACAACATGACCATTCTTGGGGTAAAGATTCCAAATTGGGAACAGATAAAGGCGTTTGGGACAGGATTGTACAACTTTTTCCGCTTTGGTCTGTTGAACTATGTAGACAGGATGAAATCTTTCTTCAACAAGATATACAAGTCCTTGTTCGGGAAAAAGGGCGCGTTCAAGAACATGATTGAGACAAGGAACACGCTTCGCAAGGTTGGACTTGCTTTTCTTATTGGATTGGGAAAGAAGCATCTTGGTGGTGCTATAGTTTGGATACTGACCAAGGTTCTTGACTGGGTTGCTCCCGGATCTGGAACCATCGCCCATTTTCTGATCAAGTTGGTTCCTGCTTTGTTGACGTTCATTTCCACGCAGTTGATGTTGGCGTGGAGCAACAAGACTGCTTCTGCCGAGCAACAGGCGAAACAAGCGGAATCTGCTCAATTGGCGTACAGCAGACAGATGATAGGCCAGATGAAGAAGAACGTTCTGTCGATGGCTTATGAGGTAAAGCCATTCAAGAACCAGTCTTTTCTGATCCCTGATCTTCAGACTGGAAAAGGAAGTAGAGGAGGTGGTGGAGGAAAACCAATAAAAGGCGCAATCATGCGCAACATGCATGTCAGAAACATAAAAAGCTTCAAGGTGAACAAGAAGCTTCAAGAACAACAAGCTGAAGAACAAGGTGACGCCGTCTCGGAACAGCAATACAACAGGTGGAAGAAGTCGGCCAAGAACAAGAACGACTTGGTTGCGCGTATGAAGAACGATATGATCGCTTTTCAACAGGACGTAAACAAATATGCGAAGGAAAACGATAGATGGTATACCGCAGAAAGCATAATCAGAGCAGATTACGCCGCTGCGCATCTCAAGGAAGCCTTCAAGACCTCCTTGATCCCCGAAATTGCCAAACTGAACGCATACATAAAACAGTTGAGCAGTTCCACAAGGTTCAAGAACGTAAAGGGACCTCTGTATGACCCAATAAAAGGTTGGAATCCTGGATATAGGGTGCTTTCCAGCGACCTTCTTTCCGTGATTCCATTGGAGCCGTTCACGTCAATAAGTGGAAAGCGGAATATTCCAATAGGTCAACCAGCTCCTGCCGAGACGGATTCAATTGGATTCATGCCATTCAAGTGGGTTGACTCGCATGGACATGTGAACGTGGTGCATCCAATACTGTACGAGTTGCAAAGGGCAAAGGCAATAAGGCAGATTTACAACAACATGATAATCTCCTCGATTGATACTGGATGGTTTTCCGACAACAGCAAGGCAGACTTGGAGAAGCCATTCAAGGATAATGCGAAGTATTGGAACGAATGGAACTTTCCACAAGCATCACATGAAGTTGAAGATTATCCAAACAGAACTGCCGTAGTGTATGAGGACTTTTTCACAAGGTTCCTCAAGAGGTTCAGAAACAACGAAATCAGCGATAGCAGAAACAATCTCCAAACCGCCCTGGGTCAAAGGACAGACGATTCCTGGGGAAACCTTGGAATGAGTGGAGACACCATCGACAATATGGCAACAGGATACCTGAATGCCGTCACGGTAGATTGGGGTGCTTCACAAAGACCACTTGACGAGGCGTTCCACTACACAAGAAAGGGGGCGCTGAAGATAAGGCGTGGCGTGGATGACATCAAGGAAGTTCTGGAAAGGCAAGAGAAACTGGGTGCCGCTAGGATAAAGGAGTGGAAGAAACAGGAGTTCAATGGTATCTCCTATGGGAAGGTAAGGGACCTTATGTTGGGTGGTGGCATTGTGGCATCGTTCAACAGAAAGCAGATAAAGAACACCACGCTTACGGCAATACCCATATTGGAGCAATTGATTAAGATGAATGTCTTAAGCAAGGCTCCTTCCCCCGAAGGTGGTGGAAAGCGAACTGCGATGCACGATTTGATGTGGACTTACTTCAACTGGACTGGAGATGTCAAAGATTATAACTGGAAAAATGCTGCCACTAACTTGCCAAGCCAAGCTGGATTCGCGCAATCCTTCTTGGAGTATCTGATATTCAACGTGATGCCACAATGGAACGTTGTTGAACAGTTGTTGATGGATGACGTTACCTACCAGACGGACGATACCGCGAAAAAGTTGGCGAAGGCGATTTTGAATCTCCATGCAAAGTTCGATAAAGGAAGCATATTGAAGTTTCTTGACGAGCATCTCAGATTCCCGAACATGAAGGTAAAGTTGCTTACGTTGAGCAATGCCAGAGGCAACGATAGGGACAAAATCTTGAAGTACATGAAGGATTTGGGGATTCTGAATCCAAAGGAGAAAAACAAGGAATTGCAGACGTGGCAGACCATGTGGCCGAATCTTTCAAGCCTCACGGACAAGGAACTTCATGCCAACATGAAAACCATGATGGAGAGGATGAAGTCTGCCCAGATAGAAGTGAAAGCCACGGGCGATTTGACCTACATGAACCAATTGAAGAAGTTCTATCAAGGATTCGCAAAGGAGTTGGAGGCGAGGGAACGGAAAAAGAACGAAAAAGGAAAGATTGTCGATAAGCCTGGAAAGATATCCACGGTGGTTGAGCCACCACCCAAGACCCTGGAAGAGATAGAGCAACAGAAAAAGAAAGACTTGATTGAGCAACAGAAGCGCGAAGCCGAGGCGAAAAGGAAACAACAAGAAGAACGGGAAAAGAAGTTGAAGGAGGAGGCTGAACGCAAGCAACAGTTGGCTATCGCAGAAGCGAAGATCAAGGCCATGGAGGCTATCAAAAAACAGGAGTTGGCATATGAGAATCTGTTGCAGAAGATGGTGTCAACTCCCGAGAAGGTCACCGAATCCGAGTTGAATGCCATTGGCAAGGAGGTGAAGAACCTCAAGCAAGAGGCTGAGAACAGAATAAGCCAGTTGCCAAGAGAGGAAAGGGAGTTGAAGTTGGCTTTGATTCGTGGAGACAAGTTGTCGCCAAAGACGTTCGAGGAAGTCAAGACAACGGCCATTGGTCTTCATGGCAGTTTGCAGGGGTACATAGAAGAAGTCAACAAGATTCCTGTTGGCAACGTGATGGCGATATAGAACCAACCTGTTCCACCTTCAAGGGATATTGTTCCAATGCAAGATTCCGACAATGTTGACATGGGAGATTGATTTGCGTACGGCAGTGGTAAATAGTTGCGAAAGAAAAGAGGCAGAGATAATGATTTGGAAAAGAATCCAGAACGAGGGAACCGAGACAAACCCAAGGTTCAAGTGCATGGAAGAATACAATTGGGAATAGGACGACGACATCTTGAAATTCAGAGAGGATGTCATCAATGCCTTGGATTAGTTCTATGATGGAAAATACTATGTTGGAACAGGTACATACGACAAGAGCATACATGTCACCGACCCCAATACTGGCATGGAATTCAAGTTGGACATCTCAGTGTCAGATGATGTTGAAAAGTGATTTTGTAAAATGAAGATAACAACGACAGACAGACTTCCAGACATCAACGTTGTGGGATTGAACAGAATCCTGCAAATTAAGCCAGATGTCTCCGACGAAACCCACAAGGCGAAACACGATGCAAGGAAGGACGAACACGTTACCTATCTCAAGCCAGAGCAGGAAACGCCACTGAAGGACTATCCAAAGTACGAGGAAGCACATGTGGACGATAAGTCAACTTTTCTGCATCCTGCCATAAAGAGCAAGCAGGAGTTGATTGACTGGGTTCTGACAATGCTTGGACATCCCCTTGTCACGGTTGAACTCAGGCAGAACCACTTTGACGCCGCTATCCAGAACGCATTGATGCTCTACACGAAATACGCCACTTTCCCAAGGAAATATGTCCTTAAATCGTCAAGGCAATATGTTCCTGGTGTTGGAATTGACTTGTCAAAGGAAAACGCCACATAGGTCACTGACCTCCAATATGGCGTTGACTTCACTGGATGGGGTGTTGTCCTTCCCTGGATGATTAACAGAACCTCTACAGGGAACTATGGAAGTGGAAACATGGCTGGTTCGTTCGTGACCTACCACAATTTCATCGAGTTCAGAAAGATGGCTCAGAGGGTTTTGGCAACGCAACCAGACTGGCAATTCAACAGATAGGCAAAGAGACTTGTCATAATTCCAGAGCCAAAATACTGTGGGAACATTCCACCACCATATCACAGTGAACTTTGGCCATATCCAGAACTTGGAAGGATTCCAGACCCAAGATGGGGAGTTCCAATGGTGATTGAGATAGAGGTTGAGCCACCACTTGACGAGTTGTACTGCAACGAGCATGTCAAGAGACTGACATTGGCGTTCTGCAAGATAATGTTGGGACAGATTCGTGGAAAGTACGATGGCATTACCCTCCCTGGTGGTGGAAGCGTGAGCAAGGACATAGGGCAAGAAGGGCAGCAGGAACTAGACAAGGTGATGGAGAATCTGAGGGCCGAAACTGCCTTTGGACAGGAGATATTCTTCGCTTGAATCATTTTTGATTGAAAATACACATAAGACTAAAGGTCAGGAACAACAATTCCTGACCTTCATGATTTTGTTGCATTGGATACACACGCAAGTCTCTCTCAGATGCCCAAAGATCTCAATCTGGAAGCAAGTTCTTTCGCATCGTCGGCTGCCCTTTGGGAAGTCTGGGTTGATGGTTCCGTTTCGTCAATCTCCTGATAGTCCATCACAATTCCAGAACCCTCGCATCCACCAGCATCTCTGAACGAAATCTTGAACCTTCTGTTCGTCTTGGAGTCAAGGAACACCAGCTTGTCAAGGTCAATCTCAACGTCTCCATTCATCTTCATGGTGGTCTGGGAACCCATTTCGAACCTTGACCCATTCTTCAACTTCAAGGATGCTCCATCCTGGAACACCATTTCCGCTCCATCTGCCACGTCAATCTTGGATTCACCATCAACGAATATGTCTGCGGACGTGTTTATCACTCCCTCGAACTCTGCTATTCCCCTTGATTTCAACAGATTGTCGGTGTCAACCACGTTGGAGGCAACGCTTGTCAATACCAACTTGTCTGTCTGGAGTTGGTTAACGTTCAATTTCCAAGTGGAAAGTTCCGAAAACCTGCCCTTCTCGGAGACAAGGTTTCTGAAAAGCGCGTTTCCACTTGCGTCCATTCTGTAGACTCCTTGCTTCACTTGGAACCTGCTTGGAACAGACGCATCTGACTTTTCCATGAGATATGTGATTGGGTCGGTAAGCGATTTGACCGTGGCATCTATGCGTTCGTAGTTCTTTGCCACTCTGTCCATCGCAGACTCAACCTCGGCATATGGGTCGTATCCATCGTCATCGAATTGCCTTTCTGTTGGAATCTCGTCCACCATTCCATCTTGGTATGCGTCCCAGTTTGGAGATGTTGTCAATTGGATTCCAGACGTTGGTTCCTCCTTCTTGATGGCGTTCAATGGCGTGACAACAATTTCGTCGGTGGCAAGCCTTGAGTTGTCCAAAATGAGGTTGGAATCCTGTATCGTGACGTTTCCCTCAATCAAGGAATCAACGTTCTTGTCTATCCTGAAGCAAGTGTCGTGTTCAGTTCCACTTCCCATAATCTGGAGGCATTGGAACTGGTTGTTCCTTGTGTGCGAGACAATTCCCTTGTTGGCAATCAACTGTCCACCATTCACAGTCAATGCAGCTCCATTTGCCGAACCTTTGCCCATTATGGTGATGTTGTTCTGTATCTTCGCCGATCCACCAACTATTATGTCCTTCACGTTGAGGGAAGATGATGCCGTTATGTTCAACCCCTGGAAGTTCTCCATGTAGAGGTTGTTGGTCTTGATTGTGTCGGCGAATATCTGGTTTCCAACAAGTTCCTCGGTGACATTGATCTTCTTTGTGGTTATCTGGTCAGAAATCTCCTTCTTGGAAACAATCTTGCTTGCTGACAACTGGTTCAATGTCTGCTTGAATCTGTCGGCGACAATGGTGGTTGAAGCCGCGTCAATCTTAAACAACGAGTCTCCAACAACAAGCCTTTCTCCGGCCTGTATCGTAGGGGAACCCACATATGCGCTGTTGTAGGTGGTTTCAACCCCAATCATGGTCTGCCCATTGTTGAATTGGACAGGTTTCAAGAAATCAACTATCTTGTTGAATGAAATCTTGTTGTCGGTTGCGGTTGAAAGTATCACCTTTCCATCTTCCAAAACCTTCAAGCAGTTGGTTGTGGTCTGGCCTGTGGCTTCAAGGTTTCCATTGACCTTCATGCTCCCATTGGCAACATAGATGCCACCTTCTTCATCGAAAATCGTGTTGTCTGCCATTTTAAGTTCTCTTTTGTTAAGGATGTGTTCTTTCAATATTTACAATAATTATGGCATTTTAGTGATTGCTAGTAAATAGTATATATACGATTTTCAAGAGAAGGTAGAGAAACATGGCACAGCAGATTCAATTCATTTACCTGACGCAGAGCGACTACGAAAACTTGACCCCACAGACAAACAAGATATATTTTACGTCTGACACAAAAAGGATATACAAGGGTTCTGACCTCTATGCCGCAACGACTTTTGACCAGTTGAACTTCAACTCGATTGAGGCAAGCAACATAACGGTTGATGGAAAGATCGTTTCAGTGGAGGGTCATACGCATACGATGTCCGACATTGAGGACTACGAGGACAACACGTTCTGGATTACTGGAACAGCCAATCCTCAAACAATGCAAGTTCAAGTTGATTAGTCATTTGCTGAAGCAGCTGAAGCAGCGGAGGCAGGAAAGCATATCAGGGCAAAACTGATTTGGAGTGGTTCTGGAGCCGATGCTAATTATGTATGTCCTTGGGTGAATACCATATATAATTCAAATGGGTCTGCAACTGGGTTTGACTTCCACATAATGCTTGACACAAACATGTTGAACCCAGACCAAAATTGGCATCCATATCTTTTGAGTGTTGGCTGGAGTTCAGATGGATTCACAGTACGTCCATATGAACTTGCTGAGACCGACCACGAACATCCTGAACTTTCTGGCTTGACTTCATCAACGATAACCAAGGATACTGGAACATTCACTAACCTTGTTGTTGCGTCTGCGTCCTTCACTGCGACCAATGTGGAGGCTGAGGAAATAAGCGCGTCAACTGCCACCTTTGGCGACATCAATGTGACTGGAACGGCATCATTGAGCGCA
>Ga0247609_10003537_pt1 | contig 15843 bp, 25 predicted proteins | sample 172DNAGHGlowgp2_FD_193487 | JGI IMG/M metagenome (GOLD analysis project Ga0247609, IMG submission 193487) | Sheep rumen microbial communities from Palmerston North, Manawatu-Wanganui, New Zealand - 1728 DNA GHGlow gp2 | ecosystem: Host-associated > Mammals > Digestive system > Stomach > Rumen ...
TTTTGTATATCAGCTTCCAAGTTCTGTTTCCCTCCCGCACCAGATTTTACCAACTGAACAGTCTATCTTGGTACTATTGTAACTCTTTCAGTTGTTTCAGTTTCCTTGTCAACAACCATCATTACCATACCAACATCTTTAGCCGTAGGTATTGGAAGAGAACTTCCTGAATTTGAAGAAGATTCCCATTTCTCTCCATCCCAATATTTCAGTGTATTAGTGTTCTAATCGAACCATAATGCATTTTTATCATTTGGATATGAATATCCTGCGACGATATCAACTTTCTTTGTTTTCATTTATTTCTTATTTTATAGTATGTTATTAATATTATGAATATTCCTAACATCACGAACAGTAACACGAAAAACAATCCGTCTGTAATAGGAAACTTGTAATAGTAATCAAGCCATGCAAACAATTCGTTCAGTCCTGCATACCATATCATAAGCCTATGATACTTACAGAACTTAAACGTATATGATGATACTACGATGAACAACCAAGGTATCAAAGATGTTCCACATAGCATTGAGAACAATTCAATCTCTATTTCAAGAAAAGATAGGATTACATTCAATGCACTGAACGTGAATAGAATATAAGGTATAGTTCTCAAAAACAAGAGCTACACCTTATATAACCTTTTATTTGGAAGTCTTGACTTTTCCACCACATCCATATCTTCCATGTGATTTTTTGGCACTTGCTGGAGGAGATGTTCTTTTAAGACGACCTCCCTATGATTTCTTTGTTGAAGTTTTCTTTGTCATAATCAAATTCTATTAAAGATTTATATTTAGTCTATCTATCATGTACATATGACCAGGCTGAATGGTTATATTATTATCCCATGTATTATTCTGATATGTAGCGAGTGATAATTTGTCATCTGAGTCATCTATACTTGCAGGATTATGTCCATAGAGTCGAATTCCATCATTAAGCTCAATATTGAATGTAACTTGATTCAAATCCATTTCGTATGACTTTACAAAAGCAGCCCATCCATTTTCATCTACAATCATATCAGTATTATAACTACCTTGTTTGCCATAATTCTCGTTCAATGGATTTACAAGATGACCCTATATTATTAGTGTAAATGACTCACCTGGATTATATACCATATATGCACTACCAGCTTCAAGACGTTCAAAGGATCCTTCCCAGTGGTCGTTCTCATATGTTGAAATATATGACGTATTTTTTATTATCATGTTATTCACTGGATTAAGAATCTAACCTTCAAACATATCGTCTTCAGTACCAACCATTAAACCAATCCAATTCCATCCAGTATCAACCTATATAGCCTATTGAACTATAGTGTCTTCAAAATACTGGTTTACATACTCAATCTATGTTTCAACAGTAGTTCCTCCAACTTCAACCCACTATCCATTCTTGTAGATTTTCTTCTTGAAATCATTAGCATCAAGCCATATAGCTTGTTTTGATGGTTCCTTAAAACTGAATATCTGACGTCTTTTTATTCTTTTATTTACATATTTCATATCAATAATGTTATTATAAGTAAGATTGTTTCAATTCCGACACCTATCATAGTAGCTATAAAATCATCTTTGCTACATACTCCATGTTTAATAGCTTTGTCATATACAAGTTCTTTTCCAGCGGCTATAAGTATTCCAATAACAAATGCAAGAAGAGTACTCCACCACACTGTCAGAAACACTGTTGACAAGATGTATGAACACTACGTTGTAAGGATTCCCGCAACCAAGTGTAATAGCTTGTCTGTTTGCTTGAATAAGTTTAACATATCACTGATATTATAGCCATTATACCACGTATTAAAAACAGTACAAGACAAGCCAAAAGACCACCCAATACAATACCTTCTATAGAAAGAAACCATTTGTGTGGATTGAATTTTTCTTTCTTCACAACGGCTTTTACACCAAGAATGATTGGTGGTACAAATGTAACTACAAGACATAACACAGAAAACCATAACATAACATGATTGAATATAAACTGACCAACGAAAAGGATTATAAAAGATAACATTGCAGTTAAAATTATTGTACGCCCTTCATCGTCTGTATGGTCCCATAATCTGAAATTATCATTCAGGAACTTGTTTATCTTTTTTATCATGGCTGTTGGATATTTTGCAATGCAGTATATACTGCACCAGATGTTATTAAATTATCAGAACCGTCTTTAGGTTCATTGTCTACCATAATCTTTGTTATAGTCATTATTCCATCGTGAATCTATATATCTTGAACAACACTACCGTATGACATGTAATCATATGTGACATTCCTTGATTGCGTTGTCTGGTAGATATATCCACAACCAGGTTCAAGGATTTGTAATGTTCCAGACCAGCCACCCATACCATCACGTCTGACTGCATTATACACTGATTTGAGTTCTTTCCCGTTTGAGCGATATATAATTACATCTCCTTCAATCGGCTTAAAAGTCTTTAATGCATTATTGATATCCATTTTATGAGCTAAAGGATATCCTATCCAATTTAAACCATTTCCATCTGCATGGAGCTAAATTTCAAATGATGAAGCATTTATAAGTTGACCAGTAAGTTCAACAGTACAATCTTCTGCCATCTCGATCTGGTACATGTGGGCGGGGTTGATGGTGGTGAGGTTACCTGCCCAACCCAGACCGCTTTCGTATAAAACCGAAGTATAATCAACTGCATTTATTGTTATTCCACTAGTACCAAGAGCATTCTCAAGGTCTTCAAGTTCAACATGTATGTATGAAGACCACCAGTTCCAACCTTTCTTTAGATGCCATACTTGAGTGACACTCTGATTGTTCAAATCTACAATATCAGCATTTGTATAAAACAAAGCACCAGATACATCTGTCCACTATCCATTATGATATACTTTAATACTGTTATTTTCTCCAGATGTGTCTATCCATAGTGCATTGGTCTATTTAGGCTCTATTGAGCTTATTACTATATTATCCAAATTCATTTGTATATATGTTTTTGTTACGTTTGCAAAAATAATAAATTATTTTAATAATTATACAGGTTTAATTAATTTATCTCCTAATATGTTAGCAATAATATTTCTGATAAAATCATCCATGTTTTCATTGTCAATGTTTGATTTATGTATGTTAATTTGTTCACAGATATATCTTAACATCTAATTATTCTAACGTACAAGCGTTAATAGTTCTTCATTGTTATTCATTGGTTATTATGTTTTATCAGGTCCCAGTATAAAGTTCCCTGTCCCTTGGTTGCCGAAGAGTTGTCCGCTTACCTTGTCGTACATGTAGCCTACTTGACCTACACGGACGGGGATGAAGTCACGGACAAGGATATCGTCGTAATGCAACTTTATCCATTTCATTCTTAGACCTACGGACAAATCACTAGTTAAAGAACCATTATAATTTTGGCAAGCAAAAAGACAAAAAGTTGTTTGTGCGTCAAATATTTTGGGTATATAAGAAAAGGTCTTTCCATTAATTGTAATACTACCTTTATATGTTTCAACCAAATAAGAATTTGCCGATTGCACAGAGAACGAGCTAACTGCTGAATCATATCTGTAAGAAAACGAGCCATTGTCTTTATTGTAAAGCAACGCAATAGATTTGCTCCTAGTAACATATCTTCCACCGAACTGAATATTGGATGTTGGATTAACAATCTGAATCTCACATTCAAAATCTAAGAGATTAGATACGTTAATTAAAGAATCAATATAAGGTTGGTTTCCTCCTTCCAAATACTCAATCTCGGCATCGTATGGCAAGCTCTTACTCATCATCATCTGTCTCCTTCGCAGTAGGGGGGGGGTAAATGTATTCATAATCAAGTAGTTAGATTGGTTTATTCAATTACATCTTTAACAAGTCTCACTGCGTAACCTACGTATCTTCCTGTTTGTGTGGTTGACAATGTATTATTTCTAATATCAATAAAAAACGCATTATTGTTATATGGATTATTACACCAATACCATCCATAGGCATTGAGATAAGAACTATTTACAGTAGTACCGTTTCTTGAACCTGACAATGGCATTAGAACCGCACCATGCAATTCTATATCATTCCATTGTGATTGTGTTATCACGTCAACAAAATCACCATTTGTGTTTGCATTGGTAAAAGTATGGTAGGATTCATTCCAATCATCAGGCAAAATAGCCAAACCTTTAACTCCGTCAATGTTAACTTTTGCATATCTAATTCCAGACTGAGTATTTCTTGTATTTACTATATATCCAAACTCACTTGAAACTAAACATCTCCAACCAACATTTTCTTGGTTACCACCATTAGCTATTGCATTATAACCCCAATTTGCCTTACCTGTACTATCTGTTAATTTTTTGGTTCTATCACCGTAAGCAAAATAATCACTACTAGTTTTAGTAGTACTCCAAGGCTGGTAGCAAACAGCGCCATGATTGTAACCACTGGTACCCCAACCAAAAAGGTCTCGGTCAACGTTTTGTGAGTCGCTGTTTTGCCCTGTGGAAGTTCCAAGATATTGTAGCTGACTATCTGCAAACTTCCAATAAGGTGTCTCGGCGCTGCCGATGTATTGTAGATTGCCCTTAGAGAAATATACTTGGTCACCATCTGAATTGATGGTGAATTTTCCCTTTAATGCACCGACGGGAGTATTATCATCACCGCCGCTCATTACCATCCCTCTCCTTCTCTCAATCAAGTTCATGGCTGCTCCTCCCAATATTGAGGTGTTGTTTCAGGAGACCATACGTTATTGTCTATAATGCTGATATAATGTTTTCCATTGAATGTTACATGATCACCTGTCATATATGCATCTGATGCTCCTATAGGCTGAACAAAATCAGGCCACAAATCAACACTTACCTCTGTAAACAACGAGGCTGAAACATCTGGAGTCCAATTTTCCAATACAAGATGACTTTGTATTACCTTATATAACTTACTATCATACCAATATCTCTCACCAACATTTACAGTTTGTCCTATCTTGCTTGACCATGTAGGATATAAAGCAGCAACATTTAATGCATCTTCATCAGATAATTCAACAACACTTGAAGCCAACATTTTCTTTACAGCTTCAATAATATCATAAGTATCAGGTTCTGTCATTGGTGTAGGTGCTATTGTTGGAGGTATATATGACAACCAACCAGCATCAGATATCTGTTCGGATGTGGGATTACTAATCCAAATCCCATCATTTGTTTGTATCGTACGACAGTCTGAAAAAACCTATCTATCATTTATATATTTATAGTACATCATAAGTTTCAAATTAATATTCAACTATCAGTGCAAGTCCATCCATAACACTGACTTCATAGGTTTTGCTTGCATTTATTGTTGGTGCAGAACCTCCTTGCCAACTTACAATACCACTGGGCCAGGTAATTGTAGGAGCTGTACTTGGAGTTGTAAATATCCAGCACCATACATTTACATTATTGTCTGTAATTTGTGTAAATTGTGGAAAAGACGTGTTTCCAGACAATGTACCAAATTGATAAACCTTGTTAGGATCAAGTGTTGTTGGAGTTACAGAACTTGCATCTATAAATGGAACAGCGTCAGCCTTACCACTGATATCTTGGTGTTGTGTAAGATATCCAGCATCATTTGCAAAAGCACTTACATTTGAAGGAGTATTATTGAGGTCATTATAATCCCCTGTTGTTGCAACTGTGGCAAGACTGTTTGTTGGTGTATATTGTGACAATGCATCAGAAAGCTCATTATCAACATATGCTTCTGTTGCATAAGATGCAAGCGCTGAATTTAATGTACGGGTTGTAACATATCCACTTAAATCAGGAGTATTACCTATTTCATTATAATCATACGCAGGCTTTGTGGATTGCTTTGCCCATGATGGAACTGTTGGATCCTGCTCTGTAAATGACTGTAATGCAGTATCTGCTTTATCAAGAGAAGCCTATACATCAGAAGCAAGATCTGTCTTTGGAATTCCTGTATTAGGCTTCTAATAAGCTGTATCAGCCTTTGTGCCTTGTGAAGATGTAGCCAAACCCAACTGACTTGCAGAAAGATTCCCAGAAAGCTCTATATTGTTTATTTTGGGTTTGCTTGTCAATTCTGAATAGTCAGATACACCACCACTTCCACCTGAACGTATAGGAACCCATTGTCCATTGACAAACACATTCCTTAAATTAGGTTCTTCGTTTGTATCTATCCAAACAACCGTTGTGTCATCAGGTGGACCTGAACTTATTACTTCTGTTTGTTTCTATTTAATCATTATTCTTCGATTAATTTATCATTACTCCTCAATGTTTCATAGTATTTGCATGCAGCTTGGTCTATCTATCTATGCTGACACATAATATCCGTGCAGATCTGTGTAACCATTCCAAGTACAATCTTACGTAGATCTGCTATTTCGGATTCAAGTTGCCTGTTCTTTTGTAATACATCCTCAAGGCGATCTTTGTTGTCGTCACTAAGTTGTTTATAGAAATCGAGTGATTTCTACATGTTTTGGATTACAGTGTCATCTACCTCTGCATGATATTTCTTCTTTGTGAAAATAAATGTCAGGACTGACGATACAACTGTGCCTGCCACTCCTATCAATGCTATAAGTAATTCTGTCATTGTTGTATTATAATAAGTTTGTTTTCTGTGATTTTTGCATATGGATTGTGTTCAACAATCTACATTGTATAAACATTGTGTTTCTTTTGGAAAAGTCTTCCAATCCAAGTCTTACATGGGGGATTGACAGTCTCTCGTTTGACATACAACAGGCAATCCGTATTCAAGTTCATTGTATTATCAACACTAATACAACCTGGATATTGTAAACTAAGACATGTAGTATACCACTAATCTCCAAAACATGTATCAAGACTTAAATTAGTTTGTAGTATTGTGTCTTGTAATACAAGTGTATCATAGATATATACTTTTTGTTGGATCCTACCAAGTTGTTTTATCTTATTGTCCTTAATCTTTAATTCCTTACGAAGTGAATCTAACTACTATATTGTAGAATCATTGAAATATGAAAGCTAGTCAACGCTAAGTTGTAATGCAATACATCGGTCGTTTAATTGATTGTTCAATGATTTTATATTATTTATAGCATATTCATATTGTTCACGTTCGTTGTTATATCTATTACACTAGTACATATTAAGACAAGTCAGTCCACAAATCAGCGCTATTAGTATTATTATAATATACTTCTTCATTAATTTAGTTGTTTTACTTCATCACAATATATCCAATATTTCAATTTATGCTTGCGGAGCACCCATTTCCATTGTTGTGCAGGATGCCCCACAAGCATGAATCTATCATTTATAGTCTGTATAAGTACTGGCTTATCCAAAATAGGCTCATCATACTTATCGTACCATTTCATATTTAATAAAGTTCGTTAATAACTCTTTCGATAGCCCTTGCACTTGCTTCAGCGATTCTTTGTCTTCCTTGTTCACTCATCATCATCTTACAATCAGAATAGTTGTCATGGAAGAAGTTTTCAGTCAGTATGAAAGGCATTTTCGTATAATATAAGATATGGAAATTCTTCTCCTTGTCAATATCACCGTCAGTCATATCAATACGCATCTTTTGGTCAGGAAATTCCTTTTTCATTTCTTGCCAGAAGATTGTTGCAATGTCATCAGACTTTGTACGACCAGTTGAAGTCCATACTTCATAACCTGTACCTCCACCTGCATTTGAATGGAAAGATACTCCAAAACAATTTTTGTTCTATGCATAGAAATTGTTTGCACGTCTTGAACGTTCTTGTAATGGAACATCATGTTCCTCTGGGACAAGAATCTTATATTTGATTCCCTTATGTTCAAGAATCTAAGCTACACGTCTTACTATATTGCGTGCAAACTCATATTCTTTAAGCATTGTACCATCGGGCCACTTTGGTGACCCGTTGGCACATTCTATTCCATGACCGTTATCAAGCAAGACTGTAATGTCTTTAGTTGTTTTCTTTGTATTAAATATTCTTGGTAAGTTCATTATTGAATAAGATTTTTAATTTCAGCAAAAGATTTTGGCGCTTCCTTAATTACAACTACAGTTCCGGTAGGTGATGTCTAATATTGGTCAATATACAACAAATATTTTGTACCAGCTTTTAAATACAGTTTATCGTTGACTTTAGCGAAACTTTCTGTTACTAACTGCTTGTCAACGTCAATTCGAGTATCTTCGTATGTAATTATTTGACAATTTGTAGTACTATCAACAAGATCGAGGTATATATAGTGTTGACGTGTCACAAGAACCTTTTCGGCTAATGGATCTATAAATAAATATTGTATATTGTTAAAAGTTTGATTTCCATTTAATTTTTTAGCTGATAGACTTGTTTTCTCACATGATAGATTGTTATATTGTTGTCTAAGTGCATTATATTCAGCTATATAGCTTGTTACAACATTACTCTGATATACGGCATGTTCATCATAATCTCCATATACAAATAGTGCCATTACCGAATCATTATCCTATATTGGTTCAATAGAAATTTCTGGTAAATCAATATAAAACTATTGCTTTTTTATCTCATTTTCATAATTCGTAATGGCGCAATGTACTGGTATTGATGATTTGCTTGGTGTTCCATGTATAACAAATGGAGTTAGCTCTGCATAAAGTCTATCTGGATACACTGCATTACTTGGCCAATCGATAAATGTACATTCAGCTCCAATGTACCTGTTGTCAGGACCAATAACCTTCTATGGATCATCACTACTATCAATAGTTGTATGTTCTACATACTTCATTTCACCATCTACTTCTTCAAGAATATATCTTGACGAAAGCTTCAACGTTTGAGCTTGTATTCCACCAAAAGATTCTTGCGATGCTTTATTTAATGAATATGTATTATTATAATTTAATGTAAAATTATCTAATTTATACCATCCATATTGCTGACCTTCGCTATTACTTGTTTGTCCATATACAATTACATCGTTGTTAGATGGAGTTAAATTAGTATCATTTTGTAACCCTATATTATACTTTGTATGTCCATCCGTGGTAGTTTCTCCTACTACTACAATAGGAGCAGTGCCATTTAACGATATTGACGAATCAGAATCTGTTCCTGTTCTTGTAGAAAATGCCGAACCATTCCACCACACATATCCCGTACCTGGTATATCAACCTATAATCCATCATTTGTAACCTTTAGGCCACTTCCAGTATTTTTAATTTTTATAGCCAACTTTCCGCCATTAACAGTTGTCAGACCACCACTTTGTTCTAACTATACGTTACCCGAAGGTATTTCTGCCCATATAACAGAACCGTTCTGTACTTTAAGGAATTTATTGTTATTATCTGTACCAACATCAATACTTATAGTATTATTAACGATACTAATTCCATTTCCAGGATTATAGCTAGGATTAAACCAAGGAGATAAATCTGATTTTTTAATAAATAATCTATCTTTAGTTGCAGAATTACTTGCAATGTCACAATATACTGGTGCTGTATTAGCCCCTGGTTGCTCTGTCAGACTTTTAGCAGATACTATACCTGTATAAATATTATTTGATCCAGTACTTTTAGATATTGGTCTTACACCTAGTGATCCGTTATTGGAAATCTATAATGTTGTATCACATTTCAAATCAAGACAATCATGTGTAGTATTTGCGTATAAAGGCGTGTTTAAACGTAAATACAATTTATTATCGTTATATTTTAGATGAACCGGAACATCTGCTTGATCAAAGTCTGTATCGACATCTAAGGAAAAACCCTTCTTTACAAAAACAAAATCATTATCACCCTGTTTTTCAAGTTGGTATTCTTCAACTTTTTTACCATCAGATGATTTGACACCAATTGTAAGACCAATGAATTTATCCCAATTATTAGGATCGAAATTACTTGTCATCCAAGTCATATCTGTTAAATCGACATCACTTGGCCATGGACCATATAATACATCAATATTACAACCTCCATCAGTATTATACAGAGGAGCTGTTATTGGTAATGTGATTAATGAATTTACGTCAATTGTACTCATTGTTTATCAGTTATTTATTAATTATCTTCTATTATTGTTATTATGTTATTATAAGAATACGGCTAACTTACTTTATAGAGCTAATATTGCGTATTCTAAATTGTATGAGTATATCCAGCACATAGAGTAGTTGTTGCTGGCTATAATGCACCCAATTGTACAGCCATGACTTTAAAATCGCCTGGTTTACCAAGAATAAATAAACACTTGTGTGATGATTCTGCGTTCTCCAGTGAGTTCTATCCTATATTACTTGCTGTTACTGTTGTAGCTGGATATGTCCATAAATGCATACCAAGATCATCGGCTTGTGTTGTGTCGTGTATTGCCGTCTCCACGTCATCTTCCCATCCGGTATCAGGTGCGTAATCATTATCATACCAATAAATCACATCCCAGTTTGTATCAATCGAAGGCTCCTGTGATTCTTGTGATACTTTATATATTGATATTGAGTCCATTTTAATATGTAAATAATATGTAGAATCCTGAATAAGTGTTGCAGAAGATGTATTATTTGATGTTGTAAACGACAAATTTGCAAAGTCTATAATATTAAAACATGTGTGAATGTTAATCTGTGTACTCGCTCCGCCTTTTAAACGTATAACAGATCCTGTAATCAATCTTTGTTTTGGATCTGAAATATACGGAATCGTCAATGTTGTGATATTACTTCCTTTGCAATCATAGGCACACCAGTCTTCTAATGTGATATTAGCACGTGTTCTTTTAGATGCAGAAAAAGTAATTGAGTTTAAAACATTTGGTTTATACTTTGCATTATCAATATTTATCCATGCAAGTTCACTGCCATCCCAAGATAATACTTGTCCTTCGCTATCTCCTTGAAGCTTATCTTGCTTATTATTGATCTAAGTTTCAAGATATGTTTTTACGTCTTCGGTATATACATAAACTGCCTTTGACGAAGGAATTGTATTATTTGTGCTAGTTGATGTAATAGTTGTATCTGGGTGATAAACCAAAGATATTTCATTGCTATCAACATTATTTACTGTTGATCGTAATTTACCAAGCTAAACATTACCTGGTGTTGCAGAATTTGAAGTCCATGTTAAAATATTATCTGTAATTTCAGCAGTTCCGGTATTTCCTGTAACAATATTGATTGTTTGCTGTGTTGGTCCGTAAACACTATATGATTGATTATTGACTTTCAATATAACGGTTTTCGGATTCCACCATGTCGGCTGATCATCGGGAAACCAATCAGGAAGAGGACTTACTGAATTAATACTATTAATCTAGGATTGTAAAACTTGAATGGGGTCAGCATTGTATTCTTTTACCCATTGAGGACAACCACAAGATTCGTTAGAACCACCTAAAATAGAACGCCATTCGCCCTGATCATAGACTTGTAGAATATATCCCTTTTCAAGGGAGCGCAGCCATAAGTCATATTTGTTTTGAGGCTCATGTGGGTCAAACCAAATCATTCGCCTCTGTTTGTGTGTATTTATGCAATTCATTATGTTATATGTTTATCTTTAAGCTTCGGATATTTTCATACCCGAAGCTATTTGTTAATTATTCGTGATATATTGAAAGCGCTATCGTCATATTTTGGTTACTAGGATATGTATAAACATACGTGCCTTCTTCCTGTGTCATTGATATCTCTGGTATCTGCTTATTCGTGACTGGATTATAACATTCACAATATATTGTGTTATGTGCTGAATTACGATAATGTATTGAGATATCTATACCATTACTAATACCATGCAACATTTCATATCTACTATCCCACTGAATATTTATATTCTTTGGTGATATGAAAACATTATAGCTACGTAGTAATGCATCTAGATCTGATATTGATGTCACTTCACCAAGTTGCTCTTGTGTTAAACCGTCACAATCTACATTGAAAAATATATGTTTTTTATCTGGTTGTGGAAGCAGTGATATACCATCGTTAGATAATTCAATGTAATCTGCAACATCCAAAACAGGACGAACACTCTTGCGTACATATCTCTTGTTAATATATTGATTATATATTTGTCCATCATTTTCCCATGTGAACATTTCATTGGCGCGATTACCAAGCATAAAGTCAGCAGCGGTTGTTCTATAATCAGATGTACACCAGTCTGCCGTCCAATATGCAGCAACCTAATCAATACCAATTGTTCCCATTGAACTATAATTACCGACTGAAAATCCAGCTTTTCTGATAAACACCATACCATAGCTTGCAAGTTTTTCAAATAATCCAATCGGAAGTTCAATTGTAATATTGTTTGCATTTGCATAGTTTACATCCTAAATCGAAACTGCACTTGATTGCGTCCAGCCATCTGGTAGTAATTCCTCTGCTTCAACTTCAGCATAGCTCTTTTGCCAATATGAATCCCTCCAATTATCAGGAAGCATTATATATCCTTCTGCGGTTGTGTTATCGTCAAATACAATTCTGCACTAACACATTGGGTGAGCTTTCTTGATATATGTATATTCTGGTTCGAAGTTTGTTGCGGTGCACATAAAGAAATCATTGTGTAATGTACGCCATTTTTCATTATCAAAGTCTTCTGCATTATGAACTCCCCAGTCAAAATTCTTTGATGCAAATGGAGCTTTATATAATCTATGATATGGATAATATCCACCCCATAAACCATGACAACCCTCTATCTTACTATTTGCATACATGAAATCATTGTATGATAAAGCTCCTGTTTTATTCGTCCATGCAGGTGCACCATCTGGATACTAATTCTCCAATAAATCACGATCAACGTTGTCTCTATCAACCTAAGTAGAACGTTGATTCATCATGTTAATTTGAGCAGATGGACCATAACCAGTATCTTTATCCATATATTTGAATGCTGTATCAGCCGAATATACGCCAAGTTTCTCTGGAAGTAATAAATAACACACAAGAGCGTCAGCGATATCATTCTATGTCACACCTGTAATAGAACTATATGGACAGGTATACAAATGCATCATTCTATATCTGTCATATATATCTGGATTAAACTTACCACTACCCAATTTTACGACTTTACCCAATGCTGCTACAGCTGGTAATTCATGTGAAGACATGTCAAACAATCCAAGATATTGATCACCATTTGTATCAGAATGATTTGCCAAACTATCTTGAGCATCTTGCCATAACCATATTGGCTTATCGGAATGAATAACATGCATATATCTTGAATCTGGATCATGTTGACTTGCATCATTTAAGTCTATGACAGTAACCTCGTTATCACCTTGAGTTGAATCACCGTTCTACCATATAATATTACCACTCCAACCACGTTCTCCACCTGGAGTCAATAAATAATAATCAAATGGTTTTTTTGTTGTCTAAAGAACAAATCCACTAGTCCCCCATGCAAATTGATTAGACCGCCATGTTCCGCTGCTTTGTGAAATCTCATACTAGTCATCATAGAAGTCAAATCTCAGTTCTTCATTAATACCAGAGCACCTAAGATTACCTGTTGAAAACACTACATATTCATTTGCACTTTCAATGGTATTCTAATTCATTACCTTATTTTTCGATAATACACCATATCGTCTATTATGAGATAATATCTCATTGATATTGGATTCTGTATTCTCTGATAAATGCAATGCTCCATTGAATTTGTGTCCGTTATAAATATGTTCATCTGGCTGTGTTTTGAATAAACCAAGTAAACCATACCAACTAATTCTATCCTAGGAATTTGGGTTGATATTTGTAAAAACAACAATCTCTTTACCGTATATAATAGATATGTTATTTGCAATAAACGGACGTAAGAAATATACACTATTCGCTTTAACAGAATTAATTACAAATTCATGTTCTGTCTGCATTAGGTATAAATCAGATTGTGTAATATAACGACCAGTGTGAACTTTGATATCTTTATTCGCAGGTCCATATGGTGTATTTTCTACGAGATCGGCCAACTATACTCCCGCATCTTCAAGTGTTCCGTTATGATATACACTGATAATTATACCCAGCATACCTTTAAATCCAGCTGTTGTATACGTAACAGAATCTGGAAGTTTTACTTTTACTACGATATGTTTAGTATTTGTATCATCGCGTATATCATCTTCCTGTAATGTTACAAACTAATTATATGATGTAAGAAACTTTGTATATGTATTGCTGATATATGGATATTGTTCTTCATTTTGTAAATCCTCTTGCAAGACTGCTGGATATGCCTAAGTTTCACCAGTTGCATTGTCTGTAACAATAAAGCACGCATAGAAAGTTTGAGAGTTGGAAATAAATCTATCCAATGTTTGTAAATATCCTATTGCGTTTCCATCAACATCAATCCATCTATCGAAAGATACTGTCTTACCATTAAATGTTCCAGGTGTAGCAACGAGATGAGCATAGAATTTTCCATTTGGACTCTAACGTACGTCACCAGTAGCAGTACCATATTTTATACCATCAAGTTCCTTGACATCAACATCAACACTAACATTTTGTGTATATACGGCTGTAATACGTACTGTCTAATTACTGTTGTTAATAACCGTATAGTTATAATCAGTAGATATCTATGAATTTCCTAAATCCCAATGGTCAAAACTATAGCCAGATGCTGGATATGGTGATATTGTACAATATCTTCCATCTTTATAATATCCAACATATCTTGTATAGGTATTAGTTCCTGTTTGTGGATCGATTTGCTGACTGATTCCTTCAGTTGGATCTGGTGTGATCACAACAAGATACATTGTGTCTTCGAAAGATAGTGATATATTCATATTATCTTTCAATGTAAATTGCAGCGAATCACCAGATTGTTCTATATCACTATTAATTGTCCAATGTACTTTATATCGATATGCATCAGATGCATTAGTAAAATTAACTTGTAAGGTTACATCATCATCAATTTGACCATGTAAAGCCTCATCTTCAAAATCATGATCCTACAGTTTGTATACTATCTCTTGATCTTGTCTATGCGTTGTCAATACAACATTAAACTAGTTACCAAGCTAGAGGCCTTCCATGTTGTTTTCTGACAAAGACATTGTGATACTAAGATCTTCGTCATCCACTTCAGCAACAAATACTCCTCTAATGATAACTTGAGAGTCATCGGATTTAAATGTATATGTATACTATAAAGCTGATGAAAGAACCATCCATGCATCATTAATATATTGTTCCCAATGAACAAACACATAACCATCTGTTGGAGTTGCTGTCATTATACAACTACTTCCAATATCATATGTGGCTTGTGGATCTGTTATTGCAACTGTACCAAAATTTTCATTGGAAGTACGTACATCAATAGTACATTTACTATGTAAGTCATAGCTTTTGAATTTACCAACAAGATCACTATTCTTTGTCGCTGTAAAACTATATTCTTCTTCAGTTGATACACGTATTCCATTCTCATACCAACCATCAAACTCGAAATCGTTGTTTGTCTAAGCTGTGACAGTTGCAGTTTCACCATACTGATACTATTGAGATTCAGGTAATGTAGTACCACCATCTGATGTATTTGAATTTATTGCCATATTATTCTTGATTTAATGTTTCTGAAGTTGTTGTAACAGTTACGTTCTCAACCTATACTGGCTGATCATAACTGAGAGTTAAGGTATAATCACTATCATTATGAATTGATGATGTTTGCATTTCAACATTTGAATCAGACGCTTTACTATCTTGGCTTAGCGTAGAAGTTCTTAGTGTATATCCACCACATGTCTTTGGAAATTCAACAGTATATTGTGGATACTCACA
>Ga0247609_10003538_pt1 | contig 15837 bp, 3 predicted proteins | sample 172DNAGHGlowgp2_FD_193487 | JGI IMG/M metagenome (GOLD analysis project Ga0247609, IMG submission 193487) | Sheep rumen microbial communities from Palmerston North, Manawatu-Wanganui, New Zealand - 1728 DNA GHGlow gp2 | ecosystem: Host-associated > Mammals > Digestive system > Stomach > Rumen ...
ATCCCCATAACAAAATTAATAGCATACTTTTAAGCACTTAAATTTATTTAATTTATGCAAATAAATTTATTAATTTTCAATTTATAAACAATATTTTATTTTTTACGAATCTTCTTTTTCTACTTCTTCATCTTCATCATCTTCCTCTCCATCAGAATCCACAGGTTTTTTCGGAGGTTTAGGTTGTGGATTTAATGGTTCTTGTCCGTTATTTGGTTGAATGACTTCTCCGCCAGCTTTAATTACATCAATGTCTTTTTTTTCTTCTTTATCTTTTTTAATTTCCTCATTAAGGATTTTTTCGCCTTCAAGTAAATTAAATATTGAGAAAGCATTCTTGATCAATATATCATTTTTGAAGAGTTTGGAAATTTCAGGTTCAAATTTTTTATCCTCGAATAAATTTTTATCCCATAAATATTCCTGGTTCATATAATTATTTAGACTTGCATCAAGTTTTATATCAACTTCTTCTCTTCTCCCAGCAATAGAACGAGATAATAATTTTCTCAACGCAGTAGTGGTATTTTTTTTATTTATGAAATTTTCTGGATTTTTATTTTTCTCGAAATAATCAAGAATATATTTTTTATTTTCCTCAGATAAATCAATTTTAAAATCTTCACAAATATTTTGTTTTATTTCATCCCAACACAAAGATTCAAAATATTCTAAGAATGGAACAAGACAATCAATAGAAAATAAATTTAATTCTTGATTTATATCTAATAAATATTTTTCTTGCAATAATTTAACAATTTGGGCATTTAATTTTACAACTTTTGGAAGATTTTCGATTATATTATAAATTAGAACACTTGGCTCATAATTTTCTTTAATAATTTCATTCATAAGTATTTGCAATGAAGAAAAAACATCGTTATAAATTCCTTTTGCTTTATTTTCATTAATGAAATTATTTAAAGACTTCTTTTCTTCTTCATATAATTGCCGACTTGGATATTTTGAAATATAATCAACTAAAACTGCACTATTTTCTCCTCTGAAGCCCTCATATAAATAAGTAACAAATTTGATTTTATTTTTGAACCTCTTTTTTCCAGGTAAAATTTTTTTTCCAAGTTCTTCTTCAATAAAATCGAAATTGTATTCAATATCATTATATTTTCCATAATTAATTTTATTTTCTTTTTCTATTATATTTCTCATTGAGCAAATCCTTATTAAATCCTTCAAAGTAGTATAGGTATCTTTATCAATAGTTATTATTTCATCTTCTTTGGCTTCTTGGATATCTATATCTTGTTCTAATTGAGATACGTAACTATTCAGAATTCCATTTCTTTTATTTTTATTTATAACGGAATTAATAAAATTATTTTGCCATGAAATAAAATTTTCATAGGCTGAAGCTAAGAACATTCCTCCTCCTCTGACTCCATCATCGATTAAGAAATTACAAAGATAGCTTCCTATATTTAAATTGAAAGCTTCTTTTTGCTTATCTACTAAATCTCTACATTTGTATTGTGTGCATTTCTCTTTTATTTTATCCCAACCTTCTAGAAAAGGAGTAACAAATGTTTTATCAAATGGTTCATTATTATTCAATATTTCTTCTATATATTTTAATTCATTCTTTAATATTTTTGTTTCTCCTTCTTCACGGCTAATTTTATATGAATACATATCCAATAAAACATTTGTTAAATTATTAATAGGAACTATATTTTTGAGTTTAATTGCATTTTGAATTAAATCTTCATCTTCATTTATCAACATATTTATTAAAGCATATTTTTCTTCATTTTCCGTTGAGCTTTTAAACTTTTTTTTAAATGTCTCATAATTTAGAATTTCGGAAACGTAATAATATTGAAAATCAGGATATATTTTTTCATCATAATTAGAAGGATCATAATGCTCCAATATTATTTCTTTAATACTTTGAGGATTAAGTGATAGAATATCGCTATTTATCTTTTGATATCCTTTATTTAATTCATCAATTTTTTCTTTATTAGTAATTATTTCATTAATATATTGACTTACATCATTTTCAAAATTATTTAATTCTTCAAGTTTATCAACTTTTTTGAGTTTTTTAATTTTTTCTATCATTTTATCAAAGACCATATTGAGGAAAAATTGGATATTTTCAATTCCTTTTTCTTTTAAAGAATCTCCCAATAATTTCCAATTTTTTTTAACGATACCGAAAAGATTAAGAGGGAATAAATTTTCAACTAAATAATTACTCGCCTCATTTTTTGATAAATTATTTAATATATAAGCTCCTAATAAAAATGAATATAATATAAAATTCAATAATCTAAATGTGATTATATCCATATTTCTGATAGGATCAGATTTTTCGAATTCACTAATATCTAAATTATTGATGATTCCTTTCTCTGTTATTACTATATGTTTGTCCACATAGTTTGTTTTAAATTCTTGTAAATTAAGCTTAATAAAAGAATCAAACCAGGGTTGACTATCTTTTCTACATTTAGTCCATTTGGTATATAAATCATTATAATCAGCATCTTCATAAAAGATTCTTAAGTCTTTTTTTGCTAAAACATGAGAAAGCCCACCTATAACATGGCCATTTGGACATTTATCTTTTGCCATTGGAAAAGTACAAGGTCTTACCTCGTATAAAAATCCACAATCTTTACATATATAATATCCCATATATATTTTTTGTTTTAATTTTTCATTCAAAATATTATAAGATTTAACGAATTCATTCTTTAACGGGAAAGAACCAGGAATAAAATTATTGGCAATATATTTAAATGAATCTTTCATGAGTAAATGATTATAAAAGCAATCAGAATCATTTATTTGCGTGTTAAAAATAAATCTTAATGAGTACAATAATATTTCAAAATCTTGTATTGTTAAAGGTTTATCATCTGATATTTTTTTAATTATTTCAGTTTCAAATAAATTTTCATTTAATAAACATTCAAATAATTTTTTACCTTCTTCTTTAAATTTTATTTTATCTTTCGATAAATTGTAAATTTGCTTCATCTTATCTTTTGCAATTATTATATCATCATTATCGCCATAAATATAACTAACAATTTTATTAATTAAAGCACAATAAAATAGATCGAAATTTTCATTTATTTTCCCAAAATTTAATGCATTTACATCTTCAAATTCAGAAACCATTTTAAAATAATTTGGAGATCCTTTCGGAGTAATGAAATTTTCTTTAAAAATATATTTAACATTTGCATTGTCCTTTAATAATAATTTTTGCAGTTCTTGAATATTCGGTAAATCCTTAAATTGATGTTTTTTAAATTGTTCGAAATTCTGAAAATGTTTGCAATATAATCTCCAAATATATATATTTCTTACTTTTATCATTAATTCATTTTCTTCATCTTTATCATATAAAAAGTGATTAATTTCTTCGAAATTGCATTTATCGAATTCTTTAAAATGGATATAAACATAGAAATAGCAATAAGTTTTAAGATAGCCAATTGCATAAAATTTTAATATATTATTGTCATTATTGTTTTTATTTGAATATAAATATTGTACTGCTTTTTTTAAATAATCCAATGAAAGGCCTAATATTAATTCTTTGCAGGAATCTTCGGTATATTTATTTCCGTGATTATCTAGAATTTTCAAAAAATAAGATTGGCTTTGCTCTTCGAAAAAATATAATAAAATTTCATTAAATTCAGGTGAATCGATTTTTTTTAGAATTTCGAATAATTTTTTATATTTACTCAATTTCTTAACTTCTAAATTCATAAAATCAGTTAATAATGATTCTTTAGGTTCTTTTTCTTTGTTTTTTGGATCAAATATTTCTGGCTTGAGATCCTTCAATAATTCGGATAAAAATATTTTCGATGTTTTTAGTAAAGATTTATTTTCAAAGAAGTTTTCCGCTAATTTTACTTTTATTTCTTCTTTGAATATATTTCTATATTGTTGTCTGAAAATAAAAAATAATAAATTAATATAATCATCATTTTTCTCTTTAAAAATGCCTTCTAAACATTTGATCAATTCCATAATGTTATCATATAAATTATTATATTTCTCATCATAAAAATAAAATGATTGTTGGAATAAAATATTCATTATTTTTTCATATTTTTCTTCAAATTGTTCATGATTCTGTTTCAAGGCTTCTTCTATCTTTATAATACTCCTAATATTATAAATTTCTTTACTATATAAATATAATTTTTTATTAATTTTTTGGAAAATTGCTTCTATTAAAGGCAAAGTATAGAAATAGTCATAAAATTTAGCTGTATCATTTTTGATTAATTCAACACTGAAAGATAAAATCGCTTTTATAAAAGATTCTATTAAATAAAAGAAACTTAAATTTACTTTTCTTGTATGTTCCTGATTTCTATCAGATATTTCATCTTTTATTTTATCCTCATCCAAAACCTTTTGCATCCTAATTTCGATATCTTCGCAATATTTGTTTACTTGAATAAAAACATCCAAAAAATTTTTTATTTCTTCTTTATATCCTTGAATAAATAGAATAATTTTTGTGAATTCATCCAGAGTATTTTTAATTTCATAATTATAATTATTGCTTTCTGAAAATTTCAACTTTATTATAAATTTTAAAAAGCTTAATAATTTTTGGTTTGTAATAAAATCAGTTTTTTGTACTTCTAAATATTTGATTAAGAAATTAATCAAATAATCATTAATTATATTTTGTTTAAATTCTTCATTACTTTGATTAAAAAGCTCTTTAAAAATAGGATATTTATTAATTTCTGTCTTCATATTTTCTTCAAATCTAATTAATTGTTCATTATATTTATTAATAACTTCATCAATTTTTTTAGCGGTTTTATAACTTTTCCTTACACTATTTTCACTTTTTTCATATCTTTTTGCCAATTCATTATTGAAATAATTATTCAATTTGTTTAAATTTGTTCTACATCCTGGAAGTCTTAATCCATTATATAATTTAATTTGGTTTGCATTTATATTTTTTTTTAATTTTTTCTTAAAGTTTTCCAAATCAAAAACTTCGCTTATTATATTATTAAAAGAAACATTTTCTAAAATTATATCCATATTATCATTATTTAATAATTGACATAATATTTCTTTTTCTAAACTATAATTAAGAATATTTAATAAATATTCGCAAAAATATACACTTAATTTACTATTGATAATTTCGAAAAAATCGACATCATTTATTTCTATTATTTCTTTCGTGAATATATTTTTTATTACTCCTTGAATAGCTTTTCCTTGTTTTTGTAGGTTATTCAAAAACAATTCCCTTAATTTTTTATTATTTAAAATTTTTTCAGCGCAATGTGAAGTGAAATTTTTAGCATTTAAATATTCTGTCTCAAATAAAATATTATATTTGAAATAACTTAAAATTATATATAACTTATTATCAAGGAAGTCTGAATTATTTATATATTCTTTAGCCAAGGTAGTTTCATCTTTATTATTAATTATTTCTAATATAGAATTTTTTTGTCCTTGCAAATTATCGATAAATATTTGATAATAATCTTCATTAATAAAAGGTATTAAATCTGATTTTATAATAATATTATTATCTTGTTGTTTCATAGTTCTTTGCTTATGAATAATAAACAATATCAGTTTATCTTTAATTTTTGGATATTCCTTTTCAAAGTTGTTAATAACATAATTTATTGAGTTTATTTTATTCAAATCTTTTTCGGTGAATTTAAAAGCTAATAAATTTTTATTTTGAGAATTTGTGAAAGTTTTTAATAAAAATGTTAAATCATTCTCACATTGAATTGTTTCAATCATTTCTATCGTTGTTGATTGGCTATTAAATACTCCAAATTTATTTTTAATTTCCTGATTATTTTCGTATAAATTTTCTGTAACTTTACTAAAAGTAAAAATAATATTTTTTTTTAATTCAATATTTCTAAAGAATTCTGCAAAATTAATTTTATTTGATTCTTTATAATAATTTAAAATAATTTGATAAAGATTATTATCTTTCTGATATAAATCTGAGTATTTCATTGAGGCAATAATATCCTGACAAAATGTTGGTGTTATTTTTTTTAATGATTCCTTAATTATAAATTCCTCATATTCTGGACCATTTTGCAATTGTTTTATTTCCTCGTCTTTCTTGCCTTTTATAAAATCATTCTTTATTTTAAATATTAATCCTTCAATATTATGCTTTTCACAATTTACTAATAACTTATCCAAATCAATTTTCAACTCTTTATTTCCATTAAAGGAAGAAATCAATCTTATAAAGTCATATAATTTATTGGCGATTTCCTTTTCTTTCTCTTCTAAAAGCATATTAAAATTGATTATATGTTTTTCAAATCTATTTAAAAAAGGTGGATCTAATTTCAAATGCTGAATTTGAATTTTATTTACAATTACAACGGCATGAAAATCTTTATCAACTTGAGATGATACTTTGGCGTATTCGAAAGCAATTCTAGCAAATTTCTTATCTCCGCAATTAGTAAAGTTTTGATTGAACAAATCATATAAAGAAGGATATACCACATCTAAATCTTTTAATATCAAAATATTTGGAGCTTCCATGATATATTTTATCTTATTTAATATTTCTTCACTATATATACCTGATTTAATATCGCTTTTATATTTACTACCTACTAATTCTATATAATTTTTATTTATTGAATTGAGCACATATTTAAGAATATCGCTGGCATCATTACCTTCCGAGATTAACATTAAGTAACGACTATTAGAATCTTGTATATTTTTTTTAATTGCATTTAAAACAGAAAAACCTTTTGTAAAATCAACAGTTTCATCATACCTATGGCCATACAAGTTCTTAAATATCTCATTAATTTTTTTGCTTGATTCTTCAAGACCTCCAAAATTCCTATTTAAAGAAAGGATACCAACTTCGGTTAAAGCTTTAGATTCATTATTGCTTAAATCATTTTTTCTATCCATTAATTCCCTCATTGCTGTTTTAATCAAAGTATAAAAATCACGATTACCATGAAAGTCTTTATTTTCTTTAATTAAATCTTTACTAGCGACTAAATAATTTTTATAAGTCATGGCTAAAGTTTCGAAAAAGTCTCTATAATTATAAGAAAGAATATTATCTAAAGCTTCCGCAATTGAAACAGCGGTATTTTTTAAATCATCATCATCATAATCTGTAATAGATAAATTTAAAGCACGATTAATTTTAGCAGCATCTAATCTCCAGTTAGATATACCAAGAAAAGGTACCGAATCCTCTCTATCTCTTTCTAATAAATAATGCATAATTTTTAATGGATTATTACTTGACCTCTCTGCCAATCCCATTTCATCAAAGAAAACTAAAGTTATTGTGTCCTTGTTTTTATTATTAGTTTTATCCTTTCTTGCTTTTTCAAATACTTTCTTTATTCCATCAGAAGTACTTGTTTCTGAACCTTGATAATAATGCCTATATAATTTTCCTTTATCTCTAAAAATTTCATTTTTTGAATTTTCTCCTTTTAAAGTATTATACAAAATATTGAAACTTAATGACTTTCCTGTACCGGGCTTTCCTACAATGATTAAAGGAATATTGGCTTCTATGCAAGTATAACATGTATATAGATTCTCTTTTAGTGCTCTATTTAATGCAATTCCTTCATCTCTTTCCATTAATTCTGTTAAATTTTTTATCTCAGCTTCGGGAAAATCTGTGAAATTTCCTTTTTGAGTATGCTCATTCTTAAATATTGTCGACAATTTTTCTGCAAGTTCTTTTCGATATTCTTTATCATTAATTCTTAAATAGTAGCATAAATATATAGTCATATTTAAACTCGATTTCATAATATATAACATATTATTTTTATTTTTTCCCAAATTAATACTTTTAAAATATTTAATAAAATATTCAAAAAATATTCCGAATCTTCTAATTTCTCTTAAACTTACAGAAGATTTATCATATTTTTCTCTTATAAAATCATGAGATATACAAATACTTTCATAAATGTCTTGGGTAAATGAAGAAAGCTCCTTTTTATTTACATTTTGGATTATTTTTTCCCTTTGCATTTTTGATAAAATTGATTTTATTGTATTTATTATATATTTTTCTTCATCTTCTTTTTGTAAAGAACCAAAATCGAAAATAAAATTAAGTAAAGAGTATGGCAGTGGATTTACCGTATAAACTAAATTATTTAATTTATTCTTCTCTTTTAAATTATAATAAACCAAACCACTTTCTCTCATTTTTTTTGTCAATATTCGATAAGGATTACAAGCTCCCAAAAACACGAATTTATCATTTATTTTTTCCCCTAAATAAGTATGATTACACATTATTTCAGTTATTAATCCTAAAGAATTACATGTGTTTATCTCATCAAAGAAAATCCAAACCGTTTCATCTTTTTTGCCTTCTTTTGCTACTTCCTCCTCTACTTTTTTGATGAAATCGATTATATCTTTATCTGTAATTCCTGCATGTATTTCCAATTTTTTCCAATTTGCCTTCCCATTTCCTATTATCCTCACCAGCATTTCTAATAATTTAGTTTTTCCTACACCAGTTTCACCCATTAATATTACAGGTATTTTTGCTTCAATATTTAACATAATTCTAACCATTTTGATAAAGTTATCAGAAACAAATATATAATTACCTAATTCTTCGCATAGTTTTTTAAGTTCTTCAACTTGCATTTTTTCTAAATTAAATATTTTTTTAATTTCTGCAAGAAAACCTTCATGAGACATATTTTTATAATCAGTTAAATCATTTAATTTATCCAAATTTTGATAACTAATAATATCTTTTATTTTATTCAGATTTTTTCTGTTGGATTTAAATAAATCAAGGTTCTGAGAATTCCACAACAATTTTAAATCTTTATAATCATCTTTGCTTTTATCGTTGTTGGAAATAATAGTATAAGTAACTTTATCTGAATTAAAAAATACTAAACTTGGTTCTATTTTTTTAAATGAAAAAATTTCTTTTTTTTTATCTTCGTCAGCTAAAGCCATTAATCCGTCTTCAAAAGCTTGAGCATCATTATATTGTCCCATTATTTCCATTGATTTTGTCTGCATTGTTAAAACTGAATCAAATGGAGATTGAGTAAAAACTGTAGTTAATTTAATAAAATTCGTTATTATAGTATATCTCGATTTTTTAATAACATCCCTTATTAACGAATCTTTTTCATAAAAGAAAAAGGGGCTTTCAGTAAAATTTATGAATTGATTTGATAAAATTTTAATAAAATTCATTTTTTGATAATAATTTTGATTTTTTACTTTAAAATATTTATTTATAATTTTTTCGCATTCTTCAGCTGACATTTTTATTTCTCCATATAAATCTATATTTGTAGTTTCTATTTTTTTGTTATCATATAAAGTTAAACCCTCGGCAACTATCGAAATTGGAGAATCCTTTAAAATTTTAATTCCTTCTTCTAATCTTAATGGCTTTAATTCTTTAATATTTACCTTTTTAAATAAGTCAAGCAATTTATATTTTTTATCAAATTCAATAAAGCCATTTGGTATTTCTATTATTATATTTATATCATATCCTAAATAATAAAGCTTTTCATTTGAATCTAAATACCTCAAAATAATTAATTTAAATAATATTTCATTCATCAAATCATCATTATCAGTTTCTGATAAATCTAAATGCAAATAAGTTGATGCATCTAATTTATGTTTCATTAAATTTTCTATAATATATTTTCTAGTAAAGGAACCTCCTAAAGGAAAGTAAACATACTTTGCTTTATTTCCCTTATTTTTAACTTTATACTTGATTTCTGTTGTTTTCCCATAACCTGAGAACTCAGAACAGTATAATTCATTTTTATTAAAAACATCTGTTGATTTGTTATTATGTTTCGTATATATATCATTTAGAATATTTCTTTCTGGAATTAATTTACATAAATCTCTGACTAAGCCAGAATCTTTGTTTTCATAAATAAATAATATATATGATTTTACTTTTTTATTTTTAGTTTTCAGAATTTTGAGAATATTTTTCAATGTTTTAATTAGTTTTCTTGTTGTTGATAAATCCAAAAATTCCATATTAGCCATCAAAAATAAGATTGGTTTATCACAAAAAAGTGCTCTATATAAAAATGATTTTATTTTTTGAATAGTAGTTTCTTCATTACATAATAATAAAGTATTGATTATAGGTAAATTATTTGTCATATTTAAATAAGCATCTATAATATTGTTAATTAGTACATTATTATCTCCATATTTTACTTTTCTATATAATCCTGGCTCTAATTCGATATTATCCAAAATTTGATTTTTCTTATAAATTTCATCTAAATTAATTTTATTATATTGAAATAATTTCACCAAATATGAATTAATATTTTCAAAAACATTCTTTTTAGGTTCATATTTAAAATCAATTTTCGTATTGCTAATCATATTTAAAGTAACGGAATTAATCAAATGTAATATATTTTCTTCTATATTGTTTGGATTTTTACTAGTCTCATTTAATTTAATAAATTGCTCTCCATAAAATAGTCTTAAGAGCGGATATTTTTCATAACCTTCTTTTATACTTTTTTGGAAATTTTTGTTTATTTCCATATATTCTTCTATCAATTTTTCCAAGTTTTTATTATTTTTCCTATCCTTTGCTTGAGAATCTTCTATTAGCAAAGATAAATTTGGCAAATCGGGATATCCTGATTTTACTAAATTATTCAAAGTCTTATTTAATTGTTTTATATTATCAAGAAGATTGATATATTCTTTAGTAATTTGGGCTTTGTCTTTATTCTTTTTATCTGTTCCTTTTTTTTCCTTTTCCTGCTTTGCTTTATTTGCATTTGTCATTAGAATTTTATTCCTGAGTTCTTCTAATTCATTGACATTTTTTTTATTTATATTATAAATAAATGAATTAGATTTTTTATTTTTAAATAATTCTAATGAAGAACTTTTAAGCAAATTTTCTACCAATTCAATTGTTGATTCTTTATTATTCTCTATAGAATTAAACATTTCATCAATTTCTCCGTATGTTTTTAGATAGTCTTGCATATGAAAAGCAATATTTTTATCTTTACTATATTCTTCATTGAATATTTCAATGAGCTCTTTATCTGTTGTTATTTTTTTATTTTTTATTATTTTAATATAAAAAGAATATACATATTCCAAATTATTAATATCTGCGACTTGCAATTCAGAAGCACTTTCATCTATAAAATCACTTAAATTTCTTATTTCGAAATTCTTATCCATTATCTTTTTGATTAGATTTATTGATTTTTCTTTATCTATAATCATTTCATAAAATATTATAATAGAACTTTCCTTATCTATATCGCATTTAAAATTTTTCAGATCTATTATTGCATTTGTTATTTCTACACTTTTTACTTCATTAGAAGATATTGATGCAAATGTTTGTTTTAGTTTTTCCAAAAATTTAGTTTTTTTTACTTCATGCAGAGTATTAAAGGCTTCGATAAAAGTAATTATACCTTTTATTAATTTTAAAATTTTATATTTGCTAGAAAAATTTTTTAGATCCCGGAATAAATTATTTTTAATATAATCTTCTTTTTTTAAATTAGCGAATTCAGCAATTAAAAATTTAATTTCTTTTTCTTCATCAATTTTAGGATTTTTGAGTTGTTTTAATATTTTTTCCACATTTTCTATTTGAAAAAATGGAACGCCAGATTCTTTTTGATGAATAATTTCAACCATAATTTTATGAAATTGAGAAATAGCTTCTTTAAAAATATCATCTTCAGTTTTGTCATTTTTATCAATTTCAGAATAAATGCCCATAAAAAAAAACGAATTTTTATATTTAAGATTTTTTACTTCTTCCTTAACTAGTTCGTAATTAAATTCTTTATCGTCTGATAAAAAATTATTAACCTTTAAAATTTCAGAAATATTCTTTTCTCTATACTGTTTTATTCTCTCTTTTATTTTTTCTATTAATTTATTTTTTGATTCGTTATAAAATGTATTATAAAATTCCTCATATTTATTAAATTCTCTAAATTTTTTTCTACATTTTTCATAATTTGAAAGTAAATTATTATATATATTTTTCGCTTCATTATCATTATCGATGACAACTTTTATTCTTTTTAAAAATTCTTCTTTTTTGTTGCTTGTAATTAAATTATTTAATTTTTCGTATTCAACATTATTTTTTTGTAAATTATCAGCTAACTTAGTTTTAATTTTTATCGTTTGTAATACATACTGACCATTATATAAATCCTTGTTTTTTATTAATTGTGTACATTTTTCTAAAAATAATTTGAATAATTGATAATTGAGGTTTTCTTCTTTTAAATAAAAATCGTTTTCTGTTAAAATATTTTTTTCTAATTCTTCCAAAAAATAAGATGTGATATTTTTATCTTTCGATATTAGTAACATTGAAATAATAGAATCCGTATTAGGTTTTCTGTCATTAAATTGATTAATAAAAAAATTAGATATACTACTTTTAATCTTTTCCAAAATGAATGACATTTTTTGATTTTCTAATAAATTTTTGTAATATTTAGTGGTCAAGTCATAATTCATTTCAATTTTTTGGGTAATTGACATTAAATCCATTGAATTATATTCATTTATTGTTAACCAATTATCAAATATGGAAAATAATGTCTTTTCATTTTTTGCATCATCTAAAGCTGTATATATTAAAACACCCATTTTATCGTTTATAAAGACTGTGAATTTTTTATTTATTTTTTTAATCGGGAAAAGCTTGAATATACTTTTGAAATCTCGAAATTTTTTCATTTGATTAAGCAAAGTAAAATATAATTTTTCTTCATTATCAGGATTTAAATCTGAAAATATATCCATTATTTTATTGTCTTCTATTAATTTGAGATTATTTGAATAATCTTTGTCTTCATCAGTAATATGAATATAATTAAATATTCTTGGGTCTCTTTTATTATCCCTATTAAATTTAGGGGAGCAATAAAATTGATCTTGTGCTCTGATAAAGGTCATAATTTCTTCCATTTTCATTTTTCCATTTTTTATTAAGGTTATTCCTTTCGCATGGATTTTTTCATAAAAAATTCTGATTAAATCATCTTTTATATCAGAGCGAACAAGAGCTACTATATTATATAAAAGACACAAATCTGTCAACGATTTATCAGAATTTGAATAAAAAGCTAATAAATTTTCAAATAATTCATTATAATCAATTATACTTTTATTTTTATTATCTGTTGTTAATTTGACTATTTTTGAAAGAATAGTTGTAATGTCCTTTATATCATCTTTTTCATCTGGCATAAGTAAATTTAATTTATATTTGTAAAGAAAATTAATCACATGTTCATTATCATAATTTTATAAATTTCTTTATAGTTTTCATGGATAAATTTTAAGTTTTCTAATAATCCTGTTGATAATGAAAGTATAAAATTTAGATCATCTTCAGAATTTGATACTGATAAAAAATTTGATTGAAGTGTATTGATTGTTTTCTTATCCTTTAATAATAAAAAATCATTTACAGGAATTTTTTTATTATTAATTAGTTCTAAAACCTTCTTACTATAATCTTTTCCATTTTTTGATTGAATTAATTTAAACAATTGCTTTTTATCACTATTAGCATAAATAGAAACAATTAAATCACAAAATTTTGATTTTTGTTCGCCCAATTTTAATTTTTCAATATCATCATTTGTTAAATAATCTTCAGGTAATAATTTAATTTTTCTATTAGAATCTAGCTCTTTTATTTTTATTGAATTAATATTTTTGGGACTTACTTTTAATGCTAAACTTTGTTTAAAAATAGACAAAAATGTATAGGCATACAAAAATGTTACATTTCTATCATTTATGAGATTAAAAATTTCAGTTAATAATTTAATTCTTACAGCTTTATCGATATTTGTTTTTTGTTCAAAAAAACAATTATAATAAAAATGAAGAGAATGATAAATATCAATTTCTGCAAAATCAGACCAAGTATCATAAATTAAATTATCAAAGTGAAAATACCATTTATTTTTATCTTCTACATCAATAGAGCTTTTATATTCTTCTTTATAATCTTTTAAAATTATCTTTAATCTATTTTTGAAAGGAATTTTTGATTGAATTTGTATAAATATTATCCGGTTTTTTACTCCTTTACTAACATCAAATGATTCTTCATAAATAAATTTAGGTTTGTGATTCAAATAAAAATCGTCTTCATATTCTTCATATATTGAGATGCAATAATCATTCATATTATATTCTTTAAGTGTAATAAAAAATATTACATTGTAATCTTCATTTTTGGTTAATGGAGTTATTTTATAATCTTGAAAATTATAAAATTTTTTTTGCTTCATTAAAGGAATTATATTTTCTTTTATTGGATGAGCCCTTCTTATCGTTGCCAAAAATTTTTCCAAAATTTTTTTTTCTTCTTCTTTAATTTCATTTGAAATATTCAGTAAAATTTCTTTATTAAAAGATTCTAGTGATAATCCAAATTTATCATCTAAAAATTGAGAAATACTTTTTTCATCTTTTTCGTTTGTTAGTTTTATTTGATCCTTTTTTAAATAAGTTTTTAGCTTTTTTTTCTCGTCTTCTTTTATATTTAATTTCTTTATTTGGAATTCTTTTAAAGAAAGAAGTTCTTTTCCATCGAAATCCATTTGTTGTAATGAATCATCAGAAAAGGATAGATTATTTTTTAAAAAATTTTTAACTTTTTCTTTTGAACTTTCTTCATTAATGGAATTAGATTCTTTCATATAATTTATCCATTTATTTCTTTGGTCTTCTGAAATTTCAAAGTCTTTTATATCATCTTCCGTTGTTGTGAAAAAGGATTCACCATCTAATCCTAAATTTTTTATTATGTCTTCTGAAATACCGAAAGCTTCTTTTAGAAAATCAGATACTTCTTGTTCACTGCTTTCCTTTGTAATGGTTTTTTGGGGCTTTTCACTAGATTTTAATCTTTTTATATAATTTTTCATTTGTTCTTTTTCTTCGTTTGTTATTTTAAGATCATCTATTTCACTTTCTTCTAATCAAAAAAAGAACTTCACCATCAAGTTGCATTTCATCAATTGAGGCTTGGGAAATTTTTAGCTTAGTCCTGAGAAATTTGGCTACATCATCACGACTGCTTTTCTTCGTAATTAAAAAATTATCATTTTCTTCCTCTGTTTCTTTTGGAATTAAAGTTTTGAAATGTTTTATATATCGATTAAGTTTTTTTCTCTGGCCTAAATTTAATCCAAGTTTTTTCATTTCTTCTTCATTAAGAGCTATTAATTTTTGGCCATCCATATTTTCTAGAGGTCCTTTAAAATTCAGGCATGTTTCAAAAAAGCTTTTCACTTCTTCCTCTTTACTATTTGGCATTATTATTTCTTTGATTTCTTTTTCGGTGAATTTATCTCCATTTTCTTTAAGATAATTTATCCATTTTTTTACTGGCCCGAATTTTATGCCAATTGTTTTTTTGAGTTCATCTTCAGTTAAAAGTGGTAAAACTTCTCCGGAAATGCCTTCATTTCTTAATTTATTTTGTATTTCCTCAGATATCGGACCTTTCTCAATGAAAAATTTTACAACATCTTCCACTGTGGAATCGCTTGAAAGCATGTCTTCTTTTTTTTTATAATTTAATTTTTTAAAAATAGTTGTTAACTAATTTTTTATAATGTTTTGTTGCTAATTAAGTTTATTTCATTTAATAAATATAACACCTTTTAAAATATTATAACATTGGGGATTGGGGATTGGGGATTGGGGATTGGGGATTGGGGATTGGGCCCAATCCCCAATCCCCAATACCCAATC
>Ga0247609_10003540_pt1 | contig 15834 bp, 27 predicted proteins | sample 172DNAGHGlowgp2_FD_193487 | JGI IMG/M metagenome (GOLD analysis project Ga0247609, IMG submission 193487) | Sheep rumen microbial communities from Palmerston North, Manawatu-Wanganui, New Zealand - 1728 DNA GHGlow gp2 | ecosystem: Host-associated > Mammals > Digestive system > Stomach > Rumen ...
CTAATTTTACCAACATCGTCTTTAACCGCAACTCCAGTAACTTCATTAAGTGTTCCGTGTCTTATATTGTTTATATCTTTCCAACCCATTACCCAAGACATTTCTTGTAATGAGTTTTTAAGCATTATATGAGGAAATTGTGTATTGTCTGCAAGAAAATCCAAACAACTTTGAAACTTATTCAAAATGCCATCTTTTATAAGATATTCACTTGAATAAGCAATAGCTAAAACTTTTACAGCATTTTTGATTTCCTCAGATTCACCAAGAAAGAAATATTTTGTAAGAATAGAAGCCATCGTATAGCTCTTGGATTTTCCACGGCTTGATACTTCACTACCGTTTCTACCACCTCGCCAATCATATTTTCCTCCATGTTGGGCTTGTTCTATATAATGAAATCTTAAATAAATACCATCCCACATTTCCGGAAAATCAACTATACGTTTACCTTTTTTGCTACCAGCAATAGTTTTTGTTTGTGCTATTGGAAAATAGTTCATGAAGAAATACATATTTCCTGTGACCCACTCTCCATCACTTTCTCGCACATAACCTTCTCTACATCTTCTCGCTTCTTCAAGAATCCATTTACCAAAAGCACTATTAGGATTACTATTAGGTTTTAAATCTGTAAATCTTCCAGTTTTCTGAAAATGTATTGCTGTGGGTCTGAAATAATCCATATCCTCAAGAATGTGGGGATGAACTATATCAACTATAATCCTACCTTTATCATCGCGTTCCAAATCTTTTGCTCTTGGTCTATCCGGTGAAATCATCCACTTGATAAAAGGTATATTTAAACATTCATAGAAGTCTTCCCGAACCTCATCAGGAAGACTATCTAATTGTAATTGTTCAAGTGTAGATTGATATTTATTGAATTCCATTTCTTACTATATCCAAACAACGGTTAAAGAGTATCCTAACAGCATCATTCCACACAGTATCTTCTTTACCTTTAACTATAAAAACAATTTGTTCTTTGTATTTACCACTTTCTTTATCTCTTTTCCAAAGACCTACATTCAATTGCACTAAACCGCCAAAAGAAAGTTTTTGTTGGTCTATTCTTAAACTACCTTCCCAGTCAATATTATTATATTTGACATAATCTTGAAACCAATCCCAAATCTTTTGCAATTCCATTATAATCCTCCTTCAAAAGCATGAGCTTGTTCTTCACCACCCCTCATTCTGGTCTTCTCAACAATTTCTGATTCAACAAGCTTTTCAGTTTCCATAAGTTTCTTTGCAAGTACAGGAACATCGTTTGTAATACCACTTAATTGTTTTGCTGCTTGAGCTTGTTTAAGACCATCTTCTGCATCATAAGGGTTAAAATTCTCCATAAACTCACCAAGCCTTGCAACAGCTTTTCTCATACTGTCAAGAAGTTTCTGTGAAGTTGTAACAGTAAGTTCTTTATACCTTTCAATAGCTTTTGTAAGTTCTTTTGAAGGATTTTTAAACTTTTTTGAAAGACCTTCCTCTACGATAACTCTGTCAATTCTTTCAGATTCATCAAAGATATCTGCATAACTACTTCTTGGGTCATATACAAAAAAGATAAAACTTAATTGATCCATAAAAGTATCCTTTGTTTCGCTTGTATCTTTCTCATATAAAACCCTGAACGCTTTAACCAAGAATAACTCCTCGGAAGGAGTTACTTGGTAATTTTCATATTTAAGAAGCTTCATTTTAAGAAATTATTTCTGGTACTTCTTCCCATTCATCAACTATAACTTCAATATCTGAATCTGTAATAAACAGAAGTTCCTCATCGTTTACATTGATAACTGGCCACGCAACAACCATATTGACCTCATCCTTACTTTTCTCCATTACAGAATTATGTCTAAGAGAATGTTCAGGAACCATATATCTTTGTGGATTGATAATAACATAGTCTCCAACATTCAATCCTTGATATGCATTAGGTCCAATAGCTACAACTCTTTGGAATTCCATAATTTCACCATCTTCCTTAGATGCATCTACAAGTCCATCTTTAAGCTGAATACCTTCATACCTATCTGCTGTGGTGATAACGTGATTTAGCAGCGGTCTTATCTTCTTTAATTTTTTCATCTTCTATTCTCTTTTTATATGAATAATAAGGTGCATAAAATTTTCCCAAATGTGTAACGGTGATATTAAGTTTCAACTTCTCATATTCTTCTTGAGAAATATCTTTATCATCTGGAAAATTCCTTACCCAATTTCTGATTATTTTCCAATAGTGCTTATAAGCTTTCTCCACTTGACTTGGTTTTAGACCAAAATCAAAAGCTACTTTATCATAAATATCACTCTGTTTCATCTTTCAATCTAAAAGCCAGCATAACGTTAAATGTTTTACTGTCTCCTATATTTGGTATAAATCTTGGTTCTATTCTCCCATCAACAAGGAATTTTGCCTTTTTCAACTTGTTTATAGTAACTCTAAATGTAGATAAAGTACAATTACAAGCTTTTAAAATTTCATTTCTTACTTCTGCACCAAGAAGTACCTTTGAAAGAATCCTTTCATCCGATATAACTTTGCTGAGTCTTTGCCTATGTTTAAGCAATTCTCCAGCAATCATTATAACTTGTGGAGTAAATTTATGAAAAGGAATCATGAAAGAAAGCCATAAGCGGTAGAAGTTCTCTGAAGTACAAGGAACCTCTACCATCTTATTAACTTTATTCTCCATCTTTCTTCATGTCAATCTTAAAGATACTTTCAATTTCCTTTGCACAGAAATCAACAAAGTCTTCATTGAAATGTACCGAATTTTCAAGAACTTTGAAGAATACTCCAAGCCTCTTCTCAACCAGAGCCTCTTCCATCTGATTAATCTTCTGATGCAGTGTGGTAATATAAGCCCTGAACTGCTTGTTTTCTTCCTTTAAACTTTCAAGAGTAACGTTCTCAACATTCTCCTGACTCACCTTATTCTCTTCCATATCTATATAGATTTAATTTTTTTTCTACTTTGTATCGGTTAATCCTTCCAAACCAATTCCTGTAGTTCTGAATTTAAGCATGTGATAACCTAAAAGTGTTGTAACACCAACATTTGTTGAACCACAATGAATACAATGATCTCCAAATTCTCCCTCTTTTATTCCCAAAGAAAGACAATCCTTACAATAGTATAGAGGTTCATCATTGTAAGAAGAATTTTTATCTATATTTTCTTGTTTACTCATAAACCAATATATATTGTGTATTAAACATAACAGTGATTATGTTTTTCTTAGTAAGTTCTTTTTCATGACAGAACTTTACTAAATCCCTAATAGTAGGAAAAACTTCATATTTAACCATAACACTCTTCCATTTATTTCAGCGGGAATAGAAAGACTCGAACTTACGACCCATTGATTAACAGTCAATTGCTCTAACCTACTGAGCTATATTCCCTTGTGGATTGTATAGGACTCGAACCTATGACCCGTACATTAAAAGTGTACTGCTCTGAGCTTACGCAAACCAACTGAGCTAACAATCCAAAGAGCCTTCTATCGGAATCGAACCAATATCTATTGATTACAAATCAATTATAATAGCCTTTATACTAAGAAGGCATCCTTTCAAACTAAACCACAAAACTATGTCAAAAAACCACAACCAACCATTACCTCCCGGCAATTTTGTAGGACTGGGAAGACTTGCACTTCCAACACACCAAGATTTCTCAGCTGCTCTGACTACTTGAGCTACAGTCCCTAACCAATTTACTTTTTCTTTCTAATAACACTGTTCATGTTATCCAAGCTTTTCTGCAAGTCTTTCGCCTTATTTCTTGCAGCTTTCATAGCAGCATTTCTACGTTTCGTATCACTCATTATCTCCTGATAGCGAGCCATAGTATCAGCATCATAGTCAGCCTGCCAATCAACATCACTCTTTATCTTAGCCATTGTATATAAAAATTAAATAAATTACGAATAACTGTATTGCTTGTCCTACAAGTCCACCAAGGAACGTTGCTAACCAATCAAGCCAATCCCAATTTTTCCAACTCCATCTCCAAATAGGTTTTCCTGCATTCTCTGGATCGTGATGGCAATCTTTAAATTCCATTCCTGTACCACAACCAGTAGCAAAAAGCATTGTACCAAACGTTGCTGCCAATATTGCAAGTACAAAGTGTTTCCACCTATTACTTTCAGTAAACCAACTCATTTCTTTATAAATAAATCAATAATCCAAATTAAAAATTCACAAATAAGATTCCAAATAGCAAAGCCACACATTAGACCTAAAGCTAACAATAAACCGCTCTTAAACATTCTTTTTCTTACTTACTGGAACTTCAATAAACCTTTCAACGGTTCTTACGTCTATAACAACTTTGGGAAAAAACTTTCTGACAACGAAAGCTCCTAAAGCAACACCAACAACAAACGATATAATAACCTCTACCATAACTTTCTAAACTTCTGGTGCAAACATAATAAAAAATTTTAACTTTCACAACATTTTGTTAATTCTATTTGAAAAAATTAAAATTAATATCCCATTTTCCTCAACCTGTTAATATATGCTTTTCTATCTACACCACCGTTCTTATCTGCACTCTTCTCCCACGGTTGATTATAGTACCACTCACTGCTATCACTGTATTTCCATTTCTTGTGAAATATTCTATCATATATATTCCCAAGAAGACTAGGCAGACCTGTAATTAATAAATAAAAAGGACCTTGGCGACGACTATCAATACTGTGCCCGTACTCATGACGCATACCATCTTCACGGTCTTCTCTGTTCATAATAATGTAATTGCCAAGACTTATCCCAGATGACATTTCACGTGTGTAATAAAAAGTTCTACCATTTAATTTATGATAAACCTTTTCTCTTTTATAAAATAATAACAATATTAAACCTAACAAATTTTGTGGCAATTGCCATATCCATAATAATACTTCTCTCATAGCTTATTTCTTTTTGTTTCTTTCGCTTGGTAAATACATGTGTTTTTGCATGGCTTTTGCAACATTTGCTCTATTAGTCCACGAAGGAACCCTATCCCTCGGTCTTATATAACTCTTGTTAAGAATCATTGTTGCATCCCACACACTTGGAGAATTCCAGAATTGATTATACCCGTCTTTTCCACTTCTGATTGTAGGACCTCCAGTTCCACCATCAAGCCAGTTATTAGAATGAGTGGTAAGTAAATCATTCATTAAGAAATGAATCTGTTTACCTCTACCTTTAGGAGTATCATCAAGGTATTCATCTGGCATCCTTTGACTACTCAATCCTAAATAACCTCTACCACCAACTCCTATTGTTGCAGCTCCTCTTTGATCCATTTCCTGTGCAGCAGTACCAAGTATAGCCAATCTTTGAGGTAAATTAAATCTCCTTGCAATAAGACTGTCTTGTAATTGTTCCATAGCAGGAATGTTTACAGCCCTATCTCTATTACCTTCTTGGTCAAACCATTCTTGAAAATTGACTCTCTTTAATTCAGGAATTTCATCTTCCTTTTTGCCTCCATTTTTATAGAGATCGCCTCCATTATCGTGCTTCCACTTTCTTGCGTTAAGTGCAAATGTTGCCCTCTTTTTTTGTAATGGAGTACCATGCTCCTTAAACCAAGAAGCGGATTTACCAGTACGAGTTAACAACTCATTGAATTTCCCTCTATTTTCTGGTTTAATATGTATTGAACCTCCATCATTAAATAATGGCGTACTATCTGATGGAAATTTAACACTATATCCGTTTTCTAGATAATATTTTAATTTATTAAAAGCATCTCCAAGAGCAGGATATTCACTATAGAGTCGCTCATATTCTTCGGCTGGAGCGTATCTAGCCTTTACTCTATCTCCATTATAAAGAGATCCTCGCAAAACACCATCAACACCATTATGAAAATTCTCTTCTAGACCATCTCCACGAAAATCTTCAAAATCAGTTTTTCTTGCTTCTGCCTCGTATGCAGCCAAAAGACGTTGATATGTAGGATCTTGTTCTCTTGCAACATGGAGTGCATCAAGAATTATGTCTTCGTCTGTTACCTTAGTTGGATTAAAAACTATTGAGGTTTCTCCAGGAAATTTATTACCAAGGTTAAATCCATTATTGTAGTGCACAGTGTCTTTTGGCCAATCACCTGCAAAAGTTTCTATATCGCCATATCCATTAGATACGCTTTCATCTGGGTACACATGATATTTATATCCCTGCATAACAGGAAAGCGCTCTTCTATCTTTTTCTTGTACTGTCCTTCTTGTGTGTTTTTAGGTCCACCTTCTGCAAATTTCTGTAGGTTTGTTTCATAATCTTTCCGTATATCATCAAGATTATAAATACCATTCCTAACAGCACTTCTTATATATTCAGCTTTATCTTTAAGTGATAGGTCTTTCCAATTAGCCATAATCTAATAATTTAATGTGCAATATTAGTAATTTATAATAAATTAAGCAATACAAAAAATCCTCAGTTAATAAAACTGAGGATTTGTATTTAAATTAATAATTTTAGTTTATCGTTTTTAATTGCATTAAACTTCCAATTCAAATTTCTCTATTATATCACCACAACATTCACAAGGTTTGTCTGTAGCTGAATAATCACCAAAGTTTTCAAGAACTAATTGTAACAGATAATTCAAGTCCATAAGACCTAAATAAGAAAAGATAAGATTCTTACAGTGTCTTTTCTCAAGTTCACTTAATTCTATTTCAGGTTTACCATCAACAGTCAAACTGTCACAGATACAACCTCGTGTCATTTGCAGTTTCATCTTATTACTTTATCTGATTAATGTAATTTATTATTCCATTAACGTGACATTTTATAATGTCTTCTTTCCCTTTATCTGAAAGTATATATTTACAATCTTCAATGTTTGTCTGAAAGAAATTCTCTGTAAGTACAGCAGGACATTTTACATCTTTCAATATCTTAAAGCTAGCTTCAAAATCCCTTCCAAGAGATTGAAAAGAATATGACCTTATCCTTTTACCAACAAAAGTCTTTGCAGCTTCAATAACAAGAAAATCAGCCAATGTATCGCTTTTTGTTATGCCCGGTGTAGTCCATACAGACCATCCGTTAGGTTGTTCCCATTTTGAACCATCACCATAAGCATCAACATGTATAGATACTAAAAAGCTATCCTTATCTTGTGCATATATCCTGTTAGCCCTATCACATCTTACAGAAAGAGGAACATCTATTTTTTCAGGAACAAGTATGTAAGGGTTATATCCTTTTCTCCTTAAAACTGAAGCAATTCTACAAGAAATTTCATCAGCCCATAACCATTCTTTCAGATAATACTCAGGTTTCACCCCGCTTAAAGCATAAGGTGAACCTTTACCCAAAGTATTCTGCCCATGTCCCCTATCTAAAATTATAGTCATTTTTAATACTTGTTCTATTAATCTTTATTCCATTATTTCAGGAAAATCAATCAACAATTGTGTTGCAAGAGATTGTCTGCCTAGTCTATCAAGTCAGTCAGTTAGTAATTTAATTTATATTCCAATTATTATACAAAATAAACCTATATTATCTCTATTTGAGCCATATTCATTTTTATAAACATATGAAAAATGAGTTGCTCCAGTAGGTATTTCAAATTCATTTGTATAAAGAGGATTAAATAATCCTACAGTAGCAGAACTTGGAACTGCTCCAAGGAAAGAACTTCCATTCCAAAAAACAAGACAAGAAGGCTCAACTTCAGATGTGTTTGTCTGCTGGAACTTTATTTTTACAATTCCTGCTGGAATGCTTATTTTCTCTACCCCCTTAATAGTAGCAACAGTACTTACAAAAGCTCCATCAGCTTTCCAATATCCGCCAGCATCTGTTTGAGATGAACTAATGACCAGCACATCTCCGCCATCTATAGCGTTAGCACTAAAATCTGCGCCCGGAATGATTAATTTTTTTCCCATGTTATTAATCAATTTAATTGTTATAACGATTAAAATATAAAAGTAATTCTTCAGCAGCTGGATAAATAGTTCCAACAGAAACACCATGTAAAATGGTGTTACCTATTGGATTACTTACAACAGTACCAGCTGTGTCTGGAGCATGACCTCCTGTCGGAAAACGTCTGAGCCACGCCCCTCCCCCTTGATTTTTGACAGCATTGATAAATCGAATTGAACAAGCAATATTTACCGTTCCGTCATCATTGCAATGCCATATCTTTAACGGACACGGATATCCGCGATACTCTGTAATAGTCTGTCCATTTAGCTTTCCGCTGGAAAAGTCGTAAACTCCGGTAGAATCAATACGAACCCCGTCGTGAAACGTTTGCATTCCATTTATCAACGGATTATAGCCGCAAACTTTTGCAGAATCATACACAAAACCATCATTATCATCTACGCTGAAATTGTATATCTTACTTAATGCATATTTCGAAATTCCGTCTGTCCAGGGGTGTAAAAACGCTTGATTGTATGTATCTAATACGGGAGCAAAAACAGCATGAGCAATAATAGGCAATTTTTGGGTTAAAACAAGATTCATTGAGGATAATCCCCCCATTGAAGCTCCAGCTATAAAAATTCCATCTTGAGCAATATTATAATGCTCAATTACCCATTGATATCCTTTTATATAACATTCCATAGTTAAAGGACATCCCATATTATTCACTTTTACATACTCCTTTTTTGCAGCAGGAAGTCCATGAGATTCATAATCTGACCACCAAGTTTCTACCCAAGATGAAGGCATACCTTGCATATCCATAACAGCATATCCATTTGCAACAAGATATTTATATAAAGTCTGATTTTCTATTTGACTATCATGATCAGTTACACCACCACCCGCTCCATGACAAGCAATTACTAATCTAGTTGGTGTTCCTTTTGGTGTATATGTATCAGGCAGCATCAGCAACCCTTTATCTGTATATAATATTTGTAAATCCGTTAAATCTGCTGTGAGATTAACATCTTTTAGCATATTAACATTAACTTCCACCTCAAATCTAATTATTTCTTCAGAATAAGGATTCTTATAATTAATAGCTACATTTTTTGAATCAAAATTCTTTGTTTTAAGATGACCTTCTGATAACTTTAGAAGACACTTGTTTTCTGAATCAACTATAGCAAAATCCCCATAAATATAATCTTCTATAGTTCCACCACCACTATTACGAGAATCAAAATTCTTTGTTTTAAAATGACCATCAGAAAAACGAGCAAGAACTTTTCCGTTAGAATCGGCTATTTCTAAATCTGCATTAACCTCTCCATCATCTTCATATGAACATTTAGCTAATTTCAGATTTAACTGACTGACACTATCAGCAGTTGCAACATCTGTCAATTCTTTTGTCCACCCATTATTCCATTTGAGGAGAGCAACCTCACCATCATTGACTACAAGACCTCCCAAGTAAGTGTATGTTCCGGGAGTTGTAGCAAGGTAAAAACATCTATAATCCGGAGTCTGTTCACTTCCGGGATTAGTAGGTGTTGCTACACCTACGAACTGATAACTTTCTATTTGCTCGTTAAGATTTGGATTAGAAAGTATTCTACTTATGTTATAAGGCATCAAATTTTTAATTTTAACAGTTGAGCGATACATTTACCAATCCACTCAACATAAGGTTCACTGTTACAAACTTCATAATCTCCCTGAAGATATTGTCCACAACCATTGAAAGCGTGCATCAATTCATGACAAAGGGTGTTCATGATTTCATCTTTAGACCTTTTGTTCTTATCATCATCAGAAATTGAAACTTCAATGTGTCTGTCTGAATGATAAGTAAGACCTAAATACCAATTCTCTCCACCATTACCATCATCCTGCTTCAGCCAACCTTCAACAAACTTAACTTTCCAGACATCTCCAAAGAGATTTATTTCAAAGTCCTTAAACTCTTTCATAACCTTCAATTTTAACAACAAAAGCAAAGATAGACTTAAAGAAAGAAATAAACAATAGTTAAGAATAAAATTTTAACAAAAAGTTATTCTATAATTTAAATTTTTCCAGTCTCTTCAAAAGAAATTTGCACGAAGGATCACTATAAACTTCCTGATTTGTAATCCTTACGGTTATAAGACCAAGTTCTTTAAGTTCCTTATCTCTCTGTCTATCCTTCTTTCTTTGTTCCACTTCCTTATGATACCCACCATCAACTTCTATAACCACGTTAATTTTATCTATAAGAAAGTCAGCAATATAAAACTTCTTTATCTTACCTGAATCTCTCCACGTTATATATACAGGAACTTGAAAATCAAGATATGGAGCATATTTAGACTTCAATAAAGCGTTATAAACAATCTTCTCAGGTATAGTTGCCTTTCTTACAAGTTCCTTACTTCTTGATTCAGCCATCTCAACCATAGTATTATTATACTTGGCTATCCTCATGGAACGCTGTAAAGATTTGAATAACTTAAACACTTTCATAAGCAATTTCATGTTTCACAAACATACAAAAAATTTTTTAATTTTTTTTGTACCCTATCCCGATAAGACTTAAAGAAACAGAAATGGGTAATATCCCCCGGTATGACTTCAAGAAAAACCTAAAAACTTTCTCTTTTTTCTTTCTTTATATATTTCTTTCTTTATTTCTCTTTCTATAAACAAAAAAAAAATAAAAAGATAAGAAAATAAGAATCTTTTGGTATAGGTATCTTTTCTTCTTTGGTACTTTCTTCTTTTCCCTAAGAAAATGTAACAACTTTGTTACATATACAAAAAACTTATAAATTTCGTTCTTAATTTGCACACATTTGAAATTTTTACATAATATAAATAGAAACCTATTAGAGTTTGTTTAAAAATTTTTATATATCAACTGTGAGAGGTTATATAAAAATTTCATTATGTGTACTCCATCTAAGGTATGTGTAAAAAACTATTATATATCAAGGATGAGGAGTATCACTCCCCTAACCCCCCCTACACCATAGCGGGAGGGGTGATATCCCCCCCTGTCAAGCAATATAGGGACGCTTAGAGTTCCCTTCGGTTAGCCTAAAACATTAAAACCGTGGCTACTTTTTCTAACTCCCGTTTCACAGGAAATGAATGGTCTTACAGGACCTTCATGGAACTGCACGGTCTTACTCCCAACTTCCGCAAGCTCAGCAAGCGGAATGATAAGGGAGAGCTTGAGCCTGTCTTCTGCACAGAACAGAAAGGTGATGAGATTGTCACCACTGATATCCAGAGGGTAGGTATGTGGCAGAACGACCTCTCCGGTAAGAGGATTAGGGTTGTCCTTTGCAAGGAGTATTGCACTCCTGATGCTATGGGCAAGATCCACCTTCCCAGTGCAGAGGCTTCTGTTGCAGAGCAGACCTATGAGACTGTTGACCCTGAGGGAAATCCCATCGTTGGGTTCAGCTATCTCGTGAAGCCCTTCTACCGTGATGACAACTCGGTTGATGTGGTTCTCGACTAAAGGCAAGCGGGGAAACCCGCTTTGCTTTTCTCTGAATCTTTCTTTTCTGTAGTTTCTATCTGTTCATACTTTTTAAAATTCTTTAATAATTGGATATTTCATTATTAAATAGTTTTAAGAATTGATAGGTAATTACATAAAAAAGTTCTATAAGTTTTACTTATGAAAGATTGTAAATTTGCGTAAATTGCATAGTAAAATATGTAAAATAACGTAGAATTTACTTAACTTTTAGGTTTAGTTTTAAATCTTTTAAGTTTAGAAAATTGGTGTAAGTAATTGAGTATCAGGGAGATATTATACCACTCCCCCTTTTATCCCTATTTATACCAATTTTCTAATCTTCCATAACTTTTTCTAATAGAACGTTTTTTCCCACATACAAACCATACATAAAATGGCTAATTTTAAAACCGTACACATAATTCCACCGGGAAATGGAACATTTTCAAGTAAGAAAAAGGAGAAAAAGTTCATAAAATTTATCATAGAAAGCTCAAATCGCTACATGAATGATAAAATGAACGAATTATATCCTGATTGTATCCTTGATAATTAATTTCCTTTGTTATGGTCAACGGTATTACAGGCAAAGAAATAATAAACTGTTATGTTTGTCTAAAAGCTTTACCAAGAAGTGTAGAAGATACAGAACTTTGTAAAGCTTTTGACAAAGTAACAGAATACGTATATTCTTTTATCTCTGCTGAATTAGAATCAGACTAAAAATACAGAAAGAGGCAAGTACAGGATGAGAGTTCTATTATAAAGAACCTATATTAGCAATGTAGCATCGCTTTCTGTTTTTTTTAACTTTTCTATCTTGACATAAGCTGTGTACAGGTAAAAGTCTAAGTTTTCAGAAATTAAGAAAACGTCAATCCACTAAAAGCTACCGGTGTATTGTACCCTATATAGGTAATAATGGAAATGCTGCCAAAAGCTTAATCCAAGTGTACAAAACCGTTAAGAAGCATTATTCTTTAAAGCAGAATAGATTTTCTGTAGCTTTTTGTAATGCGTAAGATGTTTGAGGAGGTCAAAAAAAACAAATCCTCCCGTAGAAAAGTTTTTATAACAAAAGTACTGAGGTTGTGGTATTGTCAATACACGTGGTTGGCAATATGAAAAAGGATGAGGGCATAGTTTAGTTATGTGTGTAAGTACTTTTGTTTTTAAATCCTGTCTATGAACAGGTTGAGTAGTTGTATTGAAACCTACCCAATACAACTACAATATTAATCGGTGTAGGTAAAAACTTTTGACAGTGGAAGTTTATCGTGGGAACGTTTATAAACTGTCATTATTTAGATTGGAAGAAAGAAGAGCATATTTCTTTTAGGTTGTAATTCCTACGTTATCTAACGTTTGAGATTCCATAAGAGCAATCGAAGGTTGTAATTCCTAAATAAATGGTAAACTCAACTTTAGTGCACACTTCCAATCTTTACTCCTATAAAAATTGGATACCTCATCGTGGTATAGGAGTCAAGTAAAGAGATTTTTTAGTGAGTTTTAGCTCTTGAAACCAAATTCCAATTATTTTTTTATTAACACTTAAAGCAACAACCAATGAAAGATGCTTTTGTTGCAGCCCTTAGGGATATGCACAGTTGTGGTATTGAAATAGGTTATCTTGCAATAGAAACCTATAAATCTTCAAAAAAGAACAAGACTACAGGAATTTATCACTTTGACAGTATTGCTCTTTACGGTTATTATCCTGAAAAATCACGTAATTGAATTAAATTATGTATTATGCAGTAGTTCTTACAGAAGAGTCCAGAAAGAAGTTGATAAAATACTTCAATCTGGATTCTGATACCAAATATGCACACCATTGTACAATGCTTTATTTTCCTGAAGTTCTTAAAGAACTTGTAAAGAACAATTCTGTAGGAAAATTTGCAGAAGAACATCTTGGATGCAAGATAAATCTTACGGTTGATGAATACGTAGAAACACCTTCAATAATCGCTTGTGGTGTTTCTGGTGTTCTTTCAATCAATGAAAATCCACACATTACTCTTTATGTTGCTGAAGGGCATAAACCTGTAGAGAGTAATTTTCTTGATTGGGATAATTCTTCAATTCCTCTTCAGAATCCACTTGAACTTGAAGGTTATATAACACTTTGTAAATAATTAATTATCAAAACAAAAAAAATTATGGAAAAGCAATTTCTTGATTACGCAAAAACTCAGTCTTGGTGGCCTAAGTTTCTTGTAAACATGGTAAATGAAAACAGGGATACCAAAGAGTATTTCAAAAGATGCTCTTTGGAAGATTTCGTAAAGGGTGCCTTTTACTGGAGCATGAGTAACGAAGGTTTTGAATTTTGGGATAAAATTGATAAGGCTTGGAAAGAATATGTGAAAAATTCTTATACCAAGACTTATATAGTTCGTTTTGTTACGAAGGTCAATTCTGACAAAATTAGAGAGACAATTTCTAAAATTTCTGCATCTCGTTATCATCTTGAAGAAATTGTAAAGACTGATGAAGAACGTAAGCAGTGGTTGAAAAGAAGAGATTGGTATCCTGCATTTCTTGTCAATCTTGTTGAATATGGAAAGAATCCTATAACTTACATTTCTGACTTTATCAATAATGATATTTTAGTATCTGGTGCTTTCACATGGAGTACTACAAATCAAGGTCAGAAATATTGGGAAGAAAAGTCGTCCAGTTGGAGAAATTTCTTCAATTCGATAAAGGTTAATCTCACTATAACAACGTCTTTAAATAAAGACGAGCTTACAGAAAAACTGATGGATCTTACTTCAGAACTAACAATAGAAGAGATATGAACATAGTTATACCAAATGGTACGGTATATCTGTCAGGGATTGATAAATACTCTAAAGAATCAGAGTATGGACACTTTGAAGAAGGAGTTCTTGTTACAATAAATGACAAGAACTACCTTTTTCTTTGTGATCCTGTTGATGGATATCGAAGTTATGGTATTGTCAGAGAAGTAGAAGAAAAACCAAAGTTTACTTTTCCTCCTCAACCGCTGATAGCATCAAATACACGTTTTGTCATTCCTGAAGAATCTGGTTATGAACAAGAATTTGAATATCTTGTTCTTATCAACACTAAAGGACAAGTCGTCTTTAAAGTTGGTACAGATTACACAGATGATTATTACCCTCAAGCTATATGGGAATATCATCCTGAACTCTTGCCAATAAATCAGAAATGATATGGACAAGTTGCTTGAAAACCTCCTCAATCAAGAGGAGATTAAAGCTCTTGTTAAAGAGCTTTCTCTTGAAATAACAAACATAACCAAAAATGAAGAATGAAGTTCACGTTAATTGGGATGATATACTCAAAGGTATTGTAATTCTTATCGTTTGGGGTGCCATTATGATGATTTGTGATTTCCTTTCACCTACAAGATGGTAAAATATTATGAAACATATTCTTTTAATTCTTGCAACAATTCTTTGCTTTTCTTTCAGTCTTTCGGCACAGAATTATAAACTCACAGGTAAAACTGTAGTACAGGAAAAGACTGTAAAAGAAAACAACGATATAAAGACTGACTATACTTATAAAGCTACCGATGGAAAGATGTATGATATTTATCTTCATCTTCTCACAAGTGGTGATAATAAAGGTAGTTATGTCGCATATATCAACAAAGTTTCAAAAAAGACACAGAAACCTTACAAGTATTATCTCAAACTTCAGAAAGAAGATGTAGATAAGATTGTCAAAGAAACCATAAAATAAGACTAAACCTGTACTTCAATTTATGTTTAACACACCGGGTAGATTTTCACTTGAAGTACAGGTTTAGTTTATAAATAAAAATAAATTATGGCACAACAAGATAATTTTGCTGTTTCTCTTGTTAAAAGAGCTTGTCCAATTTGCGGAAAGCTTTTTGATGCAGAAATAGTAATGACTAAAGTATTGACCAAGAAAAATGCAGAAAATGTAAGAAATATGCATGGTCAATGTGTAGGTTACATGGAAAAACCTTGTGAAGATTGTCAAAAGATAATTGACCAAGGAGCCTTTATGGTTATCGGTATTGATGCATCAAAAACCGATGATTTCAAAAATCCTTATAGAACTGGACATTTGGTAGGTATAAAAAAAGAGTCTGAATTCTATAAGAACTTACCTGAAGAATATAAGAAACGAGATGCTTGTTTCATGGATGTAAATGATATGAAGCAAGTAGGTCTTATTCAAGAATAAAAGAGAGTGAAGCTTGATACCGGATTAAAGTTGATATTCTAAATAACCCTTTGAAAGAGGAGGATGGGTGTCCTCGGAGTATCTTTTAATAGCTTTATGAAGTAAGGATAAAACCGCCTGAAGCCACTCTCTTGTGTTTGAAAGATGTTTGATTTTAATTTATGTTGAACTGGGTTGAAC
>Ga0247609_10003543_pt1 | contig 15827 bp, 12 predicted proteins | sample 172DNAGHGlowgp2_FD_193487 | JGI IMG/M metagenome (GOLD analysis project Ga0247609, IMG submission 193487) | Sheep rumen microbial communities from Palmerston North, Manawatu-Wanganui, New Zealand - 1728 DNA GHGlow gp2 | ecosystem: Host-associated > Mammals > Digestive system > Stomach > Rumen ...
ACCTAATACTAAACCTATTGTAGCAAGTATTACTAAAATATATATGAATGATCTTTTCATATCATCACTACCTTACTATATTTATTATATTATTTTTAGAAATTTTATACAAGAAAAAAAGTGTTTAAACACTTTTTATTCTGTTCTTAATGCTTCTACTGGATCTTTTTTAGATGCTATTTTAGCAGGTATAAATCCAGCTATTACAGTAAGTAATACACTTATAATTATTAAAATAATTGCTCCATCTAAAGGTAAAATTGAAATATTACTAATATTGGCAACATTTTTAATAATAATGTTGATTGGTATATTTAGTAGTAATGTAACTAATATACCTAGTACACCAGCAGTTAATCCTTCAATTAATGTTTCGGCATTAAATACTCGAGATATATCTTTTTTAGATGCACCAATAGCTCTTAAAATACCTATTTCTTTAGTTCTTTCAATTACAGAAATATATGTAATAATAGCAATCATTATAGAAGAAACAATTAAACTTATGGCTACGAAAGCAATTAAAACAGTACTGATAACATTAACTATTGTAGATACTGATTTCATCATAATACCAACAACATCAGTGTACTTAATCTTATCATTTTCTTCTTTATCTTCATTATACTCATCAATTATTTTTGTTATTTCTTCTTTAGAATCAAAGTCTTTAGGATAAATATATATTGTATCTGGATTATCTAGCTCTGCTACTCCTAATTTTCTTAGGTTTTCTTCATATGAAGCAGTCATATTTTCTGTATAGCTTTTCATATAAGCAGCTAATTCTTCTTGAGACATCTTAGCCAAAGCTATTCTTTCTTCTTGAGATAATGAGTTCATATCAAACATTGTTTTTGTAGAGAATTCTTTACCTGTAAAGATATTAATATTTTCATTTTTTAGTTGTTCTTTAACTATTTCTGATTCATTAATTCTATCGATTAAGTGTTCCATTAAGTCACTACGATATCCAACCATACCATAGGTTCTATCATCAGTAATAGCACCTTCTCTATTTCTGATAATACCTACAATTTTTATTTCTTCTGATTTTTCTAATACTTTTTTCATGAAGGCTTCATTAGATGACATATCAATCCATATACCATTTTCTTTTTGATAGTAGTCGGTATTTAATACTAGTTTAAAAGTTAGATTTAAGAAATCTTCTTTATCATATGTAAATGTATCAAATTTTACTTCTTTACCAGAAGTCATATTATAGAATTGTTCTTTTAAATCATCTTGATCTAAAATACCTAAACTAAATAAAGTATAATCAGATATTTCGTTATTACGATTTATTTCTAAGACAACTTCATTATATTTTTCTGGCCAACGACCATCGACTATTTCATATTGTTGTTTAACTAATTCTTCATTATCAAACATTTCATAGAATACATCATAGCTATTTAGCATACCACTATATAAACTTGATACACCAGATGCTCCCATACCAAGAGTATCTAGGACAGTTGTAGGATTAACTCTAGTTATTTTTTTTGTATCATTTTTATATAGATTTAATTGAACATTATAACCATAGTCTATTTCTGTTACATATTTATTAATAGTCTTATGATTTTCTAAGTATGCTTTAAATTCTTTCATATCATTTCTTTTAACTTCTTGAGACATCGTTTCAAACATATCACCCATGATGTTAATTGAATGAATTTTATCATCGTCGTATTCTTTTTCTTCTTGGTTACCTGCAAATACTTTAAGTAGTGATGACATATCAACAGATTCTTTTTCTATTACTAATGGATATGAACTAAGTGTTTCTTCTTCTGTCCTATCAATAAATCTTTGAATACCATTTGATAAAGATAATATAAGAGCTATTCCTATAATACCAATAGAACCTGCAAATGCTGTTAAAATGGTCCTTCCTTTTTTTGTCATTAAATTATTTAAACTTAATGAAAAAGCAGTTTTAAAGTTCATTTTAGATTTACCATGTTTTTCTTTTATATCTTTTAACTCTTCTGCTCCATCAAATGGATCAGTATCATCAATTATTTCACCATCTAATAGTTTTACTATTCTAGTAGAATAGTTAACTGCTAATTCTGGATTATGAGTAACCATGATAACTAATTTATCTTTAGCTATTTCTTTAAGTAAATCTAGTACTTGTAAACTTGTTTCAGAATCAAGTGCACCAGTTGGCTCATCTGCAAGTAATATATCAGGATCATTTACTAAAGCACGAGCAATAGCAATTCTTTGCATTTGACCACCAGACATTTGATTAGGTCTTTTATTCATTTGTTTTTCAAGCCCTACTTTTTTAAGAACTTGAATACTTCTTTTTCTTCTTTCTTCTTTAGATACCCCAGATAAAGTTAAAGCTAGTTCTACGTTTTGTAAAGCTGTTTGATGAGGTATTAGATTATAGCTTTGGAAGACAAATCCGATACGATGATTTCGATATGTATCCCAGTCTCTATCAGTATATTCTTTAGTAGATACGCCATTAATAATTAAATCACCAGATGTATATTTGTCTAATCCACCTATTATATTTAAAAGAGTTGTTTTTCCACTACCACTTTGACCTAAGATTGATACAAATTCATTTTGTCTAAATTTAATATTAATCTTATTTAAAGCTTTTTGTTTTTGATCAGCAACTTCATAAATCTTAGTTATATTTTTAAGCTCTAACATATTAAGCCTCCTTGCTAACTATTTAATTATACTAAATTAATTGTATAAAAGATATTAAATTTTATTTTTTTAAATCACTAAATAATACTATTATTGGAAATATTTCTAGTCTACCTAGTAACATACCGATACTTAAGAATATTTTTGATATGTTACTAAAGATACTAAATGATGATATATCAAATGCTAATCCTACATTAGCAAATGTTGAAAATACAGCGTTTAGAGTTATTTCAAAACTATAACCATCTATTGATACAACAAACATAATTATAATTATGAAGATAATGTATAGAAATAAAAAACTTCTTGTACTATTTATAGTATCTTCTGGTACATCATTACCTTCAAATTTAATGCATCTTATACTATTAGGATGAATTATTTTTAGAATATCTCTTTTAATTGATTTAAAGCATATGATTAAACGAGACATTTTAAATCCACCACATGTACTTCCAGCACATGCACTTATTAACATTAGCATTAAACAAAGTACTTTAGCATTAGTTGGATAAATATCTATGGAACCAATACTATAACCAGTACTTGTTATAAGAGAACTTATATGAAAGAATCCTTCTAAGATACATTCACTTAAGTTATCAAATAATTTATATGTATTAAGTACTATTAATAGTACTGATGCTAAATAGATAAATAGATATACTCTTAGTTCTTCACTTTTAAATGCTGATTTGAAGTCTTTCATTAAAATTAGGAAGAATATATTAAAGTTAACTCCAAATAAGAACATAAATATGGTTACAACAATTTTAGAGAATGTTGTATATGATGCTAAGGAGTTATTAAGTAAAGAGAATCCTCCTGTACCTGCTGTACCAAATGAAAGTAGTAAAGCATGGAATGGACTTGTCTTCCCTACTATTAATAAAATAAATTCTAGTAATGTTAAAAAGATATATATTCCATATAAATAGAATAATGTTTTTTTAATTGATGGAACTAATTTATTAACTGATGGACCAGGCATTTCTGCTTTAAGTAAATGCATTGATTTATCATTTTTAGATAATGGAATAATAGCCATAACAAAAGCAAGTACTCCCATTCCACCAATAAAATGCATAAAGCTTCGCCAGAAAAGAATACTTTTATCAAGGCTTTCTACATCTGTAAATACTGATGCACCAGTTGTTGTTAAACCAGAGATTGATTCAAACAAAGCATCTACTGGTGCTAGTTCTTTATTAATTATAAATGGTAAGGAACTTATTATACTTATTATTATCCAAGATAAAGCTACTATTATAAATCCATCTTTACTATATATCTTTTGAGAAGATATTTTTAAAGTATTTAGAATAAAGCCAAATAATAAACTTATAAGTAATGGTATTAGAAATGGTGATATGTGTTCTTTATAAATACATGCAACTATTAAAGGTATTAGAAGTAATATGGAAAAACCAATTAATACTTTTCCAATATATTTATATACTATTTTATTTTTCATGATTGCTCCAAGATGTCTTCTAGTTTTTTAACTTCGTTATTACCATCTATTACTATTACTGTATCTCTAAATTTAATTACATCATTTCCACCAGGTATAAGAATATTTTTATCTCTTAAGATAGCTAATATTAGTACATTAGGTTTAAGATTTAAATCTTTTATTTTTATGTCTCTACCTTCAAATTCTGTTTTAACATTGAATTCTAACATTTCAAATTGTTCATTTTCAAATTGGTATACAGCTTCACAACTACTAGATTCAGAATGTTGCATTGCTCTAACATATTTAACTATTTGGTTAGTAGCTATTTGATGAGGAGTAATGATAGTATCTAGGTTAAGTTTTTCAGTTACACCATCCATATCCATATGATTTATCTTAGTTATTATTTTTGGTACTTCATGTAATGATGCAAAGACTGAATATATGATGTTTTCTTCGTCTATACTATTCAATGATATAAAAGCATCACATTTTTCTAAACCTTCTTCTAGAAGAATATTTTGATCAGATGCATCTCCATTTATAATGATAGCGTTTGGTAATTCAGAGCTCAGATAATTACATCTTTCTTCAGATATTTCTATTATCTTAACCCCTATTCCCATATCTAATAATAATTTAGCTACATATATAGCTGTATCTGATCCTCCACTAATTATTACTTTTTTAGTTTTTTCAGCTATTCTTTTGGAATATTTTAAGAAGGCATTTAAGTTCTTAGGAGTACCAGTTACATATATTTTATCTCCAGCTTTTATTCTAGTATCACCTTTAGGTATTATTACTTCTGAATCTCTTTTAATAGCGCAAATCATAGCATTGTAATCTAGTTTTTTAGCTAGTGAAAAAATATTAACTCCTTTTAATACATCATCATCTTTTATTTTTAATCCAATCATTTGAATACGACCTTTAAAGAATGTTGTTGTTTCTATTGCAGAAGGAGTATTTAGGACTCTAACTATATGTTCAGCAGTTAGCCTTTCTGGATTAATAATCATAGATAGACCTAGTTCTTCTTTAAGTAAACTAACAGAAGACATATATTCGGTATTTCTAATTCTAGCTATAGTATGTTTAGCACCTAGTTTTTTACCTAATAAGCATGTCATAACATTTAATTCATCTTTGTCTATGGCACTAATAAGTAAATCACAGTTTTCTATTCCAGCATCTGTTAAAGTCGTAATATCTAAGGCATTACCTTTAACATAGTTTAAATCTTCATTATTAATAATATCTGTTGCTCTTTTGAAATCAGTATCTATTAAAGTAACTGCATTACCTTCTTTTACTAAGGATTTTGCTAGGAATTCACCTAGTTTACCTATTCCAACGATAATTATTTTCATCTTATCACCTTTTTTAATTATACTCATTTATATAAAAAAAAACTAGTAAATATTATTGACAACTTGTTAAAATAGCTATAATATTCTATAATTACTGGTGTAAAGGAAGTATTATTATGTCGTATTTTAATTTAGCTTTATTACTTGGAATAGTACCAGTACTAGTTGTTATATATCAAATATGTCCTAAAAAGATAAGACCTGTATTATTACTACTAGCTAGTTATGGTTTATTCTTTTATGTAAGTAAATGGTTACTTGGTTTTATTATTTTATCTAGTGTAAGTATTTATTTATATGGTTTATTAGTATTAAGGAATAATAAAAAGATTGAAGAAAATAAAGAATTAAAAGATAAGTATAAAAAAATTAATAAGATATTCTTTATTATAATATTACTTATTAATATAGCTTTACTTTTCTATTTTAAGTATTTGAAGTTCTTTACTATTAATACTAATTATCTTTTAAACTTATTTAGTATTAATCATCAATTTAGTATAAAGAAAATTATTGCTCCAATTGGTATATCTTTTTATACATTACAAGCAATATCTTATATGATTGATATTAATAATAAAAAAGTAGAACCTACTAAGAATATATTAAAAGTATTATTATATTTAGGCTTTTTTCCTACTGTTATGGAAGGACCTATTACAAGATTTAATGATGTTAGTGATGATTTAATTAAAGGAGAAAGAGTTCATTATAAGAATTTCTGCTTTGGTTATCAAAGAATACTATGGGGTTTATTTAAAAAGTTAGTTATAGCCGATAGATTAAATATTATGGTTGAATATATATTCAGTAATTATAGTAGTTTAGGTTCATTAACTATATTTATGGGTGCTATTGGATATACTATTCTACTTTATTCAGAATTTTCTGGTACTATGGATGTTGTTATTGGTATTGGAGAGATATTTAATGTTACTTTGCCAGAGAACTTTAAACAACCATTCTTTTCTAAGAATATATCTGATTTCTGGACAAGATGGCATATTAGTTTAGGTACATGGTTTAAAGATTATATATTCTATCCTGTTTCTTTATCTAAACCTATGAAGAAGTTAAATTCTAGTATAAGAAAGAAATTAAAAAATAGAACAGGACCATTATTAACTGGTGGTATTGCACTATTTTGTGTATGGTCATTAAATGGTTTATGGCATGGCGCTGGTTGGACATTTATATTCTTTGGAATGTATCATTTTGTTCTTATATTACTAGGTAATATTTTTGAACCTTGGATTGTTAAGTTATGTAATTTATTAAAAATAAAAAGAGATGGAAAGATATATACAGTATTTAGAGTTGTTAAGACTTGGGTATTTATCTTCATTGGAGAAATGTTCTTTAAAGCTCCTACTTTAACAGTTGGATTTGGTATGTTAAAAGGTATATTATCATTTAGAGGATCTTCTACTACTCTATTACAATTAGGATTAGATGGTAAAGATTATATAATATTAGTAATTTCTATTATTGCTTTATTTGTAATTGGAGCATTAAGAGAAAAGAAAATTAATATAAGAGAAGAATTAAGTAATAAGAATATATTTATTAGATGGGCAGTTTATTATTTATTAATATTTGCTATCTTTATATTTGGAGCTTATGGGGCTGGATATGTTCCTGTAGATCCAATATATGCGGATTTTTAGGGGGTGAATGATATGAAGAAAAATATAATACACTCAATTGTTTTCGTAATAATATTCTTTATTCTATATTTAGGATTTGCTTATTTATTTGCTCCTAAGAATAATATATTTAAGTATGATATATTTACTTTAGCAGGTCATGAAATATTAAGTGAGAAAGAAAATACTATTGATGTTATTTTCTTAGGTGATTCACTTACATATTCAGGTATATCTCCTATCGATTTATGGAATGAATATGGTTATACATCTTTTGATTATGCTTATCCTGCTCAAAAGATAAGTATCTCTTATGAGGAATTGAAATTAGCTTTAAAAGTACAGAAACCTAAAGTAGTTATGTTAGAAGCTAATGTATTGATGAGAGATTCAACTAAGGCTCCTTTTGGCTATACTTTATTGAAATGGCAAGATTCTTTTTTACCACTTCAAACTTATCATAATAATTGGAAAAAGATATTATTCCCTACTATAAAAGATTCTTTACGATATAGTTGGATTAATCCTACTAAGGGATTTAAATATGTTCCTAAGATACAAAGTGGTAATCCTGGTGGTTATATGGATGAAGAACCTAAAGCAGTTATTCCAAATGATAATTTTGATTATTTAGAAAAAATGTATAATCTTTGTAAGGAAAATGATATAGAATTTATTCTAATAAGTACACCTAATGGTAAGAGTTGGAATTTTGGTAAATACTTAGCAGCTAGGGATGCTTCTAATAAACTTGGTATTTCATATATAGAATTAAATTTATTAAATCCATTAAGTATTAATTGGAATAAGGAAACTAAAGATAATGCTAATCATTTAAATTATGCTGGTTCTCTAAAAGTTACTAGATATATTGGTAATTATTTAAAATCTAGGAATTTAGTAGAAGATCATCGTGGTGATAGTAATTATGATGATTGGAATGAAGCATATGAAATATTTGAAAAAGAGATAAAAAAATATGAATAAATGTTCATATTTTTTTATTTGTGATATAATACTTAAGGAATGAAGGGATTTTATGATAGTAACTAGAACAGAAGATGAAATTAATAAATTAAGAGAAGCTGGTAAATTAGTTGGATTAACACATAAATATATACAACAATTTATTCAACCAGGTATTACTACTAAAGAATTAGATTTATTAATGAAGAAATTTATAGAAAGTAAAGGATGTACATGTTCTTTTGAAGGTTTATATGGATTTCCTGGAGCTAACTGTATAAGTATTAATAATGAAGTTGTTCATGGTATTCCAGGTAGAAGAAAACTTCGTGAAGGAGATATTGTTAAATGTGATATTGGAGCTTGTTATCAAGGATATCATGGAGATTCAGCATGGAGTTATATAGTTGGTAAACCAAATTCAGAAAGAGATGTTAAATTACTTAAAGAAACTGAAGAAGCTTTAATGGCAGGACTTAGTGCTATTCATGATGGATGTTATGTTGGTGATATAAGTCATGCTATTGAAAAAGTAGCTCATAAGTATAATTTAGGTATTGTAAAAGAATTAGTTGGACATGGTGTTGGAGATAAGGTTCATATGGAACCAGATGTACCTAATTATGGTAAGGAAAGAAGAGGACCTATCTTACATGCTGGTAATGTAATTGCTGTTGAACCAATGTTAAATCTTGGTACAGCTGATATTTATATGTTAGATGATGATTGGACTATATGTACTGATGATGATGAGAATAGTGCTCATTTTGAACATACTGTATTAGTAACTAAAGATGGTTATGAGATATTAACTAGAAGAGATGTTGAATTAGATCCAGAAGATATAGTTACTGATCCAGAGAATTATAGAAAATATTTAGAGAATTAAAAAATGCAGTTAAACTGCATTTTTTTTATTCAAAAGTTATTTCTAGAATACTATCAGATGCTATTTCAGTACCTTCTTCTATAGATTGAGTTTTAACATATCCATATCCACTACTCTTATATGATATGTCAGCAAGTTTACAGAATGATGATACTTCGCTATAACTCCAACCTATCATGTTAGGCATTGTAATAGTTTTATCGTTAGTTATTAAGAATACTTTACTTCCACTTAAGACTGTTTGGCCTTTTGGTGGATATTGTTTAACAATAGATTTTCCTTTACCAATAGTAATAACATTTAAATTAGCTTTTTTTAGTTTTTCTTCTACACTAGATACATCTTGAGATATAAAGCTATCCATTGTTATTATTTTATCTTTATTAACTTGTTCTACTAATTCAGTAATGTTTTTGTATTTAGCAATTTCATCTACAACATTAGCTACCATTTTAGCGAATTGAGAGAATCTTCCATCAAAACGTCTTACTGATACATAAATAATATATTGAGGATCTTCATATGGGAATACTCCAGCAAAACTACGAATATAGTCATATGGTCCTTTCATATATCTACCATTATTATCTGCTATTTGGGCAGTACCTGTTTTACCTACCATGGTAACAGTATTACTTTTAAAGAAACCAGCATCTGTTTTACCGCTATATACTACATCATACATTAAATCTAACATTTTTTTAGTATGTTCAGATGATGCTTTACGACCTAATTCTGTTCTTTCGTGAGTGTATGTAGCTTCTCCTGTTTCACTATTTACTATTCTTTCTACAATATATGGTTGTAATTCTATTCCATCATTAGCAAGTAATGATAAGCCTTGTAAGTTTTGGATAGGTGTTGTTGTAATACCTTGACCAAATGATGCGGTAGCTAGTTCTACTCTATATTTGAAATCTATATCCCCTGCTCCTTCATTAGGAAGCATGATACCTGTTTTACGACCAAAGCCTAAGCTATCATAGTAATCATATAGTTTTTGACGACCTATTCCTAAGGCTAGATAAGTTGCTGCAACATTAGATGAATAAGAAAAACCACTATCATATGTAATTGGTCCCCATCCTACTCCATTAAAGTCTTTAATTGTATAATCATCTACTCTAACTGTTCCTGATTTATAAATAGCACTACCATCATAAGCATCATTTTCCATAGCGGCTAGGAATGAGAATATTTTCATAGTACTACCAGGTTCATATTGGAAAGATGTTAAAGGATTTAAATAACTTTGAATATTTTCTCTAGTATTTAAATTAAAGTTAAGATTGGAGCTTGTTGCTACTATAGCACCTGTTTTAGCGTCCATTACTGAGAAGGTTACCCAATCCATATTATTATCTTTAGATATTTCTGCTATACCATTTTCAACAAACATTTGAATTTTAGTATCAATAGTTAAATATACATCAGATCCTGGAATAGCAGGTTCTGTTACAGTAGTAGTATTAGGCATTGTATAACCATAAGCATCTTTTTGATAAATAGTATATCCATCTACACCTTGTAACTCTTCATTTAGTTTAGCTTCTATACCCATTTTACCAGTTATAGTTTCATCGTCTTCTTCTTTCATAGCATATCCAATAGTACTTGATGCAACACTACCTAGTGGATAATACCTCTTTTGAGACTCAATAAAGTCGATTCCTGGAAGATTTAGGGCTTGGATTTGTAATTTAGTGTTGGTAGTGATTCCACGTCCTCCTGGGCCTAATTCGACTTGATATTTCTTTTGATTTAATAAATTAAGTATTTGTTCTTCACTCATATTGATAATAGGAGCTAAAGCCTTAGCAGTTCCTTCTTTATCTACAACATGATTAGGATGTTTTTCATCTTTAGTACGAGAAGAATCTAAGTAAGCAATAACGGTATATGAATTAATACTTCTAGCTAGAGTTTCTCCATCAGCAGAATATATACTTCCTCTATTAGCTCTTAGTATTTCTCTTTCCGTATTTCTATTATCCATGAATGCTTTTAAGTCAATACCATCTGTTTTAGGTGCTAAAGCTATCATAGATAGTTTTATTATGGCAATTAAAAAAGAAAGAACTAAAATACCAAATATTATTCTACTAACATTTATTGTATGATTCTTTCTTTTCATATTGTTAACTCCTTGTTCTATCCATTAGAAACAACAGTTATATTTCCATTTACGTATGTAAGTCCATTTTCTGTAGCAACATCTTGGATTTTATCAAGAGATGCTAATTCACTTATTTGCATTTCTAATGATTCATTTATACCCTCTTGTTCTTTAATATCACTTTTCATCTCTTCTAGAGCAATATTAGATTCAGATAGTATAGATTTAGTATAAACTTTACATACTGGAATTGCAAGTATTATTAGAGCTAATACTAAATATAAAAATTTAATCTTTTTATTCTTTTTTTCCATTTTTAAATCCTTTCTGCAATACGCAATTTAGCACTCTTACTTCTAGAGTTTTCTTTTATTTCATCTTCACTTGGAAGAATTGGTTTCTTATTAATTAATCTTAGTTTTGGTAGATATACATCAGGAATATCAGGTAATCCTTTTACTAAGTCATCTACCTCACTATTACTTTTAAATATTTGTTTTACTATTCTATCTTCTAGGGAATGGAATGTTATTACTGATATTCTTCCATTTTTATTTAGAAGATTTATGGCATCTGGTAAGACACTACTTAAAACTGATAATTCACTATTTACTTCAATTCTAATTGCTTGGAAGATTTGTCTTTCTGGATGAGTTTTATTGAAGTATTTAGCTCCAACAGCTTTTTCAATTATTTTAACTAATTCTTTAGTTGTCTTAATTTCATTATTTAGTCTTTCAGCTGCAATCTTTTTAGCTACTACTCTAGCCATTTTTTCTTCACCATAGACATAGAAGATATTTGTTAATTCTTCAATACTATAGTTATTTACAACATCTTTTGCTGTAAGGTTTGTAGATGTATCCATTCTCATATCTAATGGAGCATCTTGCATGAATGTAAAACCTCTTTTTGGATCATCTATTTGGGGACTTGATAGTCCTAAGTCAAATAGTATTCCATCTACTTTATCAATACCTTGTTCTTTTAATTTTTCTTTTAAATTAACAAAGTTACTTTTAATTATTGTGAAATTATTGCTTATTTCAGCTAATCTCTTTTTAGAATAGTCGATAGCTTCTTTATCTTGATCAAAACAGTATAAATGTCCTTTATCAAGTCTTTTTAGGATTTCACTACTGTGTCCTCCATATCCAAGGGTAGCATCTACATAGATACCATCACTTTGTATATCTAAACCATCAATTGATTCTTTTAACATTACACTATAATGCTTCATATGGCCCACGTCCTTCAAATAGGTCTTCAGCAATATCTTCAATCTTATCTGCATTCTCTAGGAAGAAATTATTCCATCCTTCTTCAGACCATATTTCTATACGGTCGTTAGCGCCGATAACAACACATTCTTTTTTGATATCGGCGTAACTAACCAATGGGGAGGTAATGTTAATTCGACCTTGACGGTCAAATTCACATTCAGTGGCACCAGAAAAGAAGGATCTTACGAACGTACGGACGTCTTTTTTGGTAAAAGGTAGAGTTTTTATTTTGGCAACTATATTATTCCACTCTGACTCAGAGTATACGTAGAGACATTTCTCTAAGCCACGAGTAACTATGAAACGATTTCCAAGTTCCTCACGAAACTTAGCAGGAATTATAAGTCGTCCTTTTTCATCAATGTTATGATGATATTCGCCCATGAACATTTTTAAATCCCCCACTTTCCTCCACAATGTACCACTGTCTATACTAATATTACATAAAATATGGTACTTTGTAAACACTTTTTGAGGAAGTGTAATCCAATTTATGTCAATTTACGTAAATTCTTCCAAATAAAAAAGACTCATATGAGTCTTTCTTTTTTAGTAGTTAAAAGTTTTAGTTTTAAAGTATACTAATGCAGATACAATAAATACTATTATTGGTATTATTGTTAAAAATGTTTTAGTATTTGGATTTGTTGGTACAAAAGTTGCTTCTATTAGTACATTAGCGTTTGGCATTGTAAATTTGTAATCAGTAAAGGTAACTATATTTCCTTCAGAATCTGTTACTTTTACTTCACTTAAGACATATCCTTTATTTGGCGTAATTTCAAATGTTATTTCTTCTCCACCATTAGATGTTGATTTAGAAGCTTTTACAGTTCCATTGCCATCTGTTTTAGTTTCTATTATATAAGAGATGTTTTTATTAGCAATTGTTACTACTGGACGTATTCCAGCACCAAATTTAGCAAATCCTGAGCATCCTCTATTAACGGCACATAAATCTCCTAATGTTGTCATGAAAATATCATAATAATCATAGTTATCATAATCTTCGTAACTATGACGTTCAACTAAACTACTTCCAATCCAGTAAGTTGTTGAATCTATCCAACCAAATTCTTCTGAAATATAATCTTTTATATTTATATGAATTAATTCAACATCATCTGTTCCTATTTGTTCCCAAAGATCATTTTCAGCTAAATCGATTTTGTTCCCATCTAAACCTAATTCTAATTCTTTTCCGCTAGTTTCTTTTATTAGTTTATTAAAGCCCTCTAGTTTGATCAATTCTATTTTTTTAATAGAATACCCATCATCTTGTAATAACGATTTATATTCATCTAAATAGTCTTGTATTTCAGTATAACGTAAATCACTATTTCCATTTTCATCTATATCATCGCCATTAAACTCATTATACTGATTAGTCATATATACTATTCCTATTTGTTGAATAACATATTTATTGTCTTTCATAGTTAAACCGATTGCTTCACTGCTTTGTCTTACTTCGTCATATTCAAGTTCTTTTTCGGTATGACAGTAATATTTACCTGGTTCACTTAAACTTGGCCATACGGCTACACTGTCGTAATCTTTTAAATTATAGCAATAGGAATCTGCTTCCCATACATCATCAAAAGTTGGTCCAACTTGATTTATTTCAAGTCCTACATACAAATTGTATTTAGCTAACATTTTGGTATTAGTGCCATCATTATCTATGACATAGAAATGTTCGTCTCCACAAGCGATTTCACTTCCAATATCTTTACCATTACCACTAACTACTGTACAGTATTCTTTGGCTTCTACCAAAGTTATGCTTAAGAAAAGACAGATAATACCGAATAGTATTTTTTTCATATTATCACCTACTATATAAATTGTATCATATTTAATATAAAAAAAGTAAGTTTAATAACTTACTTTTAATTCATTTTACCTTTACTTCCTTTAGAACCATTATATGTACTTAAGACATTTGATTCAAAAGATGTTATTTTCTTTTTACTATCTTTGTATTCTTTAATAGCTTTAGTAATTAGTTCATCTAGTAAAGTAGTATAGTTTTTACCTTTAGGTGTATAGAAGAAGAATGCTAAACAACCAGGTATAGTATTTGGTTCATTAACATAAACTTTTTTAGCTTTTTTATCTACTAAGAAGTCAAATCTAGTTACACCGCTTAAATCTAAAGCTCTGAAAGCTTTTTTGGCATTTTCATATATTGATTCTTCGATATCTTTTGGAATATCTGCTGGTATTTTAAATCCACCAGTTGTTATTTGTCCACCAGTCTTAGGTCCTGATTTAGCACCTTTTTTACCACCAGATGATCCTAGATATTTATCTTCAAATGTAAATATTTCATCATCGAATTTCATTTCTCCAATTAGTGATGTTTCCATTTCTTCTGGTGTACCAAGTACTGCGCAATCTAATTCTTGTAGGTTTTCAACCATTTTTTCTACACATATTTTTTGATCATATGAAATGGCTTCTTCGATAGCTTCTTTTAATTCATCTTCATTTTTAGCTACGTTAATACCTACGCTACTACCTAGTCTTGCTGGTTTTACTACTACTGGTAAACCAAGTTTTTTAATATCTTTAATAACTTGTTCTTCATCATTTAGATATTCATAGTCATAGAACCATGTATAATCTACAATTGGTACTCCACAAGCAGCCATTACTTGTTTTTGAACTACTTTATCTTGACCAAGAGATGCACCTAACATTGAAGGTCCTACATATGGTATTCCAAGTGTTTCTAAGTATCCTGATAAAGAACCATCTTCTACTCCTTTACCATGAACTATTGGGAATGCTACATCAATAGTATCAACTACACCTTTAAATAAACCATTTTTCTTTTGAAGGACAAAGTTATCACCTTTACGAGTTAATGTTACTTCTGTTGCTACAAAACCGATATTTTTCATATCTTTGTAGTTATTCATATCAAGTAGAGCATCACCTGTATACCAGTTACGGTCTTTGCCAATATAGATAGGTACAACTTCATATTTTGATTTGTCCATGAAACCAATAGCTTGGATAGCTGTAATGATACTTACTTCGTGTTCTACTGATTCACCACCAAATATTACTCCTATTTTTTTCATTTTTTATCACTCCTTATTTTTTCGTTGAATGTATCTGGAAGATCATTTTCTAATAAGACATATGTATCTTTTTCTTTTAGTTTTAGCATTAGAGGGAATGCATCCATAACATCATTTAAAACATGTATTTTATTTTTATCATATTTTTTATCCATTAAGCCTTCATAAATAGGTTTAGTCTTTTCTTCGCCGATTAGTATTACTTCATCAGTTGCATCAGCAATCTCACGACCAAACTCTCTATTTACTTCGTATTCTTTTTCTCCTACTTCGATCATACCAGGAGTTACTATCATATGTTTACCTGGCATCATATTA
>Ga0247609_10003544_pt1 | contig 15824 bp, 16 predicted proteins | sample 172DNAGHGlowgp2_FD_193487 | JGI IMG/M metagenome (GOLD analysis project Ga0247609, IMG submission 193487) | Sheep rumen microbial communities from Palmerston North, Manawatu-Wanganui, New Zealand - 1728 DNA GHGlow gp2 | ecosystem: Host-associated > Mammals > Digestive system > Stomach > Rumen ...
TTTACATTAAAGTAAGTCCACCATCAATTTTCAGATTAGTACCCGTCACCCATTGACTGGCATCAGACAACAGATAAATCACTGCATAAGCAATATCCTCAGGCTTACCATATCTTCCAAGAGGATAATTCTTCACATCTTCCTCCAACTGTTCTTGGGTAATATCCCCTTTGGCAAAGATATTGGTATCTACCATGCCCGGATTGACGCAATTCACACGGATTCCTCGCGTAGAAAGGTCTATAGCCATTGCTTTTGCAATACCATTTACAGCCCCCTTAGAACCAGAGTACAACGCTCCTGCTGGTGCAGATACATAGACACCAGAAACAGAAGAAATGAAAACTACAGACGCATTCTTGTTAATCTTCTTTTTCTTTATGAGCCGTTGAGAGAGTAACACTGGGGCATTATAATTCACACTCATAATGGCATTCAAGTCTTCATTTGAAACAAACTTGAATGGTTTAACGATAGTAAAACCAGCACACAAGACCACACCATCAAGACTGTCATCTATTCCGTCAACCAAAGCAAAAACACCTTCTTCCGAAGACAAATCTGCAATAACCATCTTATGGTCACAATCATGCTCCATCATAGAAAAAGTTTCTTCAAGCCTTGCTTGATTGCGACCAGAAATCACAACTGAAGCCCCCATACGGGAACATTCAATTGCAATTCCTCTGCCAATACCCGAAGAAGCCCCGGTTACCAGTATTTTTTTTCCTTCTAAAGAAAATGGATTATAACTATTCATACTCTATAACTTCTGGACAAACTATTTTATCGGTTTCATAATATACTGCTCCCCAGGACAGACCAACACCAAAGCCACAATCAAGATGTTTCAGATGCTCAGTAGCAAGTCTATCTCTACATTTTGATACCAAAGCCAACGGAATGGAAGCGCAACTTGTATTTCCATATTCACTGATACAATATGGAACTTGCTCTTCACTAAGTTTCAGTTTCTTTCTAATTTTCTCATTCATCATGAGATTAGCCTGATGAAAGCCATAAAGATTTACTTCATCTTTATCAATTTGATAATACTCCAGCAACTCTTTTACAATCTTAGGAACCTTTGAAATACCAAAAGAGAACACACTCATTCCGTCCATTTCAACATTCGTTCTGCATCTCCTGATACCCTCTCCTTTGTCTTCGACGACAAGAGAGTTCGATGAGAATCTATTTCTTCCTCCACCATCAGGAACTATAATGTCTTGGAATCCCTCACCATCTGAATGCATAACAAACTTCAATCCAGATGCGCCTTCACTATATTGTAATGCGGTAACCGTACCGGCATCTCCAAAAATAGGATATGTACTTTTATCTTCCAAAGAGCAAAGCTTCAATGGAGTATCACCAGCCAACAACATACCTTTTTTCAATGTACCATTCTGCATCAAAGCAGCTAAGACACTCAAGCCATATACCCAACCAGAACATCCCAAAGAAATGTCAAGGGTGAAGCAATTATGACTTAACCCTAGTCTATGTTGAATAATAGGAGCAGTTGAAGGCAGAATATAGTCCGATGTTTGTGATACGAAGACAACGGCATCTACCTCTTCACGCTGCCAGCCCATTTCTTCCATCAAACGTTCTGCGGCTTTTACACAAAGGTCTGATGAACAAACATTTGACGGTGCACAACGTTTTTGTCGGATACCTGTTGTCTCTATAAAAGTCTCACATCCCTCCCATTTGTAAATATCCTCTGTTGTGAGAATATCTGATGGTACACATGCAGATATTCCCACAACAGAGACATTTTTTATGTCCAGAAAAGCCATTATGCTTTGCTCTTTACAAGGTTAAACAATTCCTCAATCGTATTCACGCCACGAATATCTTTCCCAGCTATCGTCACGTCATACTCCTCATCCACCATGGCAATGACATCCAAGGCACCTAAAGAAGACCATTCGTCCAGTTCTTTAAACTCTGTTGAGCCGCTCAATGCATCAACATTTTCAAACTCAATCGCTTCAGCGAAATTTTCAATAAATTCTTTTAATTCCATAATACAAATATAAATTGTTAAACATAAAAAATTATTTTCTCAACATATGTTGGTAAGTCCACGTTCTCAACCAGTTCGGCATAAGTCCTTGAACGACTCCCCGCACCACATAGTTATACACCAATCGTGGGAAGGAAATCAGCCCTTCACGGTACATAAAGCGGAAAATAGCACAATGATCCAAATAATAGTTCCATCCACTGCGCCGTGCAAACTGGTCATAACCCGACCTTACGTTCACCACCACATCTGGGATATTCTTGAACTTACATCCCGCTTTCATCATCCTTGCCCACAGGTAGTAGTCCTCCTGACGATAGTCCGACCTGTAGTTCCCAGCTTTCAGCAAATCCTCTTTCTTAAAGATGACCGTAACATGGTTCACCCCACAGCGAGAGCGCATGAACTTCTTGATGTCAGCATCCTCCAATGGCAGTCGCCGTTCATTCACAATATTATCAGGTGTATCCACAAATTCCGTAATCATACCACCCACCAAAGATAGCTCCGGCTCCTCCTCGAAGCATTTCATCTGCTTCTCGAAGCGGTCAGGCAGACAGATGTCATCAGAATCCATTCGTGCCAAGTAGTCATACTTCGCATGCTCTACAGCTATCCGAAGTGCCTCACCCAACCCCCTATTCTTCTCCTGAGGCAGATAAACAACTTCCACCGGAAGTTTCTCATTGTCAATTGTAAATTGTAAATTGTCAATTACCTGCTTTAATGAAGCAGGTACAGGCCCATCTGCCACCACCACAATCTCATCTGGCAATCTCGTCTGATTCAGCATACTCTCAAAAGCAATCTGCACATATTCCGGCACATCACTTTTGTATATCGACATGATAACTGAGAATTTATTATTCGCCATAAATGTCTATATATCTATTATAGAAAGCTGTTGGAGCATAATCTTTTTCATATCTCTGCTTCAATCGCTCTCCTAAATTATTTATTTCATTAGCCTTAGTTATTGCGTCCGCTAATGCCTGTACCTCAGGCATGTCAAACGTGATGACCTCATCATCCGTAAAACACTCTTTTACAACAGGAAGACTGGATGCTACCACTTTCGTGCCGTAGGCAGCAGCCTCTAACAATACCAAGGGAAAACCTTCTGAACGTGACGGCATGGCATAAATGTCATAATATGGAAGGAACCTAAAAGCATCCTTTTGCATACCCGCAAAGAGAACACGCTGCTCTATTCCTAAATCATGAGCCATTTGTTCAAATTCTGAACGTTCCTTTCCATCCCCCATGATAATCAGTTTGAAAGTCTTTGGCAAGAGGGCCATTGCTTTCAACATGACGTCAATACCTTTACGGTAAATCAACACACAATTCATACCGATTAGAGTGCCATCCCCTTTGAAAGACAATAACATCTCCTGCTTGTCATCCGAAACAGGATACAGCTTTGTATCAATATTCCTTGTGTTATAGGCATGCGTCAGTTTCCTTTTGGGCAACCATTTCGTATAGTATTGCCTCATATCTTTCGACAGGCAAACTACCTTGTCAAATGGTCTTTTCACCAAAAGGTATAGTCCTCCCATCAGCCCCCCCTTGAAAGAACCATATAAGTCACAGAAGTCCTGGAAACAATAACAATGTAGCGTTGTGATAAACTTTGTATCCCGATACTCCCTTCTATGTCTCCATACCTTTTTAACGATCCATATCTCAGGCTTCAATCCATGTGCATGTATCACATCAAAGCCCTTCAGTTGCTCTCTATCGGTCAGCAAAACAGTCTCACATGGAATGTCCATTTCTTGCTCCACTTGTTCCAAATAGAACACGCAACATTCATGTCCATGCCCTTGCATCTGTGCTACCAGGTCTGCCACAACTTGATTCACTCCCGTCTGTCCCAAGTGAGCTATTAAATAGGCTATTTTCATACTTCTTACTAAATGTAACAAGTTATTCTGTGTGATAATATTAACATGTTATAAAAATCGCGATAATAATAATTTCCAAAATGAATAAAATCTCCACCTCAAAAAACTTCTTTTACTGAAGATTTTGCTGAATATTTTATTGTCTTTTGCATAAAAAACTATACTTTCATTTTTTAAAGACGCTAAATAAGATGCACATAAAAGAAATATTTCTTTTCGGAGTTTCGTATCAAGCGCAAACGTTCGTATATATAATAATAAAGACCACTCACGAAGAAGCACATTGTAAACCAAATTTTTTGAAACATTTTTGTCACTAAGAACATAATCTGACAACGATTTGGCTAACCAATATTGATCTGCACTCTTTATATTCCCTTTTCTCCATAATACTTTACTAGCATTATTGGAATGTACTGTTTTGTAATATAAAACATCATCTATTATCCTTATAATATTAGCAAAATGCATTATTGCATTTCTGGTAATCATATCTTCATACCAAAAACCCTCAGGAAATATTACCTTTGTGAATAATTCTTTTTTGAGACAGCCGCCCCAAATATAACCTTGAACATAATGAAACCTTCCCTCATCATCAGTTTGGTTCAATAAATGGTTTCCCTTAGAAATTCTTTTTTTTACATGACCCGACAAGTCTACTTCCACATTCCCAACTTGAACAACGTCAGCTTTATATTTATATGCTTCTTGCATAATGGTTTCAACGTAATTATCAGAAACATAATCATCGTTGTCAACGAAGCCGACATATTCTCCTCGGGCCAACTCAATACCTTTATTACGAGCCTTAGATATTCCACCATTTTCTTGCGAATATATGATTAGCTTCTCGGGATTAGTTAGAGCATAACCTTCCAAAATATGAAGACTTTCATCTGTACTACCATCGTTAATGCAGATTAATTCATAAGTATAATTAGTAACTTGATTCACTAAGGAATCCAAACACTTACTAATAAAACGCTCCGAAATATAAACTGGAATGATAATCGATAAATTTATATCATTATCTTTTAACGAAGGTAATTTATTCCACAATGGATTAAACGTATAACCACGATTCTGGAGGAGTGAAGTTTCTTTCTTCATAATATATAAAACTTTGCAAAAACACATTATAGAATATAACTAGTTTGTTAAATTCATATAAAATATTGCAGACAAGACTATTCCCATACCTAAATATGCAATCCAACGAGTATCTTTATAGAAAGTATTGATGACAGCTGGAATAATTGCCATCTCCAAGGTAGCAAACATAGAAGAAGTTCGTCCAGACAAGGCTGTGTACATACTTAAAGAAATTAGCATAAACGTAGAATAGAAATACGCCGTTCGCATCGTATAATAATCTTCAGACGTTAATTTGAGTTTATTTTCAAACCGAGTGTAAAAATACAAGATTGCCAACTGGAAATATATGACAGGATTGGTTAATCCCCATTCACGTTGATATTCTTCAGTAATATATACCGATGCCGTATCCAAGTCATTCACATAATCCGCTACCAGTCCACGCATCCAATTTGTAAATACGCCTCCGATAATAAAGGCTATAATTATCCCCACTAATATGTGCCATCGTTTAAGTTTAATCAAGCACAAGAAGTACAGCGGAACCGCTAATAATGCACTATGATGAAACTGATAAGCAATAAAAACCCACAGGAAATACCGTTTCCAATCACGCTTCGTTATATATTGCACCGCCCATAGTATTATCGCATAACTCAATCCTGCACGTATCTGCATATAATTACGAGTTAAATAAAAACGGGAAATATATGCACAGACGCCAAATATAGGATAATAACAATAGCGACGGAAATCTTTATATAGGAATAAAAATGACAATGCTGCGATAAACGTCAGGTATGCAGTAGAATTAGTGCTGAATGTCTTAAAGATAACACCTAAAAAATAAAAACCGTATTCAGAATAGCCAAAAGGAGCATCCACAGTGGACCATTCGTAAAACGGTTTTGTAAAATCATTAAAAGACGTAACATAGATGCTTGTATCATTCCATATAGCAGGATTACGAAACCCTGCCATAAAAGTCAGAACAACACAGGTCAGAATCAACACATTGCGTTTGTCAAATTCTTTAAGTTGTTCTGCCAACAGCGCAAAGAGATAAAAGAATATGTAGACTACAATCATATAGAACTATTATTTCCCTATTTTATATCAAATGCTATTAAAAATTATATAGAAACATAATTCCTAATTCTCTTAATAGCATACCAAACATGTTTTCCCATTAATTTTATAGCCTTTTTTTTTAGTTTTTCCGTCCATGGCAACCAAGAACCTGCAAAATGGTGGATCGTATAACTATTAACCGTTATATTTATTATATGCATATCTTCAAGAGGACAAAAAAATTCTTGTGGATAAAGAGTAAAAAAATCCGGAATCTCTTGAAAAATATTATTCCTTTTAATACCATAAGGTTCTAATAAACTCATTATAGTATCAACATTGGTAGTAAGATCCAAAGAACCATCATCCTTTACAAAATGCTTACCCGTATAATACTCCAAATTTTCCCTGACCCATTTTCCACCTTTTTCACTTGCCATAATTCCCGTAGGATAACTATTAGGAGTTTGAAAACCTGAAAATGCATGATGAACAAGGAAACGATCTATGGGCTGAATGACTTCAACATCCGTATCCATATATACACCACCCTCATAATATAAAGCATAAAGTCTGACCACATCCGTGACAAAAGCAAACTTACGATTATCGTATGCTTCTCGGACGTACGGATACATATCTAAATCAAAATTATCTTCGTTCCATTCTTTAATCTCATAGTCAGGACAATACTTTTTCCAAGACTCTATGCAATCAATAGCTAACTTTGGCATCTGACCTCTGCCAAACCAACAATAATGTATAATTTTGGGTATCATAATTTCTATTTTAAGTGATTAACAATACGATAGCAAGCCTTACCATCACCATAAGGATTAACAGCCTTACTCATCTTTTCATAAGCAATAGGATTTTCCAACAATTCAGAAACTTCATTGACGATCTTGTCATAATCAGTTCCAACGAGTTTCACCGTTCCAGCATCAAGGGCTTCTGGACGTTCGGTTGTATTTCTCATCACCAGTACTGGCTTACCAAGTCCTGGCGCCTCTTCCTGAATTCCACCACTGTCCGTTAAAACGATTGTACTCTTCTCCATCAGATAGACAAAACTCAAGTACTCAAGAGGTTCTATGAAGAACATATTTCCTAAATCGTCCAACTGTTCTCCAAACACCTCATGTATTGGTTTCCGTACATTGGGATTGAGATGCATCGGATAGACAAAATCCACATCTGGGAACTTCTTGTCCAATGTCTGTATGGCTTGGCAAATATGGATAAATCCATCACCGAAGTTCTCTCTTCTGTGACCAGTAATCAACACCAATCGTTTTCCTTCTTTCAGTCTTTCCACATCGTATCCTGACTCTTTCAGACCGCTTGCCAATGAAGCATTCAGTTGGGTATCATTCTTGATTTTATCAACAACCCAATACAGCGCATCAATAACGGTGTTACCGGTTACTAATATTTGATTGTCCGATACATGCTCCTGTATCAAGTTCTGACGACTTAATGGTGTCGGTGAGAAGTGATAGGTCGTAATACGTCCCGTCAACTGACGGTTCATCTCCTCAGGCCAAGGACTGTATATATCATGAGTTCGCAAACCTGCCTCTACATGTCCTACTGGTATTTGTTGATAGAACGCAGCCATGGCTGCAGCTGTACTTGTTGTTGTATCACCGTGCACTAAGACCACATCAGGATGAGTCTCTTTCAACACATCACGCATACCCAACAAGACTCGCGAAGTGACATCATATAAATCCTGTCCCTGCTTCATGATATTCAGGTCATAGTCTGGGGTAATATCAAATATCTGCAAAACCTGATCCAACATCTCCCGATGCTGTCCTGTTACACAAACTATTGTTTTAAAATCCTCTGGATATTTCTGAAACTCCTTAACCAGCGGTGCCATCTTTATAGCTTCTGGGCGTGTTCCAAACACCAACAATATCGTTTTCATTGAACCTTATGTTTAATTCTTTTTACAACTTGTTTTGAATTATATAATAAAGAATAAAAGACTCTTGCCTGATGATACCATCCATGGATTGACGCGTAATAAAAATATCGAATATAAGATGGAGAACTAATATCTTTTACTAATTTATAATAAGAACGAAAAATCTGACAGAACTTTTGATTAGTAAATATTTTTTTTCCATACATAAATGCTCGATAAATAATATATGATGACATATATTGCCAACAAATATCATGATAAAGAGTATCTTGCAGTAATATAGAAAAACAATCTCTTAATTTTAGGTCCATCTGATAAGTTTCTTTATCATATTTCCTAGACTGCGTCTCATTCCCATAGTGCATATAATGATAATAGGCTTTCGGGAGATACGCTATTTTGATATCATTCTTCAACAGTGCACACATGGTATATGTGTCTTCACTACCATACATGTTTTTCGGATATTGCAAATCATATTGCTGATATAACGACCGTTGGATCAACTTCGTAACCGTGAATCCAAAGATCTTTCCTATAATCAAGTCTTGTAATACATCATTTTGGTGCAAACCTGTTGGCTCCTGCTTGCAATAACTCTGCTGGTACGGGTCGTTGTAATATAAATCACACATCACCATATCTGCATCTGTCTCTTTCGCCTTCGCATACATGTCCTTCAGGCAATCCACATCCACCCAGTCATCCGGGTCAAAGAAGATGGTGTAGTCCCCTTGTGCATGAGCCAATCCATAGTTACGAGCATCACTCAGTCCCCCATTAGGCTTATGAAAAGCCTTGAACCGGGAATCCTTGGCAGCATATTCATCACAGATAGCTGGAGAGCCATCCTTGCTACCATCATCTATTAACAGGCACTCATAATCCGTGAATGTCTGTGCCAATATGGAGTCTAAGCACTTCCGCATCAGCTTCTCCATATTATAGATAGGTACTATTACTGAGATGGGTATCATATAACGAATTTATCCTTTAAACAAAAAAACTTTTACTCTATACAACAACTCTGCTACAATAACAGATACAAGAACAGCGCTTATGAATCCAATGATATTTGGGATTACCAAATGTTTAATAAAAGAATATATAAATTCGTGGACAATATAAAGTTCCAAAGAACGTTGCCCTATATATATAAATATACGTGATACATTTGTATTTTCTATAATTAAATGCAATTTTGCTAACCAAAAACACAACGACGGGATACCTGCACATAAGATTAAAAAGGTGTATAATTCTGTTGCATCATTATACCCAAGTGCCCGTGAAAGCCTATATAAAGCAGCGAGTAAAACAAATATCAGTCCATACTTCAAATATCCTGCTGACATATTTAATTTATTATCAGCAATCAACATCCCAGACAAAAAGACTGGAAATCTAACCAAGCCCCATCTAAACGTATCATGAAAACCATTATAATTTCCTCCCAATGCAATCAACATTATCAAAGTTAATAAGAAAACCCATCCCCCAATAGGCGTTATAAACTTATAAATTAAAGGGGATATAATATAGAAAACAAGGAGTACGCATATATACCACAAATCAAATCCCAGTAGTGTAGTCCAATCCACACTATAGCCAGAAAAGACATCTGGTCCAATGTATTTAACAATTAGGTATTTACATATTCCAAATATTATCAATGAAGGAAACAATCTTTGAATTCTCCTGAGATAAAAGGATTTAACGTTATACTTTCTTAATGCATATACGACTCCAAATCCTGATACAAAAAAGAATATATCTACGCCAAAATGACCAACAAAACCGAATCCTTTAGAAACAACATCATGCATCCACCCTTGATGAAACCACATAATGGATACCATCGCTAATCCCATAATAAAGGATCTGCTCTTCGATAATTGTTTAATAAATATTTCCATCATCATTTTATTCCTTCCACATACTTGTTCCTCACCTTGTAAATTCGCCAAGCATTTGCTAATAGTGCAATTGTATATTTAAACTTATGATGGCTCTTCAGCCAATGATATTTTATCCATCCAGGAAGATTGATGTGCCATTCTGGATGTCCTATATAGTCAAAGAAGGCATTCTGCTTAACGTATGTCTCTATCTGTACCACGTCCTTAGCTACCGTTCGATGAAAAGATATGCTATTGGTATTGACAGTATAGACATAAAGCCGTCTATCCAATACATCCGTTTTTTTTGCGAAATAGCCGACCTGATAAGAAAACCAGACATCGTTTCCAAGAATGACATCCTCGAATTGAATCTGATGAAATTCAATAAAATCTCTTCTTATCATTTTACTCCATGGTGGTTTTACATATCGAATATGCTCATAGAGACTCTTGTCGTTTTTATAATTAGACACCATCTCTTGGTAGCCTCTATACACTTTCGACGGTTCGCCCGTATCTCCATCCACGCAATCTACATTAAAAAAAAGGACCTGTAAATCGGAATCTTTGTACTCGTCCAATACATTCAAAAGTCCAGGATTATAATAGTCATCGCAGTCAGCAAAAAGAATCCATTTACCTTTTGCTTGTTTCAATCCTTCATTCCTAACTGCTCCGGCACTCTTGCATCCTTTTGCTTGAATAAATTCAATGCATCGTTCATCTTGGAATTGGAAGTTCTTCCAATCTACAATTGAAGGATCGCTGTCATCATCAACCACGAGAATCTGGATGTCTGCACGTCGCGGGATAGAATTGACGCAACGTTGCAATAACGTGGGATTATTCTTGTGAGGAATGATAAAGGAATAATGAAACATCGAAAAAAATGTTATTATAATATTTTATGAATGAAATAATACAAACTGCCTTTTACTTTAGATTTACATTTAGCAATCTTATCTTGTCTCCTTAATTTCTTCATCCGATTTTGTACGAATTCTTTTGAGAAACCATTCTTTTGAAATATCTCCATACAGTGATTAAACAAATCCATACGCTTTTTGTCGTAAAGGTCCAACATCGTACGAATATGAATATCAATTTCGTTAAAGTCCATTCCTATAGACTTTAAAAACTTGTCTCGTTTTGTTTGGACAGATATTCTATCCAATATTTTTTCATCCGTTAACTGATATGAAATTGAGGAATCCCGATAGGTTACGCAATACAAAGCACGAGTATCAACTGCTGAGGAGTCAACATGACTACCAAGAGTATATGAAAATCTTACATCGTTGTGAATACTGGTCTCATCAAATTCCAACCCATATTTATCTATAATGTCTTTTTTTATCAATTTACACCATGGAGCACCAAAATAATACTTTAACTTTGAAATTGCCAAATGAGGATTTTGAGCATATAAATCAATTAACTTATTTAAATACCAATTACGACCTGACATTAAATATGAATCGGAATCGATGGAAGAAGCTTTAAAAAAGACAATATCGTTATTATCGTTTTTATAATCATCTAATATATCACGGATGCAATAGTTAAAGTAGTCATCAGCATCTGCGAATAACACTTTTTTGCCTTTTGCGTTTCTAATGCCCACATTCCTTGCGTGTCCTGCTCCTTTTCCCGTTTTATCGAAAACAATGATAGTATTCAGTTTTTCTTTACCAGGGAATTTATCAAAATCAACGATTTCAGGATCACTATTATCATCTACAATAATAATCTCCAAATCGTCACGTTGTGGTATGGAATCCAAACAACGTTGCAACAACTTAGGAATATTCTTATGAGGTATAATTATACTATATTGAGGTTCCATATAGACTTTTATAATGGCAACTTAACTTGATCTCCTAATTCTTTCAGATATTCTTTAGTGTAAAAGGACATACGCCCACGGGCACAAGTAAAAGTCATCTCGCCAAAATACAATTTATCTTCTACAATATAGAAATCCACCCTAACTTCAGGAAATCCTTCGGACAACTTACTGGCAGCTAATAGCATCTCCTCCAATTTCTCAGGACGTTTCACTTTATTCTTCCCATCTCGAAAATAAGGCGTAAAAACAGAGCATTCAGGATGAACATTCCAATCCAAATCATATAGATTCACATCCGTTCCGTCGTGATCCCTATTATAACATGCCCAAACAGAATATGGTTTTCCATCAAAACACCAAACTTTATAATCCACTAATGAGAATGAGAAGTCTTCATCCGTAGATTCCAAATATTGTTCAGCGACTATTAAAGGCTTGATTTTATTATAATGAGGTTCGCAATCTGAATACCCATATTTCTTTTTTAAGCTTTTGTTTAACTCTATATTAATCTGTTCTTTATTAAATCCTTTTGACTTGTCTATAAAATGACATGATCCGCTATCATGATTACATTTCAAAACAAATTTATTTGGCAGCGCCTCATAGTCTATCTTGTCGGCATTATCCCATACACCATACAGTTCAGGCAATAGTTCACCCAGTCCCTTACTTTTTACATATTCCCTAACTTTATACTTATCCGCTAAATCAGTCCATTTAGAAGTATCTCCATAGCATATAAGCCACTGGATTTTCTCATTAATATCCTGCGGATTGTCCCAATTCATTTTGTGACCATAATAACGCATCCACAACCTGTCTATCGCTTTTCGAGGATAATTGTCTACCAAAAAGCGATAAAACTGTTCGCCCATCTGATTTTTCAATTTTTTAAAGAAACTCATTTTTATATATAATATTATTCTACTTTAAGTAATACTGAACGTTTTATTAAACAAGAAAATTATTTTTTACAAAAAACTATTTTATCTTTTATAACTGAATATATTTTACGTCGCTCTTCAATATTTAAACCTATCATATAAATAGTTATCAATGAAGAGCACAATATAAATAAGAACCTAAAAAGATGATAAGGAATACCATCAATAGGAATATATGATGTAATAATGATTAACGCTGTAATAATAAAAGCAACTTGTGTAGGTGGCAAATAAACTCGTTTCAAATAATCAATAATATTAAAACGAATAATTATTTTTAAATAATATAATTGAATAATCCTCCACACGACATCTACAATAACAAACAATCCCAACATCGTATATGCAGCGGCACCTTGTTTAAACATGTAATAGCTTATCGGTAAACATAATAGCATCAAAAAACTAAATGTCGTCTTAAACTTAGCGATTTTACCGGATGCATTTACCACATGCAATATACCGCCACTTGTTGAAGACACAAACGCAATGAGAAGAGTCATTTTACAAAAAACCACAGCTCCTTCTGGAACTTTAACAAGCCATAAATTTAGGACGAATTCTATTTCTGCATAAAGTGGGAAAAAAGCCACCATCATCAATAAAATACAATACTTGCCCACTTTGCATACAACAGACATGACTCTATCCATATTGCCAGCACTATAGTTCTGAGTTATTTGTGGAGCTGCAGCTGCATCAAAATTACCTGTAAAAATCATAACGTATGATTCTACTGTTTTTGCTATAGCATATGCCCCATTTACTGTCGTTCCGAAAAAGAAATTGATTAATAGATTAGATCCTTGACTACGACCCATAAGGGCCGCTGCCGACAATAAATTATAATTATTAAAAACCAAAGCCTCCTTATACAATTTAAAGTTTCTAACAAATTTCCATTTTATGACTTTTGGCCAATATCGAAAACTATAATAGTGGTATACGACAAATGTAACAAAGGTTGAAACGGACATCATTACAGCATATGCACGTATTTTATTCCCTTCATAATAAACTAACCAAATAACTAGCAATAATTGAAGGACTTTCAACCCTATATGAACAAATGCATTAAAAAGGAACTTTTCAGTGGCATTAAAGAGGCTGGCAAAAGGAACATTCGTAATACCAATACAACTAACAATGATGGAATATTGAAAAATAAACATGGCATCATCTTCCTTGCCAGCTTCAACATTTAAATAATTATTGATATACCACACACCAATAACCTCAGCAAATATAAGTACAATTAGTGCCAAACTGATATGAAGCACATTACAAACATTAAAAACTTTATTAAGATCTCCATCTTGTTTCCCCATTTCGACATTAATAAAACGGGTTGTCGTAGTAGACAAAGATCCCAACATAAATAAAAACATAGCAATAACGCCTCCAACAACATTGTATAATCCATAATCGGAAACGCCCAAAGCCTGCAATACTAATCTAGACGTATATAACCCTATAGCCATACCAATAAACATATTGGCATAAACAATAATGGTATTTTTTGCTATTCTTTTATTTTCTTTTTGGTATGAAGACATAATAATCAACTGTCAAAAATGATTTTTAGATAGTTTGCTATATTATGAGGCAATCTTTTGGAAATAATTAAAATGATAGTATGCTGAATGTACGTTAAAAGACAAGATAACAATAGCACAACTAAAAAATTATATAAATAAAAACCTAAAGCAACTCTCTCTACCAAGGGAATATGCCAGAAGTATATCCACATTGTATGCCTTCCAATAAATATCAAAACATTATTAAGATAAAGTCTTTCAATTAAAATCGAAATATAATTTTTATATATCCACATCAAAAGCACACACGACAAAGCATAAGAAATATAGTATAAGCGTGGTGGATATTTATAAACATTTGTCAAAACATAATAACCATTTATTTGATATAATACCAAAGCAAAAAACAAATAACAAAGTAGAGATAAAAACAACAATATAAAAAGCGTTTTCCTATTTAACCTTCCAATTTGTGACCCCAAAGTAAATATTACAAAATAAGGAATTGTCATCTCTAAAATAACTAAAATATTACCACTACCGAGAGTTCCAATATACGCCCCTAAAAACTCGTTTAGTATCAATAAAAAAAACAACAACAAAAGAACATTGTTAATTTTGTTAATTTTAAAGAATAAAAGAACAATTGGAGATAGTAAAGCCATGGAAAAAAATACTCTCATTATCCATACATACCATCCTGTTTTAAAAGTAAACGTTGTTAATACAAATTCTATATCATGTCGTTCAAGGCAATAATACAAAAAAAGAAATATCCAGGTAGGAACTACTATTCTTATAAATCGTTTTGAAACATATTGAATATACCCCCCCTTATTTCGTTTCCAACTCGGAATAAAAACCACTCCTGAAAGGAAGACCATCATAGGAACGTCAAAACTTCTAAATTGAGTTAAGAGCGAAGGAGGTGAAACATGGGCACAAATTATACACAATAACGCTATCGCACGCAAGATATCTATCTGGTTATCTCGTTTCTTGATACTAATTGATGACAAATTATTATTATCATTAGAAAGGACAAACGAACTATTCATTGCTGATCGAAATTTATGACCTATTCTGCATTTTCCAACAACTTTTTCAATGCTGTTTCCTTAGAACTTATTATTGACGATATATGTCTTCAGCCATGCCCTTGACACGAACGTCTATTTGAAATTTCGTATGACAGGGGACAAGTCCCGGTCATATCACCCTTCTATTTCAGCGGATTCTTCTCCGACTTAAACCATGCAATGAAGTTGCCGATACCCTCGTGCAAGTTCACTTTCGGCTTGTATCCGATCTCCGTTTCCAGTTTCGTTGTGTCCGCATTCGTCATATAGACATCGCCGAGCTGCATGGGTTTCATGATCTTCTCAGCCTCCGTACCCAGCGCCTGTTCTATCTCGCTGATGAAGTCCATCAGTTTCACGGGGTTAGAGCATCCGATGTTATAGACACGGAAAGGCACGTTGTTGGGACAGTCGGCATCCACTGGCGCCTTGTCCAGACACTGTATGGAACCGAAGGCAA
>Ga0247609_10003548_pt1 | contig 15816 bp, 12 predicted proteins | sample 172DNAGHGlowgp2_FD_193487 | JGI IMG/M metagenome (GOLD analysis project Ga0247609, IMG submission 193487) | Sheep rumen microbial communities from Palmerston North, Manawatu-Wanganui, New Zealand - 1728 DNA GHGlow gp2 | ecosystem: Host-associated > Mammals > Digestive system > Stomach > Rumen ...
CTAATCATCGGGGCTTTGGGCATGGTGCAGCAGACGCGCCTCACCAAACGCATCGACTTCAAAACGCAGACCAAGATAACGATTGTTGCTACGGCTTTGAGCGGCATTGTGGGCATCGTCATGGCTCTGACGGGGTTCGGTGTCTGGGCACTGGTAGCCCAGCAACTCACTTCGCAAATCATCAGCACTGTTCTCCTATATATATATAATAGGTGGGTGCCCCGGTTATGTTTCTGCAAGGAAAGTTTTCACGACTTGTTCGGATTCGGCTGGAAGATGATGGTGAGTGTACTCTTGGACGCTGTTTGGAAAGAGCTACACCAGGTGATGGTGGGAAAGTTCTACAGCCCAGCGACGTTAGGGCAATATACTCGGGCACGGCACTATGCCGGGCTGTGCTCGACTAACCTGACAATGGTGGTGGAACGAGTCACCTACCCTGTGCTGAGTAGTATTCAGGACGATAAGGAGCGTATGTTCTCGGCCTATCGACGCATCATCCGCACCAGCATGTTCATTACCACCATAGCCTTGTTCTCTCTCGGTGCTGTCAGCGAACCGCTCATCTACTGTATGATAGGGCCCAAATGGCATGAGGCTTCCACCTATCTGCCGCTCATCTGCATCAATTACAGCCTCTATCCGCTCCATGCTATCAACCTGAATATGCTGCAGGTGCAGGGGCGCAGCGACCTGTTCCTCGGACTCGAGGTCATTAAGAAAATCATCATCTTGGTGCCCCTGTTCATCGGTGCTTTCGTAGGCATCATGCCCATGTTGTGGGCGAACCTCGCTGTGGGCATCATAGCCTACTTCCTCAACTCCCATTACTCTGGTCGCCTGTTGGGGTATAGCTCTTGGATGCAGTTGCGCGACATTGCCCCCTCCTACGCTTTGGCTATAGCCATCGCCCTGCCGGTCTGGTTTCTGAAGTTCCTGCCCCTGAGCTACTGGATTGTACTTCCCATGCAAATTGCTGTAGGGGCGACAGTGTTTTTCGCCTGCTGCAAGTTGTTCAAGATGAACGAATATAAAGAGATTATAGATATTCTGAAGAAAAGAAAATAGTATAATGGCACAAGTTCAAACTATAAGTCACTTTAAGGTGTCTGTGTGGTGCAACACTTACAACCAGGCATCCTATATCAAGGATACCATGGATGGCTTTTGCATGCAGCAGACGAGCTTTCCGTTCGTCTGTCTCATCATGGACGATGCCAGCACGGACGGAGAGCCAGAGGTCATCAAACAATACCTGAACGACCACTTTGACACAGAGTGGACAAAGGAAACCGATGACTACCACCTGACGCTGGCTCGCCATCAGGAAAACACGCACTGCTATTTTGCAGTTTATCTGCTGAAATACAATCATTATAGTATTAAGAAGCTAAGACTGAAATATTATCGGGAAGTGACAGATGAGATAGACTATGTCGCCCTATGTGAGGGTGACGACTATTGGACCGACGCGCATAAACTGCAAAAGCAGGCGGATGCCTTGGATGCCAATCCCCAGGCGACATTGGTCTATACCAACTTTCAGACCATTGATGGTGAAGGAAATCCGATAAGCAGACCATTTATAAAAGATTTTCCTGGCCGTTCCCATTCTGGCGACAACCTGCCTACATTGCTCCGTTACGGCAACTACATCATGGTGCTCACCAGCATGTACCGCTATAAGGTGTGGAAATCTGAATCCTACGCCAACTGTCCCATAAAGATGGATTTTAACACCACTATGGCTGCCGCCTTGATGGGAGACTTCATCTGGTTGCCGGAACAGATGGGGTGCTACCGCATACTGGAGAGCGGAATCATACAATCAGGCCGGCGGAAAGGTGCTTCGGACTGGGGGCAGGATATCTACCGCTACTATGCCGGATTGGTGATGAATGGGCGATGCAAGCCGCTGTCATTAGGTCAGCACATTCATTACACGATTCTGATCCTCATAAACGCGCTTAACAAAAAAGATGTTCAGCTTATAAATAACACGCTGAAATCTAACCGGCTGTCGTATCTTTTGTTGCCAGTAGCTTACGTAAGACTGAAATGTAAGAGGTTGAAAATCAGAATTAATAAAATCATTAAGTAATGAAGATTGTAGCCATCATAGTCACGCTGGTGTGCTGCCTGCTGATGTTCTACGTGAAGCGGGAATGGAAGGCGGCAATGCTTGTCATGGGGGCTATGGTGCTGACAGCGGTGAACATCCCCGGAATTCCATTGCATAGCGCCAATTATTTGCTGCCGGTGGCATTCTTTCTGTCGGAATGGAGGGATTGGCCGCGTCATTTCCGGGCATTGCTGCATGTTCGCGGCTTGGCTGGAATGCTGTTGCTGGTCAGTATCTCCGCGTTGATTGCCGCGCTGACCAGTCCCTATCTTGCTCCCAGGGAAATCCTGCAGGCGGAGGTGCTGTTCAAGTATTTTGCCATTGCCTACGCCTTCTGGGCCGTAAAAGACGAGCGGTCGTTGAAGCCTGTATTGCTCATGTCATTCGTTTGCCTTCTTGTGCTGACAGGCTTTGGTGTCCTGAATTACCTGACGAAGAGTGCGGACTTTGTCAACGCACTGACAGAGGGCAGGACAGGCCTTGTATATAAGGATATTGATATGGGCAGTATTTACACGGAAAGCGATCGTTTCAGAGTGCAGTCGATGTTTGTTTCGCCTTTCGATTATGGGTTTATCTGCGTTGTCATGCTGCTTTTGCATTGGTATGGAAGGCTGCGTGGACTGGAGAACAAAATGATATTTGCAATTACGGTCATCTGCTGCCTGTTCGGAGTCATCACTTGTGAGTGCCGCATTGTGTGGGCTTGCTGCATATTGTCTGTGAGTTGTTTCTATATGTGGTGCTACCCGTTTAGGAAGGCAGTCCTGGCGGCTATCCTGGTGACAACGGCGTTCATTGTCTCTTACTCCACGGTGAAGTTCGTTGAGGAAAGGGTGGACAAGATGACGGATATATTCAAAGAGAACTCCAAAACCGAGGGCAGCAGCATAGATATGCGTATGGCGCAAATGGCCACGACATGGTATCAACTGGAAGGCCATGAACTTTTCGGTCGGGGGCAAGGTTTCTGGGCTTATAATCTTAAGAATGATTCCGGCCGGAGGTTGGACAATCTTGAAGGAATGGAAAGTGTTGTCTTTCAGTTGCTGCTGGAAAGAGGCATTTTTGGGCTCATTATCTGGATCGTGTTCTACTCTTGGTTGTTCAGTTTGTTTTGGAGAGACAGGCACCTGCAGCCGAAGGTTACGGGACTGGCGGCATCGGTTTGGACTGCCTATGTGCTCTTTGCCATTGGAACGGGCGAATTGGGGGCAGGATATCCAACGCTGCTCCTGCTGGGCATGAGCCTGAAGGTTTTGGAAGAAAAAAAACGGCGCAGAAGACTGCTCTCCCTGCTCCTAAGCCTCATCAAATCAAAAAAACAAGCTGCACAATGACACATCAGCTTGCCATCATCATACCCGCCTATAAAGCCACATTCTTGCCCGCCGCGCTTGACTCCATTGCAGCCCAGACCTGCAAGGACTTTACCTTGTACGTAGGTGACGACTGCAGCCCGGAGCCGATAGGCAGCATCGTGGAGCAGTATAAGGAGAGGATAGACATTGTTTACAAGCGATTCGGCACCAATCTGGGGGGCGCAGACCTCGTGGCGCAGTGGGAACGGTGCATCGCCATGAGCCAGGACGAGCCTTACATCTGGCTGTTCAGCGATGACGATGTGATGGAGCCGAATTGCGTGGAGGAACTGTTGCGGCAGATAGAGAAGACGGAGGGGTACTATGATGTCTATCACTTCAATGTGGACACGATAAACGAATGTGGAGCATTTGAAGAGCGGAAACAAGACTATCCGGCAGTGCTTCCGGCCTATCGCTTCTACCGTGGCAAGAACTCGGGAACACTATCTGCCTTTGTCGTGGAGAATGTGTTTACACGAAAAGTATATGAACAAAAGGGAGGCTTCATGAAATATGACCTGGCATGGGGCAGCGATGTGGCCACATGGATTGTGTTCTCTGGCAGAAAGGGCATGTGCACTGTACCCAGTGCAAGGGTATGCTGGCGGAAGAGCTCGCAGAATATCACCCCCGACTATTCTCCCCAAATAGCAGAACGTAAATTGAAAGCTCAGATAGCATTGCTGAACTGGGCTTATCAGTATTTTGCAGAGGAACCGGACATCTACACCACAAACAGGGCGTTCTTTATCCTCTTTATACATTATAACAGAAAATTTGTATGCAAGGAAAGCATCAAGGAAGCATTCTTATCCTTCTTTAAGGTTCATGGGCGTAAAGTGGATTGGCCGCTGATATATCTGTTTGCCTTTCTGGTTGACGGGATTTACTTCCGAATCAGGAAATGGTTCACATGGCTCTATGGAGATATTAAAGAGTGAAAAGATCAAGATAAATGAAAACAGCATTAATTACCGGAGTTACCGGCCAGGATGGAAGTTACCTGGCAGAGTTTTTACTTGAGAAGGGGTATGATGTACACGGACTTATCCGCCGTTCGTCGGTTGATTACCGCGAGCGTATAGCTCATCTGGAGGGAAAGCCCCATTTTCACCTGCATTTTGGCCACATGGGTGATTCCATGAGCCTTATTAAGGTCATAGGTAAGGTTCGTCCTGATGAAATATACAATCTGGCAGCCCAGAGCCATGTACAAGTAAGCTTTGACAGTCCCGAGTTTACTGCCGATGTCGATGCAACCGGAGTGCTCCGTGTCCTTGAGGCCGTACGCGCTGCGGGGCTGGAAAAGACTTGCCGCATATACCAGGCCAGCACCAGCGAACTCTACGGAAAAGTAGAGGAGGTGCCGCAGAACGAGAACACTCCGTTCCATCCCTACAGCCCCTACGCAGTAGCCAAGCTCTACGGTTATTGGATAATCAGGGAGTACCGTGAGGCCTACAACATGTTCTGCTGCTCAGGAATCCTGTTCAACCACGAATCAGAAAGAAGAGGTGAGACATTTGTAACCCGTAAGATAACCCTTGCCGCCGCACGCATAGCACAGGGCTTGCAGGACTGCCTCTATCTGGGCAACCTCTCCAGCCTGCGTGACTGGGGATACGCCAAGGATTACGTAGAGTGCATGTGGCTCATTCTCCAGAACAAGAACCCCGAGGACTTTGTCATCGCCACCGGAGTCCAGCACTCAGTACGTGAGTTTGCCTACTACGCATTCCGGCATGCCGGCATGGAACTCAAGTTTGAGGGCGAGGGCCTGAACGAGACCGGAACATGCATGGCCGTTAGCGGCAGCGCACCCAAGAGCCTGATTGGCAAGGTACTGATACGGGTAAGCGAGGACTTCTATCGCCCAACCGATGTGGTCAACCTGCGGGGAGACCCCACCAAAGCCAAAAAAGAGCTGGGCTGGAATCCAGCCAAGACAAGCTTTGAGCAGCTGGTCAAGATAATGGTAGATTCAGATATGGCCAAGGTGGCCGGTGAGGGTGCAGCCGCCAAGGTCCGCACCAACCTGGCAGAGTATCTGGAGAAAGGCGTAGTAAAGTAACCCCATCATGTTGGATAAGAATTCAAAGATATACGTAGCAGGCCATAACGGATTAGTAGGCTCTGCTATATGGAACAACCTCAAACAGCGCGGCTACACCAATCTGGTAGGACGTTCTCACAAGGAACTGGACCTGACCGACCAGTACGCCGTAAAGAAGTTCTTTGACGATGAACGTCCCGACGCCGTGGTTCTGGCAGCCGCATTTGTAGGCGGCATCATGGCCAACTCACTGTACCGGGCCGACTTCATCATGATGAACATGAAGATCCAGTGCAACGTAATCAGCGAGGCGTATGCACACGGCGTTAAGAAACTCCTGTTCTTAGGCAGCACCTGCATCTACCCCAAGAACGCCCCGCAGCCCATGAAAGAGGACTGCCTGCTGACCAGCCCGCTGGAATACACCAACGAGGAGTATGCCATAGCCAAGATAGCCGGCCTAAAGATGTGCGAGAGCTACAACCTCCAGTACGGCACCAACTACATAGCCGTAATGCCCACCAACCTGTACGGTCCCAACGACAACTTCCACTTAGAGAACAGCCACGTCATGCCCGCCATGATGCGCAAGATATATCTGTCCAAACTGTTGCATGAGGAAGATTGGCAGAAAATTCTCCGCGACCTCACCATCCGTCCCGTTGGTGCCAATATCAAGGAAAACGGTGAGCAAGTGCGCTACGTGATAAACGGCAACAGCGACGAGACACTTATCCGCAAGATCCTGGCATGGTACGGAATAGAAGACAACAAGGTAACGCTTTGGGGCACAGGAACACCATTAAGAGAGTTCCTATGGAGTGAAGATATGGCCGATGCCAGCGTCCACATCCTGCTCAATGTAGATTTCAAAGATATAATAGGAATAGAGAATTATTCCAGCGTCCACTACGGCGTAGCAGCCGATGGAATTGTGGACCGCAACCACGGCACCGGCCGCGGCGGTGCCATCCCTGCACTTGGTGAAATCCGCAACTGCCACATCAACGTCGGCACCGGCAAGGAACTGACCATCCGTGCTCTTTCAGAATTGATAGTGAAGACCGTAGGCTTCAATGGCACAGTGGAATTTGACATCAATAAACCTGATGGCACCATGCGCAAACTCACAGACGTATCCAAACTGCACTCTCTTGGTTGGACCCACAAAGTTGAGATTGAGGATGGCGTCCGGAAACTCTTTGAGTGGTATAAGAATAGCATAAGTTGATATGGAATAATTGAAGAGACAGTAGTGATTATATATTATAGTTCCCCTTTTTATGCCGACTGCGATTTCCCATTGATAGGGGAATTGCAACGCAAGGGTCATGACGTGAGATATTACATCTCTGTAGCATCGTTTAGCAAGCGGTCAACACTGATTGACTTAAAAGAGTTGTACCCGCATACAGGTATTTATCCTGCAACGGAAATATACTCGGAGTTCAATGAGTTCCGTCATATTCTTGATCTTTCGCATGTGTACGTCGTTAATCAAAAGTACAAGCAGAAATTTCATCCTGTCAACTTACTTTTGATGGTAAGACTGGCCATACATTTTATGATGCAGAAACCAGATGTGATTCATTTAACCAAAGCCCCCTGCCTGACACAGAAGTTATTCTATCTGGCAAGAAAGAAATTAGTGCTTACAGTTCATGATCCATTCCTGCATTCAGGCGCTACAAACAAAATGACGGAGAGGGATAGAAGAATGGCCTTTAGGCTTATCCCAAAACTCGTCTTACTCAACAACAAGCAGTCTTCAGCATTTGTGTCTTATTATCATGTACCTGATAACCATATATTTATCAACAAATTGGGTATGTATAGCAGCATACTGTATGTTGACCCACTGCCATTTCAGAGCGGCAGGCCTTTCATTCTCTTTTTCGGGCAGATTGTGGAATACAAGGGTGTAGAATACCTCTTGGAAGCCATGAAGACAGTGCATAGCCGTTATCCCGAACTCATGTTGGTGATAGCCGGCGGCGGGAAATATTATTTCGACATGGAGCCATACAAGAAGCTGGACTATGTGAGAATCATCAATCGCTATATAGGCACCAGGGAATTGGCGGGTATGCTCCGGGCTTGCGAGTTTGGAGTCTGTCCATACAAGGATGCGACACAAAGCGGTGTCGTCCAGACAGCCTTCACATTAGGTGTACCGATGGTTGTGACCAACGTGGGCGCGCTTGCAGTTGCTGTCCAGCACGACAAGACGGGAATAGTGGTAAGGCCCTGTGATGTGAACGATTTGTCAAATGGCATCATGGAATTGTATTCAAACAAAGAAAAACTGAATGCGATGAGAACTCATATCAAGGAAGTATGGATGAAGGATATGGGGTGGGAGACGATTGCAGATGACTATCTGAAGTGTTATGAAAATCCTTGAAGTTGTATTTAACCTTCGTCCTGGTGGCGCAGAACGTTTTGCCGTTGACCTGTCAAACGAGCTTTCAAAGGCCAATGAAGTCACTCTAATGGCACTGAAAGATGATTCTGTCGAGCCGGAACGAGATTTGTTTTATGCTTCTGAGTTGGCCGCCCGAGTTACATACAAAAATGTCGGGATTGGCAAAGGCTATTCTGTACATACAGTCGTCAAGATCCACAAAGCGATAAAAAAGGAGAAGGCGGACATCGTTCACCTGCACGGCGATAAAATGCCGCATTATTGTATTCTAGCCATCTTCCTGCTCCATCGGAAAATGAAGTTTTATCAAACCATTCATAGTGACATTCACAACGGATACGATTCTCTGTTCTACCGGTTTCTTGTCAAAACGGTTGGCTATCAACAGAGAATGGGTTTTATAGCACTGAGCGAAACCAATTACCGCGACATGATAGATGTTTATCCTAAAATCAAAGGAGCATGCATTCCCAATGGCCGGGCACCTATAGTGCCCACGGACAGATTTGATGAAACGAAAGAGGAAATGGCTTCCTACAAAAGCGCAGCAGACAGTCGTATCTATCTTCATGTGGCACGATGCAATCCCGTAAAGAACCAAAGGCTTTTGGCAGAGGCTTTTAGCAAATTCGTGGAAAAGGGTTACCATGCAGATTTGGTCATCATCGGTTCCGGTTTTGAAAGCAAGTTAGGGGAGTCCATTCGGCGTGAGGCTGGAAATAATGTGCATTTTATAGGAACGCGCAAGAATGTGGGCGACTACATGCTCCATGCAGATGCGTTCTGTCTGTCATCAGATTTTGAGGGTTTGCCTATCACCATCTTAGAGGCGAGTCTTGTGGGCCTGCCCATCGTGTCAACCCCCGTTTGTGGCGCAGTGGATGTCATTGAGAATAAGGTTAATGGCGTATTGAGCGAAGGGCACACAACCGGGGAATACTTGGATGCTTTGGAATATTCGTATCAGCATTTATGTGAATTGAGACAGAATTCGCTGAAGATGAAAGATGACAGTGCTTATACGATAGAGAATTGTGCAAAGAAATACATGGATTTCTTCAATCGGTAATTAGAGAATCAATCTTTATATAGTTATGACAATAAGTAATTCTATAAAGCAGAATAGATTTATCAAAGGTTTATATTGCCTTTTGAGAGATTATATGGGTTATAGTAGGAAACGGTTTGGTTATATAGCCCCTGATTCTTTCATAACACCGCCTATAAAAATAACAAAGCCCGAAAATTGTTATCTTATGGGCAATAATACGCTTCGAGATGCGGTCATCCTTAATCTAAATGCAAAATTTGTTTTGGGCAAAGGATCTGGTGCTACTGAAGGTTTTAAAGTCGCAACAGGTAATCATGCACAAATAATAGGTAGATATTATCGTACAATTACTGAAGATGAAAAACCCGGAGGTTATGACAAGGATGTAATTGTGAAAGAAGATGTATGGATAGGTATGAATGTAACTCTACTTTGTGGCGTAATAATAGGAAGAGGTGCTATTATTTCCGCAGGAGCTGTAGTTACAAAAGACATACCACCATATTGCATAGCAGGTGGAGTTCCTGCTAAACCCATAAAATTCAAATGGACGATAGACCAAATATTGGAACACGAGTCAACTTTGTACCCAGAGGAAGAACGCTTCTCCAGAGAGCAGTTGGAAAGACTATTCGCCGAAACAAAGACAAGGGATAAAGGATAAAGTTTAGAGTTTAGAGTTTAGAGTTTAGAGTTATGCGAATTATCATCACTTCACCTTCACTTGACCCGACGACGAATGTCAGTGGTTTGTCCGCTGTGACGAGATTCATCATAGAGAACAACCCTCATCAAGACTATGTGCATTTTGAATTGGGACGGAAGGACGGCGAAAAGGGTGGCATTCATAGGGTAAATTCTGTCATACGAAGATTAAAAGACTGGAAACGCCTTCTAAAGACTTACCCTGATGCCCTCGTACATTATAACTTCCCGTTAGAGAAGTCAAGCATCATACGGGATACGCCATTTATGCGTGCGGCACTCAAGAATGGGAACAGGATGGTCATACACATTCATGGTGGGGTTTATCTTACATCCGAAAGCATCCCGTTCCCTTTCCGGCAGATGTTGAACTATGTGTTTTCATGGAATGTGCCTTTCATTACGCTGAGTGAGACGGAGGCAGAGACTCTTAGAAAGAGATTCCATGCGAAACACGTGGTGTCACTGCCGAACTGCATAGACTTGAAAGATGCCCAAACTTTTCAGCGCAAATACAAAGACGCTTCAACTCCTCTTACCTTGGGCTATCTTGGCCGTATAGCCAAGACAAAAGGTATGGACGAACTCTTGCAGGCTTGCTGTATGTTAAAGGAACGCCATATCCCGTTCTGTCTTAAAATCGCAGGAGCGGAAGAGCTGGAAGGTCAATATCTGCCGCAGTTCAGCAACCAGCTCGGAAATCAGTTTGTGTATGCCGGAATAGTTAGCGGAGTGAGCAAGAACGCCTTCCTGCAAAGCCTTGATGTACTTGCCATGCCCACCTTCTTTGAGGGACTACCGATGTCCCTGCTCGAATGTATGAGCTACGGAGTGGTTCCTGCCATCACACCTGTCGGCAGTATTCCAACTGTTGTAACAGAGGGGCAGAATGGGATGTTCATCAAAGTAAAAGATGCACAATCCATCGTGGATGCGATTGCTTACCTGCATACTCACCGGGACAGATTGGAACAGATGAGCAAATCGGCACGCAACTACATTTACGAACACTTCGACTCTGATTCCTATATAGACAAACTCAACAGTATTTATAGTACCTGTTTATGTCACTTCAACTCAAAACGCTAAATATAGTCTGCTCACTGTCAGAACTTGACAGGATTCCTGCCGGGAAGAAACTCATCAACACCATCAATGCCCACTCTTATAATACGGCTCAAGAGGACGAGGCGTTTGCCGAGGCACTCAGCAGGGGGGATTATCTGATTCCGGATGGCGCCGGCATCGTAAAAGCCTGCCGATGGTTGAAGGCGAAGAGCCAACCCAAGGAGCGCATTGCAGGATGGGACCTTTTCATCTTTGAAATGGAAAGGCTAAATGATAAAGGTAAAATGACAAATGACAAACTGCGGGTGATGTTTCTCGGTTCAAGTGAAGAAGTGCTGGCCTTGATTCGGGAACGGGCGGCTGTCGATTATCCGCATCTGGACATTATAACGTATTCGCCACCTTTTAAACCAGAGTTCTCGGATGAGGACAACCAGACGATGATACAAGCCATTAATGATGCTGCCCCAGACCTGCTCTGGATAGGCATGACAGCTCCAAAACAGGAGAAATGGGCATATCTGCATTGGGATGAGCTAAACATCCACTGCCATTGCGGAACTGTCGGTGCTGTGTTTGATTTCTATGCCGGCACCGTAAAACGGGCTCCGCTTTGGTGGCAAAGACATTCCTTGGAATGGCTCTACCGACTAATCATGGAGCCGAAAAGAATGTGGCGAAGATACATCTTAGGCAACGCAAAGTTCCTTTATTATATAAGTAAAGAATTTATTAATGATTAAAAATTATAACTTATGTCAGACAAAGTAGAAATTGATTTGGACGACCTTGATGAGTTGAAAGACGTTTTGGACGAAAAGAAAGAAGCCGGCAATCTTGACTTCAAGAAGATATTCACCCACTTCGTGCTCAACTGGCAGTGGTACCTGCTTTCGGTGGTCGTCTGCCTGTGCGGTGCCATCTTCTATCTGAAATATGCCCGTCCCGCCTACGAGCTGACGGCCCGAATGCTCGTCAAGGATGAGGAAAAGAAGTCGAGCAACTCGGTCAAGCAGATGCTTCCCAACATGCAAGACTTCGGTTTCATGAACAACTCCAGCGGTTTCGATAACGAGGTGGAGATATTGGCGTCGCCGGTCACGGTACATGATGCGGTGAAGCGCCTGAAACTCTATACGGAGTACCGGTTCGACGGACTCTTCACCCAAAAGCTGCTCTATCCCAGCCCGCCCGTCTGGGTTGACCTCGACCCGGTGTCGCTCGACTCGTTGGACTACTACATGCTGGCGGGCACCCGTACCATACAGCTGGCTGTCACAAAGAAGGGGACGGGATATCATGTTGACATCGAGCTGTTTGCAGGGAAAGAGAGACGGAAGGAATATGCCAAGGACATCGCCACGCTCCCGGTGTCGCTCAAGACGGACTTCGGCACGCTTTCCATCGCGGGCAACCCGAAGTATGCAATCAAGAAGGATGACCCCTTTCAGAAAGGAAAGGCGCTTGTCATCGCCATACGCCCGCCCATGTCGGTGGCACTTGGCTATATGAAGCGGTTGAAGGTGGAACCGACATCGAAGAAGACCACGATTGCGGACTTCACACTCAAGGACGAGAACGCGATCCGGGGCATCGACTTCCTCAACGCACTGGTGCTTTGCTACAACGAACAAGCCAATGATGACAAAAACGAGGTTGCACTGAAGACGGAGGAGTTCATCAACCAGCGTTTGGAGAAAATCGACGCCGAGCTGGGGACGACTGAAAATTCCTTGGAAGACTACAAGCGGCGCAACTCCGTCACACATATAGAAGCGGACGCGGCGCAGTCGCTGCAACTTTCCGCCCAGTTGGCCGCCCGTCTGGCGGATGCCAACACGCAGCTGCAAATACTTGATTATCTGGAGGAATACATGGATGATCCGAACAACCGCCATAAGCTGGTGCCGGCCAACATCGGCTTGGACGACCAGGCGTCCACCCTGTTGATAGCCGACTACAACAGAGCGGTGCTGGACCGCGCCCGGTTGATGCGAAGCTCCAGCGAGCAGTCGCCCCAGGTGCAGACGCTCACCGCCACGCTGGAGAACTTGGAGACAACCATCCGCCAAGCGTTTGCGCAGGCCCGCCATTCCCTCGAACTGGAACGCAGTTCCATTCAGGGACAGTATGCCAAATACCAGGGGCGCATCGCCAACACGCCGGAGCACGAGCGCGTGCTCACCCAGATTGGCCGACAGCAGGAAGTGCGTTCGGGAATCTACCTGTTGCTTCTGCAGAAGCGCGAGGAAAACAGCATCTCCCTTGCCGCGACGGCTGACAAGGGGAAGCTCATCGCGCCTCCCCTGAGCAATGGCAAGGTCAGCCCTCGGAAGACCCTCGTTCTGGCAACGGCCATCTTGCTGGGACTGCTCATCGCGTTTGTCATCTTGATGGTGAAACAGATGTTGCGCTATCGCATCGAGGGACGCGAGGATATCGCCTCCCTGACCAAAATACCCGTTGTGGCCGACATTCCCGTGGCCAACGAAAATGCGAAAAGCACTGCGGGCATTGTGGTTCATGCCGACACGAACAACCAGATTGACGAGGTCTTCCGCTTGCTGCGCACGAACATCCAGTTCATGATGAAAGAGCACGACCAGGTCATCCTGTTCACATCAAGCACCTCCGGCGAGGGCAAGACGTTTCTGGCGGCGAACCTGGCCATGTCGTTCGCGCTGCTGGGGAAGAAGGTGGTTCTTTGCGGCTTGGACATCCGCAAGCCCGCCCTCGGACGCCTTTTCGGCCTGAAAGACTGCGAGACGGGAATCAGCCTGTTGCTGGCGAAGGACGAGCTGCCGGAATCGGACCTCCTTGCGAACATCTTCCCGTCGGGCGTGAATGAGAATCTCGACCTGCTGCTGGCCGGCCCAACGCCGCCAAACCCGACGGAGCTGCTGGCCCGCGAAAGCCTGCACGAAATCATCGAAATGCTGAAGCGGCGGTATGATTATGTCATCTTCGACACCGCGCCTGTCGGACTTGTGACCGACACCCTTCAGATTGCCCGCTACGCCGATGTGAACTGCTATGTCTGCCGTGCGGATTATACACCCAAGGCGAACATTGGCCTGCTGAACACCCTGGCCGAGGACAAGAAACTGAAGAATGTGTGCCTGATCCTCAACGGCGTGGACATGTCGAAGAGGAAATACGGCTACTACTACGGCTACGGCAAATACGGCAAGTACGGACGCTATGGCAATAACGGGGCGTACGGGAACTATGGCAGTTACGGTAACTACGCCGCCTCCCATTACGGCAACAAGGAGGATGACAGCATAAAGAGATGACCTCTCACCAAAGACCTGCGCTGAAGAATAGCGACAAGGAAACGGGAAGGCAGGTTTGATGAACACGACAGATAGCAAGGGGAAAATGAATAGCGAAGAACAACAGCAATCCTGGACTATGAAGATCAGGCCACACGAGAAGCTGTGGCACATTGATCTGGGCGAGATTTGGCGCTATCGCGACCTGATAGCGCTTTTCGTCCGCCGTAATATCGTGGTGCAGTATAAGCAGACCGTCTTGGGGCCGCTGTGGTATCTGATACAGCCCATCCTCACCGTTATCATGAATATGGTGGTGTTTGGAGGCATTGCCAAGATGAGCACCGACGGCATGCCCCAGGCCCTGTTCTACATGGCGGGCAACATCTGCTGGTTCTATTTCGCTGACTGTCTGTACCAGTCGTCCAACACGTTCATCGCCAATCAGAATATGTTTGGCAAAGTGTATTTCCCCCGTTTAGTGGTGCCCATTGCTGTGGTGATATCCAATCTGTTGCGATTTGTCATTCAGGTAGGACTCTTTGTGGCGCTCTATCTCTATTTCTTTGTGAAGGGTGCTCCGATTGCCCCTAATTGGACTATTCTGCTTACGCCCCTCTTGGTCATGATGCTGGCAGGTCTGGGTCTTGGCTTTGGTATCCTGATCTCCTCGCTCACCACGAAGTATCGTGACTTTACGATTCTCTTCACCTTTATCGTCCAACTCTGGATGTATGCTACGCCTATTGTCTATCCACTCAGCATGGTGGAAAAAGGTACGCTTCGCACACTGATTCTGGCCAACCCGATGACCTCTATCATCGAGGCTTTCAAGTATGCCACTTTGGGACAGGGCTATTTCTCCTGGCTCGCATTAGGCTAAAGCTTCCTCTTTATGAGTGTGTTGCTGCTGTTCAGCGTGGCTATATTCAATAAGGTACAACGTAATTTCATGGATACTGTGTGATTAGTGATTGGTGATTAGTGATTAGTGATTGGTGATTGGTGAATAAATAAAAAAAATCGTACCTTTGCAGCGAAAAAATGTCCGTCATGAACAACGTCCGCAAATACCCCGTAGGAATCCAGACCTTTGAAAGGCTGAGAAAAGAGAACTACCTCTATATCGACAAAACAGACTTGGTCTGGAGTATCACCAAGGAGAGTCCTTTCGTCTTTCTCAGCCGGCCGCGTCGGTTCGGCAAATCGCTGCTGACCACCACGTTAGATTCGTATTTCAAAGGACATAAAGAATTTTTCGAAGGACTCAAGATTATGGATTTGGAATCGGAGTGGGAGCAGTATCCTGTGCTCCATTTCGATTTGAGCGTCGCGAAGACAGAGACTTCTGTTGATGGGTTGCGGAAAGTGCTTCTACGGCTGCTCAACGGGTACAAAACAATCTATGGGGAGGGAGATTACGAGGACTCTCCCGGCGCCTTGTTCAGTGGCATCATCCACCGCGCATACGAGAAAACCGGCAAGCAGGTGGCCGTCGTCATCGATGAATACGACGCGCCCCTGTTGGACAAGCTCCATCTTCCGGAATTGCTGGACGGGTTCCGCAACGTGATGCAGGAGTTCTTCATCCAGCTTAAGGCGAACGAGGCTTTGATCCGCTTCTGTTTCATCACCGGCATCACCAAATTCTCGCAGCTGAGCATTTTCTCCACTATTAACAACCTCACCAACATCTCGATGGATGCAAAGTACGCCGCCATCTGCGGCATCACAGAGGAGGAACTCGCCACTG
>Ga0247609_10003551_pt1 | contig 15804 bp, 18 predicted proteins | sample 172DNAGHGlowgp2_FD_193487 | JGI IMG/M metagenome (GOLD analysis project Ga0247609, IMG submission 193487) | Sheep rumen microbial communities from Palmerston North, Manawatu-Wanganui, New Zealand - 1728 DNA GHGlow gp2 | ecosystem: Host-associated > Mammals > Digestive system > Stomach > Rumen ...
CGAACTGGTGTTCCCGACGCTGAAGAACATCGACAAGTAAAACCTAGAATAATCAAAGGTTTTAGCGGTGTGGAGATAAGATTTGCGACCGATTTGCGACCAAATCTTACCAATTTGTACCAAAACCAAAGAGAATACACTCAAAAATTAATATTGAACGAAGTCCGCTTAGTCTTAAGCGGGCTTGGTGATTATAAAACAGACCCACGCGGGGATGTCAAGATTAGAGAAGATGCTCTGTTGCTTGACATACTCGGGTGGGTTTGTTATTTGGTATAATTTCTTTGGATTGATTGACAAAAACTTTGGTTTGGTATAAAATTTCTTTGGATTCGGAGGAAAAAACTATGGATTATAGACAGATAAAAGAGCAAGCTAATGAAATACTTAAGAATAGGACGGCGGAATGTTCGTATATAGAATACAAGTCATCAGAAAAGCAGCTTGATAAAATATTAAAGACAATCTGCGCGTATGGAAATAATTATTATAACAATGATATTCAGTATATTTTCATTGGCGTTGAAGAAGAAAACAATGACGAAAATAAGGCGATTCCTTTGCTCCCTATAAAAGGGATTGCAGAAGGAAGATTGGAAAAATGTAAGAATGCAATCAACTCATTAAGATCCTTTTTATATCCGAATGTTGCTTTTGAGGTTTTGTCGAATGAATTGGATGGGGTTAACTATTTAGTAGTAATTGTTTTGCGTCAGACGGGTGGCCCATTTATGGTGGCTGAAAAAGCCGAAAAGGATAAGAAGATTAACCTTAAGCCAGGAAGGTATGTAAGAATTGAGGCCGATACAAGGCTTGCGAGAGTAGACGAAGAATATGATCTACTGAGAAAGTTTTCAAATTTTCACTATAGCTCGATTGTAAGTTCCGGTGCTTTAATTGATGATTTGAGTATTGATTTATTAAGAGAATTCATTTCTAAGACGAGTTCCAGACAAATCTCCGAAGGAATGGAAAAGAAAGAATTGGCCAAGAGCTTGGAGTTAATTGATAAAAACGATCCAACAGACAGGCGCGTTAAAAATTATGCAATCCTCATGTTCTCTGAACGCCCAGATGAATTTATCCCGTACGCGTATACAGAACTGATTATTGATATGTTTGGCACTAAGCGAAAAATGGAATCTAAGGTTTTTAAAGGCGCGGTTTGGAAACAGTATTATTCAGCCTTGGAGTACATAAATAGCAATTTTTTAAATGAACTTGTTATACGTGTTGATGGTAACGCAGAAAATAGAAAGGTTGAGAATTTTACATTTATAGCGTTGGAAGAATTGCTGGCAAATGCAATTGTCCATAATAATTATGAAAATGGTAAGCCTATCCAAATATATATATCAGAAAAACAAATAAATATTGTGAATTATAATAAACCGTTACCGCCCATCCGTATTAGTGATTTGAATGAGAGAACATTCTTTAACGAGCGCGATACAGAAAATCCTGAAATCCGGGATATGTTTAAAGCATTAGGTATTATAGAGTCCTTCGGAACAGGTATCGGGGAAGCAAAAAGATCAATGCGAGAAAATGGCTCTCCGGATCTTTTTTATAAGACGTTTGACGTAAATGACAATGTAACCTCTGTAGTCATTCCTGTAAATGAAGAATATTTCGAAATTAAAAACGGAACCAAACCAAAGAAAAAAGTTTGGATTGAGAACGAAACCAAAGATTTTAAGCAAAAAATCTTGGATTCGGGATATACAAAAAAAATAAAACAAAACATATTGAAGCTGTATGAGGAAATTGGAACAGAGGTTTTTGGAAATTCTCGTGTAGTAGAAGTCCTTGGTTGTTCGGAGGTAACAGCTACCGCATATTTGAAAAGAATGGAGGATGAACTGAAGATTATTGTTCCTGTAGAAGGAATGGGTAAAGGAAAATATAGATTTTTATTGTAAGTAAAGCTAAAAGTTTATTATATGTTAAAATCTGAAATAGACAAATCGGAGTATGTAGGGGAAAAGTATGATTTTTAAAGTTGCAATTTTACAGTCTCGCGCAGAGAATGCGAACATAAAGAGAAATATTGATACCATAATCTGCTCTATGAAGGAAGCATCTAAAAATGGAGCAGACATTTTGCTACTTCCGGAGTGTTTTATAACAGGTTACGAGCTTCCGATGACATATGAAAAAAGCATATCCTGTGAAGACGAAGTTATCGTGAAAGTATGTGAAGCAGCCAAAGCGCTTAGTATCGGTGTTGTATTGACATCATTTACAAAAGGCAAAGAACAACCTCAAAATACTGCATTTGTAATTAATAAGGCTGGGAACATACTGATGAAGTATTCAAAGGTACATACTTGTGATTTTGCAGATGAAAAAGATGTCGAGGCAGGAAGTGAGTTTAAGGTTTGTGATTTTGATGGTATAAAAATTGGCATAATGATTTGCTATGACAGGGAATATCCTGAGAGCGCGAGAATGCTTATGTTAAAAGGAGCAGAGATTATTCTTGTACCAAACGACTGTGGCTCGATGAAACCACGCATTCAAGCTTTATCTACCAGAGCATATGAAAATATGGTTGGGATAGCAATGGCAAATGCGAATGGTCAGAATGCAGGATGTTCCTGTGCATACAGTCCTATTTGTTGGGATAAAAACGGAATATGCGTTGATAATACAATTGTGCTCGCTGATGATGTGACAGAAGGATTGTATTATGCAGATTTTGATATGAATGCGATAAGAGAATATAGAAGTTCTGAAATGATGGGTAATACATTCAGAAAAGTAAGTGCATATAAAGGTTTATTAGATCCTACAATTTCAGCACCATTTATAAGAACTGGACAAGAATAGATTTACAGACAAATTCAAATTTTTAAACAAATACATAATAAAAGCCATGGGGATGTATTCAAATTGAAATTTTCCATGGCTTTTTCTTTATTTATCCGAAGTGAATGGCTATCCGTAAACGTGTATTAAGTCGAAAAAACATGCATTAAGTCCAATTATAGTGCACTTTAAATACTAATTTACAAATTTAAAGCTCATTAACCGTTCACTACAAAAAACAAACCATTCACTACATCGGAGAATAATGATACCGCGTAATGATTTATAATGTTGTTATAGTATACCCTTTTGGAGAAATGTTATGAGAATTGCTATTTGTGATGATGAAAAAAGAATATGTGCCATCCTTGCCGAGAAAGTTGGAAAGATCTTCCCTGATGCAGAGATTATTACATACGCTTCCGGGAAAGAACTGCTTAATGCCGATGAACTACCGGATATTTTATTGCTTGATATCAGAATGCCGGAGAACAATGGAATGGATGTGGCAAAGACTCTTAGAGATAGAGCTTGGAGAAAGATCCTGATCTTTATTACAGGGGAAGAAGACCAGGTGTTTAATTCATTTGATCTTCAGGCGTTTCATTTCCTTGTGAAGCCGGTGGCGGATGAAAAGCTTAAGGAAGTTCTGGATAATGCCCGGAAGGAGTTGGAACGATATAGAGATATATCCGGTAAACAAGATAAGTGTATTGAAATCCAGTCCGGCACGTCACATATCCGAATCAATCTTTCACAGCTTTTATATGCAGAAGTGTATGACCGTAAGACCATCCTTCATATGAAGGACGAAAGCATAGAATACTATGGCCAGTTATCGGCTCTGGAAGAGCTTGTTGGGAAAGATTTCTATCGAATCCACAGGTCGTATCTTGTGAATATGAAATATGTTGAACGGTATGACAGGACATCGGTAACAACGCTTGGAGGCAACAATATTCCGATTGCGAGAAGGGAATACGACGGTTTCCTCAAAGCATATATGGAATACAGCCGCAGGAGGATAGATTCATGAGTGTGGAAAGAATGTGGGATATGGCAAGTACGATATCTGCCATAGCAGGACTGTTTGTCAGTGCAATTCTTGTAGCAAGATTCTACGTTCCCTATGTGATAAAAAAGAAGTCAGCAGTCCTTACGGGAATAGTGTTTTTTGCGGTAATGGCTACACTTTATCTGATTCCGCTTTCTATGTCCGGTACGGTAGCTTATATCGTAGGAATAATTGCGGTGTTTGCAGCATCAATGATCTGTGACAGAAGGAATATTTCGCAGAAGGTCTTTCTGTCGATGACGATATATATGTTCCTATGGATAGCACAGGTGATTGCCGCCGTGCCGTGGAAGCTGATCAGCAATTTTACATACGCAAGAGAGATGATGAATGACCAGGGAAAGCAATTTGCTTGGTTTATAGTTGCCTTGGTTCTACTTGTTGTGATAGAGAACGTACTGCTGTTTTTGGAAATATTTATTTCGAAAAAGATATATATCAGAAAGAATGAATGGATGGAGTGGAGAGAGCTGACACTGCTTGCGTCTCCCTATGTTGCGATCATCGCAGGATATTGGATCTGCTCGTTTTTATCAGATGTATATGTAAATGAAACCGGAGTATATGTTTGGAATAACTATCCGATTTATGACGTGATCCGTGCATTGTTTGGAATCATAGCATTTCTTGCGACTATCACGGTCATACATTCATATCAGCAGATGAAGCAATCACAGGAAGATGCACTGCAGAATGCCCTTGTATCAAAGCAAGTGGAGGAACTGTCAGGACATGTGCATACGATAGAAGCATTGTATTCCGATATCCGTGGCATCCGGCATGACATCAATGACCACATTATGGTTTTGGGAAATCTGCTTGAAAAAGGCAATACAGATGAAGCTTTAACCTATCTTAATGATTGGCAGAACGGCTTTCCAATGCCGGAGATTAATGCAAAGACCGGTAATCCGGTTACAGATATTGTGATTTCTGAGAAGAGACGTGAGGCTGAGGAAGCAGGGATAAAGTTCATCCAGAACTTCCACTATCCGTCAAGTGGAAAGGTTGAATCCATAGATATCGGGGTTATCCTGAATAATGCTTTGTCAAATGCGATCAGAGCTGCATCTGCGAGTGATAATCCGATGATAGAGGTTAAGGCATGGAAGAATAATAACGCTTATCTGATACAGGTTAAGAACAGTTTCTCCGGGAAAATGACTTTGAATCCACAGACCGGTCTTCCTGCGACATCAAAGGATGATAAGGAAAGCCACGGGTATGGGCTTATGAATATGATGCGGATTACGGAGAAATACTATGGAACCATTCAACTGGAGCAGGAAGAGAATATGGTGATCTTTACGGCTTTGATGATGATCCCAGGGTGAGACTTACCGTTCACATCAACAAACCTGCCGTTCACTACATAGGGGTTTATATGTGTTTTTCTGCTTCCGAAAAAGAGAGTAGACGAAGGAATATGTTTGTCGTCCGGAAGATGGGAGGGTGCGTATGAATATAAAAATGCAGAGTATAAACCTGTTTAGTGATAACGGGCTGAAGAGCGCTCAAGACCGCTTGGACAGACAGGCAAAACGTGATAATCAGATTGCTTTTTTTGAACAGCAAAAAGAAAATCTTAAGAATATGAAATCGGACTCGATTGAGGATATATCAAGAAAGCTTGATCTTTTACATGGTTATGATGATCAGATTGCAGCGGCAAAGGCAGAATATAATAACTCACAGATGTTCCATATGCTGGATGAGGCGAGGGAGCGTGCAGAAAAGATTGCGGAAGAGGCTGAGAAGTATGCTCCTAAGATTCCTGAAGAACGACTTGAAGATATGATCGAAGAGGCAACCGGTGTTGATAAGGATGCAGGGATGCTTGCTGAGGCAATGGATGAACTGGAAGAGATTGCAGAAGAGATGGCGGAGGAAACGGTGGAAGAACTCGATGAAATGTCAGAAGAGTTAGAAGAAGTAGAAAACGCTGATAAAACACAAGCTGAGATGGAAGCTGCAAGTAAGGTCTCAACCGGTGATCTGCCGGAGAAATATAAAAGGATTGACTACCGCATATAATGTGAAACGGATTTCTAATCTATATGTCAAAGGAGGACGAGAATATGGCGATGGAAATTAACAGTGAATATGGTAATTATGCAAGTACCTATATGAATTCAAAAGAAACAAAACAGACGAAGGATACAAAGTCTGAAAATGATGTAGCTAAGGCAAGCGAAACAAGAAAGGCGGAATCGGCTCAACAGAATACACAGGACTATTTGAAGTCCTTGAAGGAAAAGTATCCGGACGTGAATATTACGGTTGGAAAAGGAACTACTTCAAAGAGTTTTATGAACTATATGCTTGGTTCATCGGGCACGAATAACATTTATATTGAAGAAAACATTTTACGAAAGATGGCTTCAGATCCAAAAGTTGCATCGAAATATGAAAAGGTTATTGGAGATGTTGTCAAAGATGGAGAAGAATGTAAAAAGGCGATTGAAAGTCTGGGGCATCAATGCTTAGCCTGTGGAACTCAAATTGATGGAAACGGTCGGGTGACTTATTGGTCTGTTGGTTATAATCCAAATGCAGAAAAACATAATGCAGAACTCCGAGCAGAGAGGCAGAAATCAGAGCAGACAATAAAGGACTCAATCGAAGCATCGAGAAAAGAGAGAAAAGAACAGGCCAAAAAGGCTGAAGAAAAACTGGTTGAGAAGAGAGCGGAAGAGAAAGAGCGGATGGAACTACTGATTTCCAAAGGAGATTCAGTAGAAAATGTGATTTCTAAACTGGATAAAGGGGAAGCTAAGGTTGTATCAGGAAAAATGCTGGAGGGAATTACCTCTGTTGGATTTGATATAAAAGCATAAACCATAGGAAACGGATTTCCTATCAGACAAGCTAAAGGAGGGCGAAAAATGGCATTATCGAGTATTATGACAGGAGCACTTTTGTCAGCGAATACATCAAGACAGATGGCACATGTTCAGTCTGCAGTTAAGAGCCGGATGGACGGTCATGCTGGTGTCCTTGATTCAGAAATTAAATTGGATAGCGCACGCGGTGGCGACACTAAGAAGAAGCAGGAAGAACTTGATGAATTACAAAAGAAAGCTTCAGAACTTGCAGAAACAACAATAAATACACTTACTACCGCGAACGAGGATCTGAAGAAGGCTGCTAAGGAAGATCAGGAAGTTCAAAGAGCAGAAAAGGCTGCTGAAAAGAAGAAGGCAGAGAAGGCTGCAGAGAAGAAGAAAGCCGAAAAAGAGGCGGCAGAAGAGAGAATCGAAAAGGCTGCAGAAACAAGTGCTACCGAAACCACAGAGGCAACAGATGGCGTTCATGTTGTTGCAACAGAAGGAACAACGGGCGAGCATATTTCAATCGACATTGTATCAGAGGGTGTTACGGTGAATACAGGAAATGTGAGCGTAACTACTGGGAATAATGTTGATGTAAAAGCTTAGCGAATGAGCATTGTTATGTTAATAGAGATGACTTTTGGTCCTTTGGACCAGAAGTCATTTTTTGTTAGCGGTAGAACTTTTGGTCCAGTGGACCAGAAGTGGATATATGGATACGCAGTACGAAATAGATTTCAGCGGGCGACATAGGAGCACGGATTTTTGCATAAAGGAATTGTGTACCTTTATGCGTATCCTGTTATATTTTTAAAAACGAATGTATCGGATTGTCCGAACAATGTTGGTGATTCGTTGATTTTTTGCAGAATGCCCTATTTATGGGCTTGCCAGAGGCTGGCTGGGCTGTCCGGTATATCCGTGAAGGGTGATTTTGAGATATTTATAAAATGAGGTGGTCAGACATGTTGGCGCCACTTGGTGGACAAGGTCGTTGATTTCCTGCGAATGCTGTATTTTAAGGCTTTTTAAGACTGGAGAAATCCGGTCTTATTTTTTGTGCGCAAATTTTTAGTAATCAGTCCAGACTCGTCCCAAATAGATAGCGAAGGAAAAAATATGAAGCATTTTTAGTAATCAAAGACGAAAGGTACCAAATAGTAGTTGAGAAGAGAAAATTTAATGATTTTTCCTTTGATTTAGTAATGGGCGATTTTCCAACCCAAATGTATGTTGAGAGAAAAAATTGGGCTTGGTTTAGTAATGGGCGAAAAATCACCCCAAATGTAATACGAGAAGAAAAACACGGAGGATTATTTCATGAACGTAGAAGAGACAATAAAGCATCTTGGAAATCATTGGGAGTTGTATTGCTTGGCAGGCGATGGCGAGTATAGCTTTGATGATGCCAAGAAATATCTGATGGATGAATGTGGCAAACCGGAATCTACTGCTAGGGCAAAGATAAACAGTTTTAAGTATACGAAGAATAGCGTTCTAAAGATAAGCGATGATGGCAAGCGGTTCTCAATAGATTCGGATAAGGTGGATGAGTTGGAAGCGTCCATAGACGAAGTGATTCATTTTACAGAGTTTGATTACCGCTATCGAAACTTGAAGGAATGGATGGATTTTTGTGATGAGCAAACAGAGAGCGTGTCGCTTTGGTTGGATTCATATCAAAAGGCGAGTGATGAAAAAGAAGCGCTGGAGATACGCTTTCGTACCGAGAGAATAGAACTTCGCAGTAAAGCAGCAGAGACCATTGCAAGCATCACGGAAATGGTAGACGCCTTAGCCAAGGATAGTGATGCAAGACTTCAGAAATTAGAACAGCGAGATTTCATGTCGAAAGATTTGTCGTTTTGGGAGCGGGTGAAGTTATTTCTTCAAATTAAGCTTGGCCTAATACCTATACAGGAGTACCGGAAGATGGAAGTTGATATCTTCCGGGTGACGGATGAACTAAAAGAAATTCAGAAACGATTTGGAGGTGAAGATTAATGGAAGCATTACAGTTTTTAACCCGTGGCACGAAGCTAACCAATTATTCCGTGATTCCAAATGATCTTCATGGATCTGGGTTAAGTAGTACGGCGGTTGTTTTATATTCGAAGCTGTTAAATCGATCCAATCTATCCATCACAAATGGAAATGTGGATGAGCTTGGAAGAGTCTATATCAATTATAAGTTGGAAGATTTAGCGAAAGAGATGGGCAGGAGCCTTTCAACGATTAAGGAAAATATGAATGAACTTGTGGCGGCAGGACTTGTGGAGAAGCAGCGAATGACCAAAGGTCGGGCGAACATGATTTATGTGAAAGTTCCGGATACAAGTATCGTCGGAAAATCGGCTGTAGTAGGTACAGAAAACCGACCGTATAAGGGTAGGAAAACCACCTCTTCATGGGGCGATAAACCGGCTACTAATAACAATATAGAAAAACATAATAGATTAACTAATAGATATGCATACGAGGAAGGGGAGAGTTTGTAATGGAAGAAATCAAGGATTTTTATATTGGCGAAGATGGATTGGAATACTGTTGTAAATGTCATACGCCACGAGAAAAAGAGCTCCCTTCTCCGTTTGGAGATAGCAAGCCGTTTAAAGTGCATTTTATGTGTGAGTGTCAGCGCAAGGCCTACGAGGCAGAACAGGCTGAACGAGCTAAGCGTGAGTTTGATGAAATGGTATCTAGAAACCGTATGGTTTGTTTTCATACCAAGCGGATGTATGATTGGACATTTGCTAATGATGATGGAACGAATCCTGCATCTGATAAGGTAAAAGCTTATGTGGACGCTTGGGATGAAATGAAGCGTTTTAATATCGGACTTTTGCTTTGGGGCGGAGTAGGCAGTGGAAAGACTTATCTTGCAAGTGCAGTAGCCAACGAGCTTTTAAATCAGGGAAAGAAAGTGCTCTTGCGAGATTTTGCAGAAGTAAGTTCGGTTTCCATGTTTGATATGGATGATTATGTAAAGTCTTTAGATGCATATGATTTGCTTGTTTTAGATGATCTTGGAGCGGAGCGGAAATCAGAGTTTGCGCTTCAAAATGTATTTAATGTCGTGAATCGTAGATGGGTTTCGGGCAAGCCACTAATCGTGACAACCAATCTATCCATCAAAGACATGAAGGAGTTATCGACAAAAGAGGATTTGCAGTATCAAAGAGTCTATGACCGTATCTTTGATATGTGTACACCAATTTGTGTAAACGGTCGCAGCAGAAGGGCTGAGTCTGCAGAGATTAAAAAACATCATTTAGCTGATGTAATAGGAAAGAAGGTGAGCGAATGAAACGGGAAGTTCCTATTTGGTGTAAATCAAATCTGACGCTCGAAGAGGCCGCTGCCTATTCCGGTATCGGGGTAAATAAGCTTCGCCGGCTGACAGATGAGCGGAATTGTGATTTCGTTTTATGGAACGGAAGCAAGCGTTTAATCAAGCGTGTTAAATTAGATGAGTATCTGGCGCGCGTGTATTCAATATAAAAAGCAATTGGACAAAGAGGATATACCAAGCTATGATATATAGATGAGTGTATTCTCTTTTCCATTTTTTGAAAGGAGAATCATTATGGCATTAACAAGAAGAAAAGATAACAAAGGCAGAGTTTTAAAGGAGGGTGAATATCAAAGGTCTAGTGGGACCTATGAGTTCAAATGGCGCGACAAGAGAGGTAATCGTCATTCTATCAGCGCACCGACGCTTGAGGAATTGCGCGAGAAGGAGTTGGATGTACTTCGAGATGTCCTTGATGGCGTTCGTGTGGATAAGACCAACCTTACCATCAATGATTTGTACGAAAGCTGGTTACAGCTGAAGCGTGGGTTAAAGGATAACACCTTTGCTAATTATAAGTATATGTACATGCAGTTTGTTGAGCCGGACTTTGGTAAGTCGCGAATAGTGGATTTGAAGAGATCTGATATCCGAGGATTTTATAATTATCTCGTGGATGAGCGAAATCTGAAATATAACACCATAGATAGCGTACATACTGTGTTGCATCAAGTGTTGGAGCTCGGGGTTGAAGATGAGTATCTCCGTTATAATCCGTCGGACAATGCGTTAAAGGAACTCAAAAAAGCACGTAATGTTGAAGTGGATAAAAGAAGAGCATTAACAGTACCAGAGATGGAACTCTTCGAGGATTTCCTGAGTAAAAATCCGAAGTATCATAGATGGTATCCGATTTTTACCGTAATGCTTTGGACGGGAATGCGTGTCGGCGAAATCACAGGCCTTCGTTGGAGTGACATTGATCTTGAAGAAGAGACCATTAGTGTAAATCACACGCTTGTATATTATTGTACGAGGACAGAAGCAGGACAAATCTTTGCTATTAATACACCAAAGACGAAAGCCGGTGAGAGAATTATTCCGATGCTTCCAAAGGTAAAAGAGGCATTCCTTATGGAAAAGGAGATGCAAAAGGAACTCGGAATTAAGAGCAAGTCCGTGGTGGATGGCTATAGAGATTTTATCTTTGTAAATCGGTTTGGCAATGTTCAGCATCAAGGTACTTTGAATAAAGCAATTCGCAGAATTATCCGTGATTGTAATTACGAAGTGCTGGATCATAACAAGAATGATGATGCTGTTATACTTCCAAAGTTCTCAAATCATTCTTTGCGACATACCTTTACGACAAGAATGTGCGAAGCCGGAGTTAACATCAAAGCGATGCAGGATATTTTGGGACATGCCGACGTGGAAACTACGCTTGATATTTATGCAGAGGCCACGAAGGATTTGAAGAAAGCAGAGATGATTAACTTTGAAGATTATTTCGTTCAGCAGAAGCGTGCCCAGATAAAACTTGTCTAGATTGCATTTGCGACCAATGTGCGACCGATTTGCGACCATTTATGTAGATTTGCGTAGAGTCTCAAAAAATAACTGAAAAACATTACCCAGTCGCGCGCCAGTTACAAAGGGATATGTAGGGGTATGTGATAATCCAGAAGCAAATCCCGACGCTTAAGTCTTTGAATTGACGTATGGAGGAATAGGGAAGAATCGGTGAGTAAAGAGGTCCAATCAGATACATGTTGTACTAAAAAGTACATCTATTTCATTGGATTTCTATACCCTTCAATGGACTTTGGTGCCTAGATTGCCCAAAATGGAGCTCAGCTCTATTCGCTGTTTGGAGTTGATTTAATTAAACAAAAAGTGTTCATTTTTGTGATAATTGATGAGGAACAGTTGAAAATTAAAGAGATAATACCGGTTATCTGCAAAGAATTCTTTCAGCGAAAAAGGCAATTATTATATTAAAACCTTATATGATCAAATATTCTAAGGACATATGTGTTCTCCAAGAAACGGAGAATAATATATGTCCTTTTTTATTTTCTTTTTCTTGCACATCCGGAGCAAAAAGGAGGCACTGGATGAACAAATCAAAATCCCCACCAGTAGATTTAGAAAAATATTTAGAAGCCCGAGGAAGAAAGCATCATTACGTCACATATGAAGACGGCGCAAGAGCTTTGGGAATGGCTTATTGGGGCTTTGTCCGATTCTGTCAGGAGATTGGGGCAAATATTCCATTAAGAAAAACATCAATAGTAGATATGGATATCGTTGAAAAATACATAGAGAAATATCCATACGAGTTTAAAAGCAAAAGTGAGGGAAATTATATGCCTAAAAAAAGAAAAAAGATAGACAACATCGATGAATTGGTTAATTCAGGTAAAAAGAAATATGTTCGTATAGCAGAAGGAGCTGAGCTCTATTCAGTCGGAAAACATACCTTTGAATCTTGGGTTGAGGAAGCTAAAGCAGCAAGAAGGATAAAAGGAGTTGTACTTGTAAATACAGATAAGATCGATGCGTTCATAGAATCATTTGAGGAGGATTATTGATATGTGCAGAGTTATTGCGGTAGCAAATCAGAAAGGCGGAGTTGGAAAGACTGTAACTTGCGTGAATCTTGGCATTGGATTGGCCAGAAAAGGAAATAAGGTTCTTATGATAGATGCAGATCCACAGGGGTCTCTGACAATAAGTCTTGGTTGCAGTGAACCGGACAGTCTTGATTATTCACTTGCAGATGCGATGGTAGACATTATTAATGATGAACCCATAGATGTGAAAAAAGGGCTTATTCATCATATGGAGGATGTAGATGTTCTTCCGGGTAATATAGATCTGTCCAGTTTAGAAATAACTCTGACAGGTGTTATCAGCAGAGAAACCATTTTAAGAGAATATGTGGATAAAGCAAGAGAGTTTTACGACTATATCATCATCGATTGCATGCCATCTCTTGGAATGATGACTATAAATGCATTGGCTTGTGCAGATTCAGTATTGATCCCTGTTCAGGCGGCGTACCTTCCTGTAAAAGGTCTTCAGCAGCTCATTAAGACAATCGGAAGAGTAAAGAGGCAGCTTAATTCAAAGCTTGAGATTGAAGGAATACTTATAACGATGGTAGACAGTAGAACTAATTATGCAAAGGATATCACAACACTGATATACGAGAACTATTCATCAAATATAAGAATTTTTAAAGAAGAAATACCTTTATCGGTACGAGCAGCTGAGATAAGTGCATCAGGAAGTAGTCTTTATGTATATGATCCAAAGGGCAAAGCAGCGATGGCGTATACATATCTGATTGAGGAGGTAGTGGAAAATGGCAGGTAGGATTGGACAGAAAGTAAAGCTTTCAAGTATAGATGAACTTCTTGGGGTTCCAAGTACAGAAGGTACAGTGGATTTGGAAGTTTTATCAATATATCCTTTTGAAAATCATCCATTTAAGGTTGTCGATGATGAGAAGATGGATGAACTTGTAGAAAGCATAAAAGAAAGCGGAGTTTTAACTCCTGTCCTTGTAAGACCGGATGATGAGGGGACATATGAAATGATTTCTGGTCACAGAAGGTTACATGCGGCTAGAAGAGCAGGACTTCGAAAGATTCCGGCAATTATAAAGGAAATGACTAATGATGATGCGACTATTGCAATGGTCAATGCCAATATGCAGAGGGAAGAGATACTTCCAAGTGAGAGAGCATTCGCTTACAAGATGAAATTAGATGCAATAAAGCATCAGGGAGCAAAAAGAGAAACTTCCCCCCAGACTGGGGGGAAGTTGGAAGCGGCTGATATTGTAGGAGAAGCTTCCGGAGTAAGTGGATCTCAAGTACAAAGGTTCATACGACTAACATATTTAATTCCCAATCTTCTAAATCTAGTTGATGTAAAAAGATTAGCTTTAGGGGTGGCGGTAGAATTATCATATCTCAATCATGCTTATCAGCAGTGGATATATGAGTATATCTGCGAAAACGGAATGATAAAACAGGAACAGTTAATGGATCTGAGGAAGTACCGAGAAGATAGTTCATTAACACATGAACAGCTTTTGGAAATCATTATTCAGGGACGTTCTTCTACAGATAAACGAAAGAAGATCACGTTTTCGGAGAGGAAGCTTAATAAGTACTTTCCGGCTTACTATACTCAGCCAGAAATAGAAAGGATAATAGTAGGCTTATTGGAACAGTGGAAGGAATCACAGGAAGGAGAGGGCAACAAATGATGTTGGAATATTTTTATAACACACAATCAGAGCAATTTGCTTCTGTAGAGATACCTAAAGAGATTTTGACAGGGGAGAAGTTTTCTTCCCTATCTCCATCGGCAAAGATATTGTATGCGGTTCTTTTAGCAAAGATGGAAGAAGCCGGAAGGCATAACTGGTTTGATGAAGATAATAGGATTTACATTATATATCCGCTAAGAGAGATTGAAGAAGATATCAATTATTCAAAACATACAGTTATTGATTGTATGAATGAGCTTGAAGATATAGGACTCATTTTTAAGATTCAAACTAAAGGAAAACCAAGTAAGATTTACGTTAAAAATTTCAATAGGATGTGTAGATTTCAATTGATAGGGTAGTGCAGATATTGCACCACTAAGGGAATTAAAAGTAATAGAAAGTAATTGTAGGGAGGATATGGAAGCATGGGCGAAAAGATAATATTTGATTATTTCTATGGTCAAGAATCTGAGATGCATGCTTTTTACAGAGTTCCAAAGCTTCTTTTTACCAATGCGCATTTTAAGAAGCTAAGCTCTGATGCCAAGATTCTATATGGCTTAATGCTTGATAGAATGTCACTTTCACAGAAGAATAAGTGGTTAGATGCCGAAAATAGAGCCTATATCATATATTCTCAGCTTGAAGCAATGGAAATGCTTAATTGTAAGGAAAACAAAGCTATCAATTTGTTTAGGGAGTTGGAGGCGATAGGTCTATTGGAACGTAGAAAGCAAGGACAAGGTAAACCGTCATTGATTTATCTTAAGGACTTTGTTCAAGAGCAGATATTGGAAAAAACAAGTTCTGAAGAGAAATGTTCAGACATGGGAAAAATCAAGGTCAAGAACTTGGAAAAAACAATGTCTGGAGATGGGAAAAAACAAGGTCTAGACATGGGAAAAACCAATGCTAATTATAATAATATAAATAATAATAATTTAGTTATACATACAAATCATATCTATTCGATGAATCAGGATATGAATGATGAGTACAGTGCGTATGCTGAAATTGTAAGAGAAAATCTAGATATTGATAGTATGAGTGAACGCTATCCACAAGATGTAGATATTATTGAGGGGATTTATGACCTTGTACTTGAGACAGTTCTTTGCAGAAAGCCTACAATCTGGATTTCAAAGAATGAGTATCCGACCAACCTGGTTAAGTCCAAGTTTCTAAAGCTCAACCATATGCATCTTGAGTATGTCATGGGATGTATGAAGGATAATACGACTAAGGTTAGGAATATAAAGAACTATCTGTTATCTGCGCTATTTAATGCGCCAACAACTATGGGAAGTTACTATCAGGCAGAGTATATGTATGATCGTGTAAGAAAGGCGGAGTAAATTGAAAAAAGGAGGAAATCAAATGACAGTTTTTTTATATATTCTTTTGTTGGTAACCGAATTTACAATTAGAATCGTGGTTGCCCTGATAAAGCGAGTTGATTTGACAAATTCTTTGGTTATCGGAGCTATCCCGGTATTTCTTGTAAGAG
>Ga0247609_10003552_pt1 | contig 15802 bp, 8 predicted proteins | sample 172DNAGHGlowgp2_FD_193487 | JGI IMG/M metagenome (GOLD analysis project Ga0247609, IMG submission 193487) | Sheep rumen microbial communities from Palmerston North, Manawatu-Wanganui, New Zealand - 1728 DNA GHGlow gp2 | ecosystem: Host-associated > Mammals > Digestive system > Stomach > Rumen ...
AGCATGCGGAAGTACCATATTTCAGGTTCGATGTTCCTTCTTTCTCCATCGTTAAAGATAACATGAAATACGACACTCCGCATCATCTTAATCCCTTCATCATCATTGATGCCTATTAACAAAACACATACAACAATGAAAAAGCTGTTCATCTTCTTTTCCGTGCTGCTTACGGCAGGATTAACTTATGCACAACCTCCAAAAGGCAAGGCTGCGCAAGGTAAGGACCTACACGAACGTATGGCTGAACGCAAATTCCAGATTCTCGTCAAAAATGTGGATAAGGAACGTATCATACACGACAGTAACGAACGCTTCCTGGAACTCCAAGCCTCTGCCAACGACCGTGCCATAGGCGCTTTTGGCAGTCTGCTCTGGGGTGCCTATTCCAGTTCCATCATCCAGAAAACGGTCAACGCTACATCCAACCTCGTCAGTCTGGGCATCAACTATTTGACAGAAGCTGTCAAGAGTGACCGCGAGAAATGGTATCGTGCCGCACAAGAACAATGTCACTACAATCAGGTCCTTTCGTCTGAGACCAGTATCAATGACTTCTATGCGGCTCCGTCAACCAAAGGAGCTATGGATCCAGAGAACCTGAAATTCGAAGGATTCGGTTGCAAGAACTATATTGAACTGATCGATGAACCAGGGCAAGGCGTCAATGTGTTCTACATCTTCTGTAAGATGCGGCGTGACAGCTTAGGGCTAAGCCATATCGTCAATCACTCAAAGTTCCTCGTTGAAGTCGATACGTTGATCTTTGTGCCTCAGTATTGCAACTTGCCCAACGACCCGACAGGTAATCCTGACAACCGATTTAGTTTCGATAAACGAAGCAACCTAAAGATGACCCTTAAGGTACGACTCTATTCCTCGTGGATGAATCAGGCCACCATGATTACCAACGACGAACAACTCGGAGAATTCACCGTACATGTGAAGATAGACCGAAGCAAGATGAACGACAAGGGTGAGTTTATCTACGATAAGAATGACCCGGATTTCAATAGGTTGGTGAGCGTTGAGGGAGACAGCTACATCGTACCACGCAGCTACACCGGCACCACCGACGCTCAGCATTATAAGCCAACTTGGGGCACTGGACAATATCGAATGGAGATGGAGATCTCTGAGGATTGCGGCATCGTGGACAGCTACTACCAGATCCGTGAGTCCGGCAATGGACAGGAAGTGGCTTTTGCTGATGCCACACCAGGAAAAAAGAAATGGGACAAGGCAAAATGGAAGGCTGAGTGGAATGCCATGAATGTACGGCGTCATGGCGACTCCGTGTGGAAGAATATGTGGCAATGTATTGTGACGGCCTATAAGGGAACGAGTTGGACGGCAACCCTTATAGATCCGCTTACCACATCGCTCTACAGCTACGAGACCACAAAACTCAATGAAGCCTTCAGCGACCTGCGTGATAAAATCTTCCCTGAAGATTCCGATGCTTCACCGACTCCCGCTCCGGCGCTGAGCAGTGTGCCAACGACTAAAACAGGCAATAAATCCAACGGAGGAGGAAAACCTGCGGAAAGACCATAATCAACAATGCTCTACTTAAAAGAAGAAAATTTTATGAAAAAGATAGTTTCCTTATTTACATTTTTACTCACTGCTGTAGCCACCTTTGCGGCATCACCTGACGGTATATCAGAATCTCAGAACCAACAGATCCGTTTAGCTCAACGTAAGTTCCAACTTCTCGTCAGAGATGTGAAACGCGAGTCGATTATCACTGAGAGCAACGAACGATTCCTCGAGTTGCAGTCAGATGCGAAAGAACGTGCTTCACTTGGGAAAATTGGAAGCATGGCTTGGAAGGCATGTTCAAGCCCACTCATAGAGAAGGGTATAAGCATAGCGTCTAATCTGGGAAGCCTCGGAGCGAATTATCTGATGGATGCCGTTAAGGGTAAACGTGACAAATGGTATCGCACCGCTCAGGAGCAATGCCACTACCACCAAGTCCTCTCTTCAGAAAGCGACATTGATGACTTCTATGCTGCACCCTCTACGAAGGGGGCCATGGATCCAGAGAACCTGAAATTCGAAGGATTCGGATGTAAGAACTATATCGAACTCATCGATGAACCAGGACAAGGCGTCAATGTGTTCTACATCTTCTGCAAGATGCGCAGGGATAGCGTAGGCATCAAGCATATTGTCAATCATTCCAAATTCCTCATTGAGGTTGACACCTTGATGTTCATACCCCGATATTGCAACCTGCCCAATGATCCTTCGCGAGGAACCAAGAACCGTTTCAGTTTCGATAAACGTGATAACCTCACTATGACGCTCAATGTGCGCCTCTTCTCATCATGGATGAACCAAGCAACAATGATCACGGAAAACAAACAGCTTGGAGCGTTCACCGTTCGTGTAAAAATAGACAAGAGCAAGGTGAATGACAAGGGGGAGTTCATCTATGACAGAAACGATCCTGATTTTGAGAAACTCATCACCATTGAAGGGGACAGCTACATCGTACCGCGCAGCTATACCAGTACCACCGATGCACAGAACTATCAACCCTCGTGGGGTACCGGACAATATCGCATTGAGATGGAACTGTCCGAGGATTGCGACATCGTGGACAGTTACTATCAGATTCCTCCAACAGAAAAGCCTGAAGAACAGGCCGTCGCATCAAGCACCAAACGAAAAGTAGAATGGGATAAGGCTAAATGGCAGGAGGAATGGGACATGATGCAAGAAGGGCAGCAAAAAGAATCCGTGTGGAAAAGCATCTGGATGTGCATCGTAAACGTTTTCGACGAATACAACTGGACGGCGACTCTCACAGATCCTTTCACGACGTCACTATACCGTGATGAGGCTACGACGCTCGAAGATGACCTCTCCGGTCCCAGCGGCAAGACAACTAAAGAAGATACCGCAACCGCTATGGCGCCCGCCGCAGTACCATCTATTTCTACCTCGATTTTACCTTAATATTATGAAATCAACCATCTCCATATTCGTCTCAGGTTCCAAGAAGCTGAAGGAACACCGCTTAAGGCTCAAGGCCTTAGTGAACAATCTCAATGGCGAGAATCGTATGAAAGGGTATCCCGTTACCCTGAATATGTTTTCGTATGTCAACCTTGGTGACAATCAATCCGATTATGACGATTTTATTCAGAACAAGTCAGATATCGTTATATTCATCGTCGAGGACAGGATGGGAGAGAAAACAAAGGAGGAGTTCCTGTTGGCGGCTGAAGCACATAAGAAGAAAGGTAAGCCTAAGATATTTGTCTTCCTTCGTGAGTTTCAGGAAAGGACACCAGAGATTGGGGAGGTGGAACAGCTCATTAGCGAGAACTCTGACTCCTACTATGTTGATTATTCCAACCTGGAAGACCTGGAGTACAAAGTCAAGGAACGTTTGATGCAAGAAGTGGAAGAATGTGTTGCCAGTACAGTTGCGGCACCTAAGAAGAAAATGTATGCCCTGAAAGTGTGGGCCGTCATTTCCGCGTTGGCTATCGTATTCATGCTCTTCCGCTTGATTGGAAAATCTGACACCGTGACACTCTTGTTCATAGGAGGAGGTTCTGCCGTCAATTGTTTAGAGGAATATGACGATATTGGTGACGTTTACCAATACGACAACTCCATCTGCATTGCAGTGCCCACTAAAACCTCATGGCCCATCATCACCAGCGAGGTCATACATCAGCATGGCCTGCATAATTCCAGGAACACCAAACTCTTCTATCCCGTCTGTCTCTCTGCGATGAAAGCCGAAGAAACGGATTTCCTGAATATGAGCAACCATAACCAATTCGTGAGTAAGGGATCAGTTTTGGCATATCATCTCGGAGAGGACTATCTGGCTCTTTATGTCAAGAAGTCTTACCACAATCCTATCATTGAGGGCAAGGACACCATCAGCGTCCACGACCTGGCTGATTTCTTGCGAGATGTCTCAACGCAGCATCTTAGGATTTTTACGACTGAGGTGGGCAGTGGAACGCTTACCTATTACCAGAAGTATCTCACTCCCTATGATGTGATTATATCCAAGGAAACCCTTGGCGAACTGGTCGATAAGTTCACGGACTTGACTCCCAAGAGCAAGATTAGGGGTGATGAAACGCCTTATATCATGCTGGGCAGTCGTTATTATGTCGCTAAAGAGGTATATGAAGAGGGCGATTGCCGTTCCATCTGCATCGTAGATGACCAAGGGAAAACCATAGAGAAGTCCATTTACCTTTATTTCGCAGGATACTACGCAGATAGTGGCACATCGTACCAGATTCCTGCAGAGATGTCGGAATTCCTATACAAACTGAATCCCGCATTCCGCAACATCATCAAGAACAACCGTATTCCCAGAGAGAACGAACGCATCATCGTTTCCCTCAATGACTATCTTCAAGAATGCGAGGGAGATAATTAATAGAGGCTTTACCTCCACAACTCACATCTATGCATAAGCTTCGCTATATTCTTTTATCTATTGCAATAAGTTGCGCCCTTTTTACTCACGGACAACAGCTGACCGACAGCCAGCTACTGACAGAAGCCGCACGCATCTGCATATCCGGCAGCCATGAAGCAGAGGAGTGTGAAGTGCTGGCAGAAGCCGCAAGACGCTTTGAGCTGCCACAACTGACAGCACTCATTGAGATGAGAAAGGGGAAAGAAGTGGATGAGAAGTATAAGCATCTATGCGACGTCACAACGGCTCTACTCGAAGTGGCCACGAAGCGCTTTGGAGAAGGGGCGGTGGAAGTGATCAAGTGTCGAAGGGCGAAATTGTCTGCATTCTCCTTCACCAACTACAATACGGTCCAAGCGCTGAGTGTGCAAAACTTGAAAGATGCAAAGACCTTGACAGAGAGTAATCCCAAAGACTTGAAACTAAAGGAACTTTACCTGCTGACACAACTGGAGGATCTGATCATTCGTTTGGATCGTGAGATAGATAATCCTCTGATTGGGGAAGAAACATACCGCATTGAACAACAGTGTGACACACTCTACATTCAGTTAACCGGGGATTCAGAAGAACGAAAAGAGATTTATAGCTATTTAGGCAACCTGAAGAACATGCCGACAAGCTACAACGAATATCTCAACCAGTTGTTCTATCATTTCTACCCCAACGGTAGCCCGGCAGAGGCAAAAATATATAGCGACCTTGTTTGGACTTCAGCAGAGGCATACTTGCGGATGACCTACGAGATGTGTCTCCGTCTATATGGAGACAAGCATCTGACAACACTCTATGCACGTCTCGACTACCTTCGTTTTCTCCTTTCCCGTAATCAGATAAGCGCTGAAGAGGCTCACAACGAATTGAGCATGATGCTGCAAAGATTGAAGGAGTATTGCCCTTACGCAGATTTCTTGACTATCAGAGCTGAATTGCTATTGTGGGAATGTGACATCATGAGCAATAGCCGTCTCTATGAGACCGACCGCTACAACACATTGCTCTTCAACGCCAGCATTGTGCTTGGAAGCGACAGCGAAAGTTATCTCAATGTCCTCAACAGCGTCCTATGGCAACGGCAACAGGTCAACATTGATCAGGCTCAAGCGCTGAGCACACAAGTGGAAGCGTTGACTAAACAGGTGTTTCAGGAGCAGCCCGACATCATGTGGCGCTACTTGCTGGATCTCTATGTGTTCAAACAGGGAGCTCTCAGCGACGAAGCCTTCAACGATTACATCGCCAGCCTGACAGGCAACTACGCAGCAGCACATCATCCCTCATGGGCTTCGGTTGCATACGGAAGATTGTTAGCCAACGTGCTCCGTGTCAACCTCTTCAAATACGACAATGCAGCTATGACCTTCGAGCTGATGATGGAGGACTTAGGTAAGCTCGTGGGCAAGCAGCATGAGATCTATGCCATAGACCTCAATACGGCCGTAAGCTATTTGACCGATGCCCGTAGATATGATGATGCGGAGCGCCTTTGCCTGCAAGGCATCAACGACAAGCTGCTGGATGGTAAGCTTGAGCCCTCTTTTTGCTCGCAGCTATGTAACATTTACGCGATCAAGAACGATCCCGAAAAGGGTAAGAAATATGCAGAACAGGGCATCGAAGCAAGCCACAAATTAGGCAATGAAGAATGGGAGTGCCACATGCAACTGACATTAGCCAACATCCTGCTGAATAACAAGGAAGAAGAACGCGCCGGCACACTCTTTGAGTCGGCCATACCCGTATTCCTTCAGCGCCCCGAGAATGTCACGGATTTCGTGGTGGATTATTTCTACATCAACGACTATTACCAATACATAGGGCAATTCGACAAGGCTCTCAAGGTTTTGGAAGACGGCTTCGAACGTTATGGCACTTTCTTCAACATCTATGATAACACCTATGTACGCTTCATTCAGGAGATATACAAACTTTATGCAGTGCAGCTTGACGATTACGACCATGCAGAACAATTTCTCGAGGGACACCTACAACAGTTGACAACCTCTCCCACATCCACCAGCCATGACGAGAAATTGCAGCTGCTGTGGATGCACTATAATATGCTTTTAAGGAAGAGTCCAGGCAACCTTCTCAAACGATTTGCGCTTATACAAGACATTCAAAAGGAAACTATGCTCATTTGCAAACGCATCAATAGTACATCGTACTTTGACCTCAATACGTGGTTGATGCCTATACTGAATGAATTGGTGACGATAATAAATGAGTATATGGGACAATCCCATACCGAAACAGCCCAAATGGAAGAATTGATAAAGACCGCTAAAGATGATGGCTACAAGCAAGAGATGGAGAGCTATCTGGAATATGCTCAAAAGAACATGAGGCAATTGGAAGAGAGGTTCAACAATGAGATGATGCCTATCCTCAAAGACTTCGAAGAAGAGATACGCACAAAACGTCCCGATTATCTCTCTTTATGGGACTACTTTGATGTCACCCAAGATATCGCATCAATCTACTTTTCTGTGATCAAAGATTCCATCGAAGGCGGACGATGGCTTCGCGCCATGATAGATTCTCCCAACAAAGCAATCCGTGGCATGACACTCTATAGAATGAGTGATTTTGAGCTTTCCCAGCAGCAGTATGCCCAAGCTGCACAGCACCTGGAAGCATATCGCAAGATTGTTGAAGAGATTGGCCCCAATGTACTCAGCCGAAGCAACGAAGCCAACCTCAAAGGAGCTCTCTTCATGGCCTATTACCATTCTGGACATAGAGAGAAAGCATTGCCGTTAGCACGGGACATCCACCAACTGCGTGGACAGCTCATCCATGAGAACTTGGACGTAATGACAGAATCGGAGAGGGAAGCCTTCGTCAGCAAAGACGTTGGCGGCTCCGCCATACAGTTGCTACTGTCCTTCTATCCTGAAGAACTGGCGGGAGAGTGCTACAACAGTATCCTTGAGGAGAAAGGACTGCTGCTGCGCGCTGCGGCATCCAAGCGACAGGCCATCCTTCAATCAGGTGACACATCGCTTATCGTTCAGCTGAAACAGCTCGATGACCTCAATGCTGCCTACCGCCAGAAAAATACGATGGCGAACTGGCGGGCTGGTGAAAACTTTGTGGGGCGCGACATCACCGATCTCAACGGACAGATAGAGCAGCTGGAGCGACAAATCAACCGTGATGCCGTCAAATACTATACTGAACCTGCGGCGATACCTACATGGCAACAGGTGCAACAGATGCTCAAGGAAGGTGATGCGGCCATTGAATTCGTCAATTCCGAGAACATGACCAGTGCACTTGTGCTCCTGCCCGACGGTCAAGCCCCACACTACGTGGCCTTGACTAATAGTGACTCACTCTACAACGAAATGGAGGGGATGAAGCTGATGAGACAGCACTCGCGAGTGGAACGTATGTATCAGGAGGACAGCCTCATGCTGTATGCCCGTCTGTGGCAACCGTTGGAACCGCTGCTGCATGGTGCCCAACACATTTTTTACTCGCCCACAGGCTACCTCAATTCACTCGCCTTTGCCGCATTTCGCCATCCCTCTGGCGACTATCTCATCGACCATTACGACTTGCATCAACTCACCTCAACCGCAGAACTGACTATACCTCGACACGAACGTCCCCAAAGAATAGATGCCCTATTGCTCGGCGCGGCCTACTATAGCCCTGAACAAGAAGCGGTGGCCCAAAAAGTAGCTAACGATTTCGCCTGCAGAGGCAGGGACGATGACCGGGGAGCGGTCATTGACGACGAAGAATACTTCGGTTATCTCGCTTACACTGCAGAGGAAGTAAACCAAGTCCGAGACATCATGAGCTCTGCAAACTTGACCACCATCACGCTCAAAGGGTTCGATGCCAACGAGGCAAAGCTGGTCGGCACAAGCGGTCATAGTCCATACATCATGCACCTCTCCACTCATGGCTACTTTCTCTCCACCAATGAAGAAGTGATGGTGAATAAGTTCCTCGCTCGCTATCCTGCCACGCGGTTCTCGAGTATGCAACGTGCTGGACTTGCCTTGGCGGGTGCTAATGCTACATGGACGGCAACTGACGAAAAGCCTGAAGCAGACGATGGCATACTCACCGCCGAAGAGGCGTCGCGACTGGACCTACGCCAGACCGAACTTGCGGTGCTCTCGGCTTGTCAAACAGGTGTCGGCTTCTATAATCGTGACGGTGTATTCGGCATGCATCGTGGATTCAAACAAGCGGGTGTAACTACAATATTGGCGACTTTATGGAACGTCAACGACCGTAGTACAGCCTTGATGATGTCTGCGTTCTATCGCCAATGGCTGGCAGGTAAGCCCATTCAGCAGGCCCTCCGTGATGCCATTCAGGAGTTGCGCAAGGATTATCCCTCACCCTTCTACTGGGCTCCTTTCGTCCTCTTGGACGCCAAAGAATAATGGTTTCGAATGACATGTGCGGTACTTCCTGAAGATAATTTTGCAAATAAATGGAGAAACGTAAGAGGGGTTAAGAAATAATGCGTAACTTTGGCGGCAAAATAACAAATAATCGGTATGGCAAATACGAAATATGACATATTCATCAGCTATCGCAGAGTTGGCGGCGCACAATATGCACGCATCCTGCAACTGATGCTTATCCAACGAGGATACAAGGTGTTCCTCGATTACGATGAGTTGACAGATGGTATATTCAGTGACAAAATCAGGAGCGCCATCAAGGAGGCACCTGTGTTTATGCTGGTGCTTTCGAATGGCTCGATGATGCGTTGTGCCAACGAGGGTGATTGGGTGCGTGAAGAGATTACGCTCGCCGTTCAACAGAACAAGCATATCATCCCTGTCAATCCAGACAATGGCTTCGACGGCTTCCCGGACGGGATGCCCGAGAAGCTGAAAGAAGCTATTGGCTCTCACCAACATTCAGAGATCAGTTTTGGACAGGCTCTTGGTGCCACCATTGACCTGATGATCAAGAACCGTCTTGCGCCTACGCTGGGTGAAAGAAATGCTTCGGATCATAAAGACGATAGTTTCGCATCGGCACAAGAAACGCTGCAGAAGCAAGATGCTCACAATCGGTTTATGAAACGTCTGGGCGTCACGAGTGCTGTTGTGATGATTGCGATTGTGGTGGGCACTTGTTTTTGGTTCTGGAAAAACCAGAGCGACAAGGATGATGCAGAGGCGGAAGTCGCTGCATTGACGGCTATGCGTACAGAGTTGCAGGAGAAGTACAAGAATTACAAGGACGAGAATGGCAGGGTGTCAAAGTTCTTGCTCCAGCTCAATACAGATTTGACGATGCAACAAATGGCTATTATCGACACCATGTTGATGAATATGACGCCAGTATATCCAGACTCCATTTGGATGAGCCAGTTTGAGTTCTGGGTCAGCCAATGGTACGGCATCAGGGGGGAACCATACGACGAGTCACAGGCCCACATGCCCATGACCAATGTGTCGTATGCCGACATCTACATGTTCCTTGGCGACTTGGGCGACATGACCAACCTCAACATTGAACTCCCTTCTGTTGAAGTGTGGGAGTATGCAGCTCATGGGGGAGAGAACCATGAAATGACTCTCTATGTGGGTGACGATGATGTTAATAAAGTTGCTTGGTACAAGGATAATTCTGATGGATATGCCCACCCCAGCGACGGCCAGCAGGACAAGGAGCCTAATCAGCTCGACCTCTACGACATGAGCGGCAATGTGAGTGAATTGTGCAATACACCTTTCGATGACAGTGGACTTTACACCATGTGTGGCGGCGACTATGACTCTCCTGCCTCAGAAGTAACTTCAGATTCCCACAGAGGCTTCGCCACCGATGCCAAAGACACGCACGTCGGATTCCGCATCATCATTAGAAAACCATAACCATAAATACAACAAGGTATGAAGAAGATTGTGACCATTGTTCTTTCCATCCTTTCCACATTCTGTACATACGCTCAGGATGCTCCCACCGATAGCATGGAGATCCAGGCTGTCATCGATGCCTGTATATCCATGCGAGATGCTGTGGCAGAAGGTGACACTGCTGCCATCCGCCAGTCTGCCCAGGATCTGAGGTCTTCTGGAGCCACCAGTTTCAATTCTCTCCGCTGCAAGGATGACAGCTTAGCCTCACTCAACGGCCACCTTGTCTTCGATGAAGCTTTTGCCGATAGTCTCGCCGCGGGCAATACCTCTGTTTACGATAAGGCAGACGACATGAACCGCTCCACGGCTCACCGTGGCCAGACCACAGACGGCAGTTACCTCACCAAGACTTGTTTTGTGAAGGCAAGCAAGAGCACCAAGTGGACCTTTGCCTCCAAAGGCCATCAGGAACTCGCCGTCGTTGCAGAGGCTGGCGGTCTCGTCACGATGAAGATCCATGTCACCAACAGTGCCGGTCTCGACCGCCGCTTCGATGATACAAAGTCCGTCAAGAAAGGCCTTCCCCAGCGCAAGACGTCTTTTGAACTACCAAAAGACCGAAAGAACACCGTGGAACTGGAGGTCGTGAACTGCGGTCAAAAAGATTGTAGTTTTGTAGTGATTAGTAACTAGTAAGCATTTTTACAGTTTCATAATGAGCTTAAATCGTTGTTGGGTATGAAAAAGTCATTGCTGTTAATCACGTTCTTATCTTTGATTTGTACTATTTGTCAGGCGCAAACCACCCAGCAAGCTGACAGCCTGCACCAACGAGGTCGTGAGTTACTGGACGAGGGGAAAATTATTGAGGGACGGGAATGTACTCGTATGGCAATGGAGATTCGGAAGAAGTTGCTGGGTGAGGTGAGCGAGGACTATATCACTTCGCTGAATAATTATGCTAATTCTTTTTATTTGGAAAAAGACTTTCCAAGGGCGTTGGAGCTGCAGAAACAAGTGAAGACTTTATGCGAAAAGCTGAACCAACCGCATAAGAATATTGGACTGTTTGCGACGAATTTGGGACGTTGCTACTACTTTTGTGGAGCTCGGGAACAGGCGGTAAAGGAATGGGAGAGGGCGTTGCCATTAGTAGAAAAGTTCAGTGAGAATTACGAATACATTCTCAATGCACTAAGTGTCGTATATGAAGAATTAAGAGATATCCAAGGGATGTCACGTATCATGGCCCTGATGGAGGAGCACAATCAGCATGAATTAACGAAGCCTTGTGACGAGCCTAAATGTATGTTGGAAAGGGCACAATATTATTACTCTACGGGTCAAAATGATGAAGCCAAAGCCTGTTATCTAAAAGCACTTGATATGCCAATGGATGATGAGACGAAAATAAAAGCCCATGAAGAATATGGCAAGTTTTTGGCAATAGTTGTTAACGACAGAACGTCAGGAGCTGAGCATCAACTCGCAGCAGCCAATATCCGTAAGTCGCTCCACGGGGAAGATAGTGACTATGCAAACGCAATGTACAGTGCAGGACTATATTATTATTTTAGTCAGCAAAAACAGGACTATGAAAAAGCCATTGAGTGCTATGAGAAAGCTCGTAAGGTGTTCCACGAATCGTCGTCGTTGCTAAAGATGGAAGCAGACTGTTGGGAAGGAATTGGTGACTGCTGTAATGCCTTGGAAGATTATAAACGAGCCCAAAAATGTTTTATAGAAGCCATTCGCTACTATGAAAGTCATGACCAGATCAATCCTAAATACCCTAAAATGATTCTAAGTTTGGCTAATACAGAGAAGTACATCAAAGACTACGATGCAAGCATTGATCACTACAAGCAGGCGATGCAGCTATTCGAGGAACGGGATATGATAGAAGAATATGCTAATGCAGCCAATTCTTTGAAATTATGTTATGCGTATGCTCACCGAGAAAATGATGTTGTTGATATGGAAGAGACGATGAAGAAAATTCAACGCAAGAAACTTGGCGACCTTATTCAGACAGAAAAAGATAATCTGGAGCTTACACGTCAATTCTTGGGTAAGCTAATCTACGCAGAGACATTAGGTAACATTGCAGGCAGTTACTCCATGCTGGAAGAAAATGACAGCGCTATCCATTATTTCAAACAATATATCCCGACCTTACGTGAAGCCATTCGCGATGAGTTCCGTTTGCAGAGTGAAGCTGAGCGTATGGCCACCTGGGAAAGGGGAAAAATGACGATATATAATCTGCAAGATATGTATGAAACAGTTTCTTTGGCAGATGATGTTCAGCAAGGCGAATGGTCAGCATTGGCATACGATGTTGCTCTCTTGTCGAAAGGTATACTTCTCAACTCTTCAATCGAATTTGAAAAGGTGCTTGCGGCACAAGAAGATGGCAGATATAAGCGTATCTATGAGCAGTCCTTAGCTAATGATGCTGAGATAAAAAGACTACGAGGAAGTGCAAGCAATGATGCCGATTTGGAAAAGATTGTGCAAATGACTCAAGAGACACAAGCCCTTCAACGCGATTTGTATAGGGGATGTTCTGAATATGCGGATTTCACAGATTATATTTCGTACGATTGGCATGATGTCAAGGCACAACTACAGCCTAAAGATGTTGCCATTGAATTCTTGACCCTTTCTTCGGACATCGGCATCCACGAAACGATGGTAGCGTTGGTTCTCACACCGCAGATGGAGCACCCCAAGGCTGTATGCTTATGGACCGACAGTACGCTTATATCCTGCTTGAAAACACCTTACATGAAAATGTTTCAAGACAGTATCATTCAACGCTCCACATCTATAATCTTCAACCCTGAAAGCAAGGTTGATTCAAACTACATTCGGAAACTATATGGCCTGCTTGATGAAGAAACGCCCAATCGCTCTTTTATTGGGTTGTATCTTAATGATTTGATGAATCGCGTTGATTCTATGGCTAATATGGCCTTCACGACGGAACTCTTCGACATGAGTATCTCTCACTTGTTAGAACAGTTATCAGTCCCTGAAGCTGGTGAAATCATTTGGGGAGCCTTGAGTGAAGAATTGCAAGGGCGGAACCGCATATTTTTCTCTGCCGATGGTGATTTAAATCGTATCGCCATCGAATACCTCCTGTATCAAGGGAAACCATTGTCGGAGCAGTTCGAGGTTTATAGGCTTTCATCCACAAAAGAACTTTGCTTTAAACGTGATAGGTCAAAGCCGACAAAAGCGGCATTATTCGGTGATATTAACTATAACGATGAAGCAACAAAAAACGTGACGACTCAACATGCCTTAGCTTCACTTCGCGGCTCAAGAGAGGTTGGCAATTTTGCAGACTTGAGCAATACGCTACGTGAGGTGAACGAAATACAATCCATATTAAGGGACAAGGGCCTTAAGGTAGTGGAACGATTCAGGGATACAGAGGCCAGCAAGTCTGCATTTTTGGGTATGACAGATACAAACGTCAATTTGTTACACATAGCCACTCACGGTATGTATAAGGAGGATAAAGAGTCAACAGATGACGTTTCTATGCGAAATAGTCTTTTAGCCTTTTCAGGGGCCAACCTTGATAATAACGCGCTCGTGACAGCCGCAGACATCGCCTCCATGAACTTACGCCAATGTGATCTGGCTGTGCTCTCTGCCTGTGAAACAGGCCTTGGAAAACTGGGTGGTGATGGTGTATTCGGTTTGCAGCGAGGCTTTAAGAATGCCGGTGTGCATACGCTACTAATGAGCCTAAAGAGTGTATATGACGAATCAACAGCCGATTTGATGATCTGTTTCTACAAACATCTGATGAATGGGTCATCGAAGCGCGAGGCTTTGGTCAAAGCACAAAAAGATATTCGGGACAAAGGCTTCAATGATCCCAAATACTGGGCAACATTCATACTCTTAGATGCTTTCTAATTTGAATCCTCGAGCAGTGATAGATTGGTGGTATACATCGGCTCTCTATTCATGTTAATGTTATAATATATTCATGAGACTATGAAAACAAACAAATACATTCCTCAGCCGATAGACACCTCAGATGTCGTATTACCAAAAGAGTTGGATTTATTAGTTGAAGATATGTCGAGGAACGTACATGAAGTATGGGCTGAAACGCGTATTCAACAAGGTTGGTCGTATGGTGAGCAGCGCAATGATGAACTGAAAACTCATCCCTGTCTTATTCCTTACGAAGAACTGCCGGAGGAGGAAAAGGAATATGATCGTAATACGGCTTTAGGCACTCTGAAACTCATTCTGAAACTTGGTTTCAAGATTATTCAGTAATGGCCAGAATAAATGGCGCGACTAGCTATTGAATCTCAATCAGAGGGGAACATAAAAACATTGACGCAAACTCTCTTTGGCATAAGGCATGAATAGAAAATGGAGAAAAATTGGGCAAAAGTGAGTGAGATTGAGAAATAATGTGTATCTTTGGCGGCAGATTGCCCAACAGGAGAACTGAAATGGGTATTTACCTTACAGCATAACAACTAAAAACGACTGACAACCATGAGTGTATTTCGAGACGGGCAGGAGATAGGTAAATATAAGGTGCAGAGCCTCATCAAGTCTAACCTCTACACCGAAACTTACCGTGCGGAGGACGAGGCTCACACGCCTTTCTTTCTCAAGACGTTCGTTGTGAAGCGTATGCCCGAGCGTCTGATGGACAACGAGACGGGCACAGTTCGGGAGATAGCGTATGCCCGACAGTTCAACCACCGCAACATCGTCAGCTTTGTCGATAGCGGGACCGTGGAGGCTGAAGAGGGTACGTGCCAGTATTATCTCACCAACTACTTCAGCGGCGAGCTGCTCAGCGAACGCATCCAACGTGAAGGCAAACTGACGGAGGAGGATGCCCTCGGCATTTTCCGCGAGGTGCTGAATGGGTTGAACTATATGCACGGCCTGTCACCCTCGCTGTCGCACAACGACATCACGCCTCGCAACATCATGCTCTCGGCAACGACAGGAGGCACACCGGAGATCATCGACCTTGGCCATGTGTCACCGCCCTGCAACGGTCGCACGGATTTCGATACCTCTGACCTCGATCCTATCTTCTCGGCTAACGAGACCTTCGCCGGTACCTATGACCTGCAGAGTGATATCTTCTCTGCCACTGCCGTACTGTACACGATGATTACGGGGCAGGCACCATGGAACATGGCGTTCCCGGAAGGTGCCAAGCGAGCACGCAAGGCAATGTTAATCAAGGACTACCGTAAGGCTAATCCTATTGATTTCAGCACTGTTGAGTGTAGCGATCGCACCCGTGCCATTCTCTCCCATGGTCTCACGCTCACCTACAACGAACGCTATAAGGATGTGAATCAGATTTTGAACGATCTCGATTCCGATAGCGTCCCCCAGCAGCATACCAACGTCAAGAGCGAGCATCCCAGCTCGCCCTCAACCTCTGAGCGCTCGAGCAGTAATGAGAGTCCTAACAAAG
>Ga0247609_10003553_pt1 | contig 15802 bp, 11 predicted proteins | sample 172DNAGHGlowgp2_FD_193487 | JGI IMG/M metagenome (GOLD analysis project Ga0247609, IMG submission 193487) | Sheep rumen microbial communities from Palmerston North, Manawatu-Wanganui, New Zealand - 1728 DNA GHGlow gp2 | ecosystem: Host-associated > Mammals > Digestive system > Stomach > Rumen ...
CGCTGCCCGTCGCTGCACCCGCACAGACCGCGTCAAGCGGCCCAACACCGCTGATGACGTGCTGATCGGCATACGTCGCCGCAAGATGGCGTTGTTCGCGATATTGCTGCTACTTTTGATGTCTGTTTTGGCCGTATTTTGGATGCGGTCGCACCGTGCCGATGCCGAGGCGATGTTGCAGGCTCGATTCAGTGCCGGCGAGTTCGACGGTCGCCCTTGTCCGGATGCGCCCACAGTGACCGACATCGACGGCAACACCTACACCACCGTGCAAATCGGGTGCCAGTGCTGGATGCGCGAGAACCTGCGCACCACGCGCTATGCCGACGGCACCCCCGTGCCGATAGATACGGCGAAATACTCCGACTACGAACCCTACGCTTACTACCCGGACCACGACAAGCGGAATGTGGCGGTTTATGGATACCTCTACAACTGGGACGCTGCTATGGGGAAAGAGTCTCCCTCCGATGCCAACCCGAGCGGCGTGCAGGGAATCTGTCCCGACGGCTGGCACTTGCCCAGTATGCCCGAATTCAACGACTTGGAGTTGCACGTGAGCAGCATCGACCGTTACGTCTGCGACAACGAGAAATCGCACATCGGCAAGGCATTGGCCGACACTTCCGGCTGGGATGACTTCTCCAGCGAGAACCCGCATCTTCTGCACTCGCCCGGCCACGACCAGGCCTCCAACAATGCCACGGGTTTCTCCGCACTCCCCGCCGGCGACGTCATCGGCGGTCCGGAGAACTACTTCCACCAGAGCGCCTACTTCTGGACCTCCACGGAGTTCAGCTCCTATCAGGCTTCCTACCGCTATGTAGATCACGACATGCCCGTTTTCGGCATCAACTACGACAGTCACAAACGCACCGGGCGGAATGTCCGGTGTGTGAAGAACAGGTAGGGGGCGCAGGGTCTTGTCCAGCCAAATCCAACACAAACAATGCACTTTTGGCTGAATAAGACAACAGCAATGTGCGGGCAATCCCGCAGTCTCCGCCGAATTAGAACAAAATAGAACCAACGTGCGCAAAGCGCGAATGGTTATTTTTGCCGTATGAAACAGGCAAGCGACCATTATGGTTCTATGGAGGTTTCCCGTCCCACATTTTCCATGGCAGGCGGCACTGTGCTGTGGAATGGCACAGTTGCGTCTTATTTTTGCAGGCGAAAAATAGAAAAGAGTATGCCGAACAGAAATATTTTGTATGTTTGCAGCGTATTTGAAGATAGCGTAGGCTATGGTGTGTCTGTAGAAAAAAATCGCCAAATTTTAGCAACGGGACACACTGATAGGTACGTCTGTTATAGGCGTACTCTTTTCAGTTTTTCAGTGTTGCGTGGCGTTTGGCGATGCCTTTTCTACCTGAAGGGCGGAAGGGGTGCGCTGTTTTCGTATTGGTTTGGGTATGGAGCCGTCTGCGGGACGCAGATGGGATGTTGCTAAAACGGGACGTAAAGTTGGAATAAACAGAAAAGATATGGAAAACATTCAAAATCTATTATCAAAAATTCGACGTCATGTCGAGTTGGACAACAAACAAAAAGAAGAAGCCCGTAAAAGGGGCGAACACTTCAATGTGTTCAGTGTGCTGAGAATGGAAACGGCCGAAATGGAGACCCATTCGGCATTCCTTGCTTCGCTACTGAATCCTGACGGTGACCATGGTATGAAAGATGCATTTCTCGAATCTTTCATTGCGAAAACTGGCTGTGCCGATCTTAATCTTGTCACCGAACGATGCACCGTTCAAGTAGAGCACTTCACTGGCGATGGCCGAATCGACATTTTGATTGCGGACAATCTCGTTCATAAGGCTATCGTCATTGAGAACAAAATCTACGCCAGCGACCAAGATGCACAGCTGAAACGGTATCACAACTATGCGACCGCAAATTACAAAGAAGGATTCCGACTGCTTTATCTCACGTTGGATGGGCATGACCCTTCAGATGATTCTCGCAAGGATCTTTCTGACACTGATTTTTATTGCATTTCTTATCTGAAGGATATTTTGCCGTGGCTCGAACAATGCGCAAGAGATGCATACAACAAGCCGCTCGTTAGAGAGACCATCAACCAATACATTTCATTAATCAAAAATTTAACAGGTATGAATAGCGAAGACAATATCAAAAAGGCCATTGTCGATTTGATGGCAAACCAAGAAAATTACCAAACAGCCGCATTAGTGGCATCCAATTTTCAAGAAATAAAGAAAAAAATTGTCTATACGGTTCTCAAACCGCAAATAGAGGATAAATTGAAGGAGTTACCAGAATGCACTCTCTCTCATTTTGATTACGGGGAAGGGGCGTATTCCAGCATCAGAGTTGAAATTGAATATTGGCATAATGCCTTGATAGTGTTTCAATTTGAAAAATATGGCGGCACCGACGGCCTTTTTTATGGAATTAATTGGCCCGCTGGACGCCCTCAAGACATCAAGTTCAGTAATTACAGACATAATGGCAATTGGTTGTGGAAGAATTTTCCTGAACCTTATTATTGGTGGAATTCTGACACATTTGAAGACATCTTCAACGGCAAAGTAGCTGATGCTTTTATAGCCTGTATAAAAGAATTGCTGGAAATAGTGAAACAGCAGAATCTTGCATTGTAACCCAACGCCTCCGCCGAAAAGAAAAAGAGAAACACAGATAGCTAATGAGCCACGAAGGAGATAAGTTCCAATAAAAATGCAATTATTGGAGAAGAAAACGTAAATTTGCAGTGTCGTTTTGTCTGCTTTTTGTTTAAAGGACTTCGGCAGAAAGACGGATGAAATGATATGGAAATCAGAATGGTATAAAATTAGAAGTCGTTTTTAGTTAGTTATGGCACAATGGAAAACTTACACGATTAAGGATATTATTGTTGAAATTGAGTATGGAAATTTCGTTCTCCCAATAATTCAGAGAGAATTAGTCTGGGATAAGGATAAAATTATCGCATTATTCGAAACCATAATGTTACAAGAGTCATTTGGAGGAATAATGACAGTAAAAGAACCAGCAAAAAAAGAACCTCTCTTTGCATATAGGTCATTCATCAAAAATTATTTAGGACAAACTCCCGAATCAAAGGAGTATAAATTAACTGAAAAAGAAATCAGTTATGTTATTGATGGACAACAAAGATTGTCTGCAATTTACATTGGAATCACTGGAGAATACAACGGAGAATCCTTGTATTTTGATTTGAATGGGGAATCCTCAAAGGGAGTTTTTAATTTTACGTTTGCAAAGGATGATGTTTCCAACAAATTGACAAAGGATATCGACAACTATGATGCTTCTTGTCGTAGGAGAACTGCTTGGATTAGTGTGGACAATTTGTATCAACTTGCAATCGAGGCAGGAGGTATGTATAAAACTGTTATGGACGATGATAAAATCATTGATTTTATTGAGAATGGCGCAGAACGTGAGGCCATATTGGATAATGTTTTGCTCTTCATGGCTTCTTTTTTGACGAATCCCGTTGTTGGAGTATGTAGTGTCGATTACGATAAACATAAGAACATTGATGATAATAGAGTAAGAATTGTGAGGCTATTTCAAAAGCTTAACCAAGGTGGCACAAAACTTACTGCAATTGAACTAATGAGATCCTTTTTGAAATCATATTCTGTTAGTAATGAACGATTTCTTAATGAGATAAAAGATAAATATTCTGATTTTGGATTTAACCAGGATGCTGTTATAAAGTATATTTTTCTACTTGAGAACCAATCTCAAAAAGATATCACGGATATTAAAAAAGAGGATTCTAATTTCATTGAACAATATCAAAATAGAATCGAATTATCCCTTGAAGCAACTCGAAAATTTCTCCAAAAAACTAAATTGTACAATTACATTAAAGATTGTCGTCCTAGCATAGTTCCTTTAGAATTTATTGCTTATTACATTTTCTATCTGAAGAAAAACGATACAGAAGTCAAGGAGTTGTTCGATAATGCGGAACTTGATTCTGAATTTAAGATCATCAGAAAATGGCTTGTGCTTTCGTATTTGAATCATGTTTATCAAAGAGGCAGTGGTTGGGATCCTAATAAAACAGCAAGAAAACTTTTACTCTCAGCTTTTGCCGAAAACAAAGGAGAGGCATTCCCGATTGACGTTATTAATTCTTTGTATCGTGAAAGATTAAATTCTTATGATGAGAATCTGGTTGAGACTATTGACAAAATCAATTCTTACGAAAGAAATCTTGTAGTATATTTAATGTATGATGACGACACTATCACAGCTAATCGCCAAAATGACATTGACCACATCCATCCTAAAAGTATTTTGGAGCAAAAGGGATATGAGGGGAATCAAATTTATTCCATATGCAATTTTCAATTGTTGTGGTATAGAACAAACCGTAGCAAACAGGATATGGAATTCTACGCATTCATGAATGAAATTGTCCCTACGAGTGTCGAAACAGAACAAAAAGACATCGCAGAATATATGAAATTGCATCTGATTCCCGAACGTTATTCTGAAGGTAAAGACTTGTGGGATTCAAATTATTTTTTGGAATTCATTGAAGCTCGTAAATCTTTGATTTTTTCAAAAATCAAAAAGTATTTATAGGATTGATAATTTTGCAAACTTTAAAACCTAATATCGTAAAAGAATTCTGAATGTTTCATATCGATATGTTTTGATGTATCTCTTTAATCTCAAATAGTTAAAAATAAAAATGCGAATCATGAAAAATATTGAAATAGAAGACATTTTTATTGCAATAACAGAATCTGCAAAGAGCAAAATAAAATTCATCTTTTCAGAGGACGAAGAAGAAATTACTTATATATCGGGAGGTAGAGAATATGGCGAATATGATGTTCCGATTTGGATTACATTAAGCGGATTGTCAGCTAAGAAATCTCTTATCGAAATATATCACCATTGTGTTTTTCAGATGATGTCACATGGGTTAAGCCCCGACGCCGAAAAGCTAAACCAGATAGTTCAAAATGTAATTGATTAATGTCAAGATGAAATTGTTTTAGCGGATAATGCAAATCAAAGAATTAATGATGGCGAAAGTCCTGCGCGCATTTATGAGGATTTAATCAAAACAAAAGATTGATTTCTAACAAACATTCATAGTGTGCCCGTTTTCAATATTTCTAACGCCCACTACTCCAATTCATCCATTCCTCCGCACTTCTCTTCATGAAGTCCCCGCGGATTGTTATATCCCCCTCATTCCCAACTCCTAACTACAAATTCCAAACTCCCAACTAAAAAATCTCCCTCTTGTGCCATGGTTTTGCACAGGGCCGCTGTATCTTTGTGGCATTATTAACCACTAACAGTTGCGCCCGACACGTACAAGGGATTGAAAAATGTATACATTAAATTTTCCGAACGGCAACAGCCAGACCTACAAATCTTTGAGTGAGTTGCAAAACGCTGCCCGTAAGCTGGGAGGCACCGCCAAGCCGGTGGGCAACAAAACCTACGTCTTTGTGGCAAAATAGTTTTTTTACAGATTAGGGATGCTGTGTCTTTTTTTTTCTGCATTCCCCAATCTATTGTTAAACACTGATAAATAATTCAACAATGAAATTTGTAAATGATTTGGCAGGCGATGATAAAATCGCTTTCTATCTGGGATTGATCTCATTGATAGTCTTTTTGATAATGTTTTTCGTCTCAAAGAAAAAACGTGTTCCTATTTTTGTTGGAATAGCGGATTTGGTGCTTCAATTTGTGGCAATTTTCTTTTTCGCGGCATTCATGATAGTACTCAACAGGGGGGAGTTCAACCTCAAGTGGTTGATATTTCTGGTGCCGCTGGCAATTTCGATCTTTCTTACGTTGCGCAAGCCGTTTCCAGTTAGGGACAAGGTCTTTTCTGTCGTTGCCAAGTTGTTTTTTGTACTTGCGGGAGCTTCTGTTATATTGCTTTTTATAGTATTGGTAATAAGTTCGTTTCGTAAAAAGGAGATGGGCAAAAGCGGTTTATGGGAGGAGCTGAAGGATATCGCGAAAATGGGAAACGATATTGGCGACTCCGAGCCATAGGCGAGCGGTAGAAACATTAGTGTTCAAAAACTTGCCTCCTCATTCCATGCTGGTGCTAGTAATGGAAAAAGTTGTAAATTTTGCCTTCTAAAATTGGAAAAAGTTGTAAATTTCACATCAAAAAAACTGGAAAAAGTTGTATTTTGTGAACAATAAACCAAGATAATGGTGTTGAAAATCAATAGTTTCAGTTGTGGTTGTGCTATTTTTGTACAAAAATGTGCTTTTTTTCTGTACCTTTGCAGATATGTCTCTGCTGGCATTTTTTTTACAAACAATCCGCAAGTCCTAACCCATTATGAAAAATATTAAACACCTCTTTCTCAACGAGAAATTCATCCTAGGCGTGATTTTTGTCAGCGCCTTGGTCATCTTTTTGCAGGCCAGCAATATCGACAATGTGTTGCTTCAGGTACTCGATGCGGCATGTACCGTAATTTTTATTATCGAAATGATTGTCAAGCACTTCGAGTACGGCGCCAAAGGCTATTGGTCGTCCGGCTGGAACCGTTTGGACGGCATTTTGGTCATCATCTCACTGCCGTCGCTTGTGGCGCTCTTCGTCGATTTGGGAATGTTCGATGTTTCTTTCCTGCTGGTACTAAGGTTATTACGCACGTTGCGTTTTCTCCGCGTGCTGCATTTCCTTCCCAATTTCTCCAAAATTGTGGCGGGGTTCAAGATGGCCATACGCGAGTCCTACGCCATATTGCTTTGCTTTTTGGTGCTCGTCATTGTCTTCGGTCTCATCAACTGCAGTCTTTTCAAGGACGTAGCCCCCGCCTATTTCGCCACCCCGCTCGACTCCATCTATTCCGTCTTCCGCATCTGCACCGTCGAGGGTTGGTACGACATCCCCGACACCATAGCCGCCGCCACCACTCCCGCCATAGGCAAGGTGGTACGTTTCTATTTCTGTCTCCTGCTGATAATGGGCGGCATCATAGGCATGTCGTTCATCAACTCCGTCTTTGTCGATGCCATGGTTGCCGACAACAACGACGACGTCAAAGCCAAACTCGACGAGATGGAGAAAAAACTCGACAGGCTGCTGGAAGAGAAAGAGTGATCAGTATCCAGGGATCAGTATTCAGTGAATTTGGTTGATAATTAATAGTTTATAATTTATAGTTGTTTCGTGGCTTTCGCCGAAGACGAAGCAATTTACAAGATTTCCATAATTTTGCGAGTGAAACGAGCAGGAAAACAAAATAATAATCTACAAGATTTACAAGATCTCGTGAGCCGTAGGCGAACAGGAGCAAAATAGAAAGATATACAGAGATTTTCGCGAAGCGAAGCTGAGCGGGCCAAAAACCCCGCTCTTTATCACTGTTCACAGATCACAGATCACTAACTAATCACTCATCACTCATCACTATTCACGAAAAATTCGTATCTTTGCTTTTGTGCAAATATCGCACATTAAAACATAACCAACTGATACCAAGATAGATAATGGCAGAGAGGAAGTTTTTCGGACGCTTGTTCGGGCAGAAGCTGCGCAATTCCGTGGCCGATGCAGAGGGCGGAGTCTCCCTCAACCGCGAGGTGTGGCGGCGTTTCAAACGCAACAAAATGGCCATGACCAGCCTCGTCGTCATCATACTCTTTGCCATCACCGCCATTCTCGGCTATCTCATCACTCCCGACAGCACCCCGTATTGCAACCAGCAGTACCTCGAGCTTGCCACCCTCAAGCCAGGCTCTACCGCCACATTGCTCTGTGTGGAAGAAAACGTCCAGCACGAGCGTGTCTCCATCTTTTCCAAGATGTTACACGGCGAAACGCTCAGCTACTACGCCTATCCCATACACAAATATTGTTTCTATGCCGACAGTCTGCGCGTGGAGACCTACACCGGTTCCACTCCCAACGACGGCGAGATACTCCGTTTCGCCCTTGCCGACATCGCTTTTGCCGTCAACCCCGCAAAGCCGATTACCAACTCCAACGGCAAAACTACCTGCTACGACCTTCAAAATCAGCCACATACCTATGCCATCCCCGAACTGCAACAATACGTGCGTAAGCACTGCATCCAAAAACGCACCTTCATCCTCGGCACCGACGGCTACGGCCGCGATGTGCTAAGCCAGATAATGATAGGCAGTCGTGTGAGCCTCTCCGTAGGTTTCATCGCCATCGCCATCGCCTTGCTCATCGGCATCACCCTCGGCGCGTTGGCCGCCTATTTCGGCCGCTGGGTTGACAGCCTTATAATGTGGTTTATCAACGTGGTGTGGTCCATACCCACCGTGCTTTTGGTCATCGCCATCACCTTCGCTCTGGGCAAAGGTTTCTGGCAAGTCTTTGTAGCCGTGGGACTTACCATGTGGGTGGATGTCGCCCGTGTGGTGCGCGGACAGGTGCTCAGCATCCGCGAAAAAGAATATGTCGAAGCTGCTAAAGCTCTGGGTTACCGCACTTTCCGTATCATTTTCCGACACATCCTGCCCAATGTCCTGGGTGCCGTCATAGTCATTGCCGCCTCCAATTTCGCCTCCGCCATACTTCTCGAAGCCGGCCTGAGTTTCTTGGGAATCGGCGTGCAGCCGCCCATGCCCTCGTGGGGCACCATGGTCAAAGAGAACTACGCCTACATCCTCCTTGACTCCGCCTATCTCGCGCTCCTGCCCGGTTTCGCCATCATGATCATCGTGCTGGCCTTTATGCTCGTAGGCAACGGCATCCGCGACGCCCTCGACGTGAAAAACAAATAGGAAAACAAGTAAAAGAAATAACATAAAAAAACAGAAAGAACACCATAGCTGTTCCCTTTCAATAGCAACGAATCAAAAACACGCAACCAGAAGAACAGCATAGCTGTTCCCTTTCAATAGAAAAAACAATAGAAACGAAAAATACAGAACCGCATAGCGGTTCCCTTTCAATAACAACGACAAACACGAAAACGATAAGAACAGCGTAGCTGTTCCCTTTCAGTAACATGAACAAAACAATGATAATCATCTTCTTAGCCGCAGTCTTGGCCGCTTTAACCTATGTTTTGGTGCGTATTTGGAAGATAATGCCTTTCGGCAACATCGCCAAGACAGTAGTTGTAGCTTTGGGAGTGTTACTCATTGTTTCCATGATACTTAGCGTCGTCATCGGCATGGAGAAGTTGCCAGTTTCCCTCGCCGCCACAATCTACGAAATCACCACCTCGTGGGTGATGATACTGCTCTACCTCTTTATGCTCTTTCTGCTGCTCGACATCCTACGCCTCACCCACGTCATCCCCGCCCACCTGCTGCACAACTCGCTGAAAGGCACCCTGTTGGTAACGGGAGTGATTTGCGTCATATTCATTTATGGCAACATCCATTACTACCACAAGCACCGCACCCAAATCTCCGCCACCACCGAAAAAAAACTCTCCCACCCATATAAAATCCTTATGCTGAGCGACTTGCACATCGGCTATCACAACCAGCGCGGCACCCTTGCCAAATGGGTGGATATGCTCAACGCCGAAAATGCCGACCTCATCCTCATTGCCGGCGATATTATCGACATCAGCCCGTATCCTTTGAATGAGCAGAAGATGTACGAGGAGTTCCATCGGCTCAACGCCCCAGTTTATGCCTGTCTCGGCAACCACGAATTTATTTCGGGGGTAGGGGAGGCCAAGGACTTCTACCGCAAGGCAGGCATCAATCTGCTCATCGACACCTGTGTGCCTTTCGGCGACGACCTGCTTATCGCCGGCCGCAACGACCGCAGCGTCTCCAACCGCAATACCATTGGCCAAATTCTTGAAAACCAAGACACAAGCAAATACATATTCCTCCTCGACCACCAGCCCTACAATCTCGAACAGGCCGAGCAGGCTGGCGTCGATTTCCAATTCAGCGGACACACCCACGACGGGCAGGTGTTCCCTATCAATCTGATAACAAAAGCTTTATACGAAAAATCCTACGGCTCGCACCAGCGTGGCAAAACGCGGTATTATGTCTCTTCCGGTCTCGGCATCTGGGGAGGCAAATTCCGTATCGGAAGCCGCAGCGAATATGTTATCTTGGAGCTTAAAAGTCATGGAATCAAATAAATGTAATATATACAAAAACCAAAGAAAGATGAAAAAAACAGTTTTATTTTTAGCCTTGTGTGCAGGATTTTTTTCCTTGAAGGCACAAACCGACGACACAAAAAACAACAGCAACTACCGTGAAGTAACTGTTGATGACGGCGTATTTGTACTGGTTGAAACAATGCCCGAATTCCCCGGCGGGGAAAATGCTATGTACAAGTATCTTGTCGATAACCTCAAGTACCCCGAGCAGGCAAAAAAGGAAAAAATCACAGGCAAGGTTTATATATCTTTCGTTGTTGAAAGAGATGGCTCAATTTCCACTGCAGAAGTGCTGCGCGGTATTGGAGGTGGTTGCGATGAAGAAGCTTTGCGTGTGGTTCGCAATATGCCGAAATGGAAACCTGGCACACAACGTAACAAACCTGTACGTGTTCAATACACATTGCCGCTGAATTTCAAACTTTAGCCCAACTCCAAAGACTTATCGGAAGGATTGGAGATAAGTTTTTTCGGAAAAAAAGCGTAACTCTTTTCCGTTTTTCAAATATTATTTGTATCTTTGTTTGTCTTAAATAAAGTAGTAATATTTGTAAATATCATAGAATCAGAATATAACGCAAATTATTCAATTGCTTTTGAAATAATAACTTTAAACGTTTTTTATAATATGAACAACACAATTTTCCATTTCCCCAAGCCGGAAAACGAACCGGTGAAAGGCTACGCTCCCGGCAGCCCCGAGCGCAAAGAAATCCGTAAAGCTCTCGACGAACTCTACAACAAAGTTACCGAAATTCCCGCCATTATAGGTGGTAAAGAGGTGAAAACCAAAGATATGGGCGAAATCGTTATGCCTACCGAGAACCACCACGTTCTCGCCCGCTACCACAAGGTAAGCGAAAAAGAAGTGAAGGCAGCCATCGCCGCAGCTATGAAAGCACGTCAGGAATGGGCCGACACTCCCTGGATCGACCGTGCCAGCGTTATGCTCAAGATAGCAACCCTCATCAGCGGCAAATACCGTTATCTCATCAACGCCGCCACCATGCTCGGCCAGGGCAAGACCACTATGCAGGCCGAAATCGACTCCGCTTGCGAGCTCGTCGACTTCCTCCGTTACAACGCCTACTATGCTTCGCAGATCTACAGCGACCAGCCCTGCTCCGACAAAGGCACCCTCAACTATAACGTTTACCGTCCCCTCGAAGGATTCGTATTCGCCATCACTCCTTTCAACTTCACATCCATCGCTTCCAACCTCTGCATGAGCCCCGCCCTGATGGGTAACGTATGTATCTGGAAACCCTCCACAACCGCCATGCTCTCCAACTATATCCTTATGAAGATATACAAGGAAGCCGGACTTCCCGACGGCGTTGTGAACTTCCTCCCCGGCAGCGGCGCCCTCATCGGCAGTGTTGCTTTCGCCGACGAAAACCTCGCTGGTGTTCACTTCACCGGTTCCACAGGCACTTTCAAAGGCTTCTGGAAAGCTATAGGACAGAACATCGACAAATACAGAACCTATCCAAAGATTGTCGGTGAGACCGGCGGCAAGGACTTCATCATGGTTCACAAAAGTGCCGACCCCGACCAGGTGGCTACCGCCATCGTTCGTGGCGCTTTCGAGTTCCAGGGCCAGAAATGCTCCGCAGCAAGCCGTGCCTACGTGCCCGCTTCCATGTGGCCCAAAGTTGAGAAAATCATCGGCCGTATGCTGAAAGAGATAAAAATGGGCGATGTCCGCGACTTCTCTGCTTTCGTCAACGCCGTTATCGACGAAGCCTCCTTCGACAACTGCAAGAACTACATCGACCACGCCAAGAAGAGCAAAGACGCCGAAATCGTTTTCGGTGGCAAATGCGACAAGAAAAAAGGCTGGTTCATCGAACCCACCGTCATCCTTGCCAAGAAACCCGACTACAAGTCGATGTGCGAAGAGATCTTCGGACCCATCATCACCATCTATGTGTACGAAGACAAAGATTACGAAAAGACCTGCCAGATCCTCGACAGCACTTCGCCCTACGCCCTCACCGGAGCCATATTCGCTTCCGACCGCAAGGCTCTCCGTGCCGGCTACGACCTGCTAAAGAATGCCGCTGGCAATATGTATTTCAACGACAAACCCACCGGAGCCGTTGTAGGACAGCAGCCCTTCGGCGGTGCACGTGCCTCCGGAACCAACGACAAGGCCGGTTCTTACCTCAACCTCATCCGTTGGACCTCGCCGCAGGCCATCAAGGAGACTTTCGATCCCGCTCGCGATTACAAGTACCCCTTCATCTCCAGCGCTGAATAATACATTATATATAGTGTCAAAACTCGTTGCGGGGCGTTTCGAAGAAACGCCCCGCAACTTTTATATAAACATAGGGTAACGAAACAATCCCGCTAGGGGTTGCCTATAAAGAAAAATACCGTGTAAAAATGTGCTGAAAGCACATCATCCTATTAACCCCGATGAAGAAACTGCCAGTGGCAGTTTCAATAGTGAAGCGGAGAATAATTCAAAGCACAGTCTGGGGGAGAGGATGTCTCTCACCCCGAAACAACAACCCCGCTAGGGGTTGCCCCTATAAAGAAAAATACCGTGTAAAAATGTGCTGAAAGCACATCATCCCATTAACCCCAGACTCATAGTCTGGGGATGATGATGTCTCCCACCCCGCAAACAACAACCCCGCTAGGGGTTGCCTCTCAATAGCCCTGGATGATGATTTCCACCCCGCCCCAAAAAACAACCCCGTCAGGGGTTGCCTTTCTGTAGCCATGTAGGCGATGATGCCATCCCATAAAAAAACAACCCCGTCAGGGGTTGCCTTTCCACAAAACAAAAAATGTTAAATTATTTCTTAAAAATTTCTGCAACCATCTCATACCATGATTTTTACAACAAGCCATTGTCGTAAAAACTGAAGTAGTCGTTGCCGCCCGAAGCGAAATGTTCTCCCACAATAATATGGTCGAGCAGTCTGATGTCCATAATCTCGCACGCCTCCTTTATTTTCTTTGTCAGATTGATGTCCTCCTTGCTCGGTTTCACGCTACCCGACGGGTGGTTATGTGCCACCGCTATCACCGTGGCGTTGCACTCCACGGCGTTTTTTATTATCATACGCACATCCACCGAAGTCTGTGTAAGTCCGCCGCTCGAAATCTGCTTTTTGCCAATTAGTTTATAGCTGTTATTCAGATATATAGCCCAAAAAGCCTCGTGGGGAAGCTCGTTTATCATCGGCGACACTATATTATATATGGAAATGCTGTCTTTCACTTTCACGTCATTGTTGCGTATGCCTTCCGCCCACATGCGGCTGCCAAGCTCCAGTGCCGCCATAATGCTCACGGCCTTTGCATCGCCCACACCGTTGGTCTTTTTCAGTTCGGAAATGTCCTTTTTCGAAAGCTCCACCAAACTGTTGTTGGCTGTCTGCAGAATCCTCTTTGCCACTTCCACGGCGGAGAGTTTCAAAGTGCCGCTACCAAGCACAATGCCAAGCAGTTCCGAGTTGCTCAGCGCCTTTTTGCCTTGGGCGAGCATCTTCTCGCGAGGGCGGTCTTCCTCGGCCCATTTTGTTATAGGTAAATTTTTTTCTTCCATCTTCGAAATTTTCTGCAAAGATACTTTTTTTTCGCCAAAAATTGCACTTTAAAAGGCTTTGCGAAAAAAAATACTACTTTTACTGATTGATACACAGGAAAATAAAAAATATTCCGACAAAAAAAATTTGTGGTTTGAACAAAATTCGTTATCTTTGCAGGTCTGAAAAAATGTATTTTTATAAACGTTTAGAACACTTTAATAATTATATAACAGTAAGATATGCAAAATAAAGGACTTATCAGATTCTTCGCTATTCTCTTTGCGATAGTGTGTTTGTACCAACTGTCGTTCACCTTTTCTGCACGCAGTTTCGAGAGCAAGGCCCACGATTACGCTTACAGCCCTGCCACAAAGGCATTGGCTCATGATATGGCCGGTGGCGACGCCATCAGAGAACAGGCATTGTACGACTCGTTGGCCAATTCACGTGAAGCCTATTACATAGACTCGGTTTCCGAAAAAACCGCCGACAAATCACTGTGGTGGAACTATAAAAGCTCCAAAGCCCGCGAAATAAACCTCGGCCTCGACCTTAAGGGCGGTATGAATGTTATGATGGAAGTGTCCACCGTCGATGTGGTGCGCGCCCTCGCCAACCACACCAAGGACACTCTTTTCAACAAAGCCATCGACGAAGCTCTAAAACAACAAAAAGTAACCCCTAACACCAACTTCGTCACTCTTTTCGAAAAATCCATCTACAAACTCAGTCCCGATGTCAAACTCGCTCCCTATTTCGCCACTCAGCTGCGCGACAAGGTGAAACTCACCGACGACAACGACAAAGTTATGAGTGTTGTTAAAAGCGAGGTTAACGACGCTTTCGACCGCACATACGAAATCCTGCGCCAACGTATCGACAAATTCGGCGTGGCTCAGCCCAACATCCAGAAACTCAGCGCTTCCGAACGTATCCTTATTGAGCTCCCCGGTGTAAAAGAACCCGAGCGTGTTCGTAAACTCCTGCAAGGAACCGCCGAACTCCAGTTCTGGTTGGGCGCAAGGGTTAAAGACGCTTTCCACTATCTCGAAGATGTGAACAAATACATAGCAACCACATCTGTTGCCGACCTTTCGGCAGGCGAAGAGGTTGATTCTTTGCTTGCCAACATCTCCAACGACACTGCCGCTGCCACCGTAAATGCTGCCGATTCCACAGCCAACGCTATCGGAAGCCTCGTTGACAGCTCCGCTTTGCAAAACGAACAGCTGCAAGCCGAAAACGAAAAGAACAATCCTCTGTTCGCTAAACTTTACCCCAATGTTGATCCCAAATCTGGCGAGTTCTCCGATGGTTGTGTTGTCGGATATGCCTCTCCCAAGGATAGAAGCGCTATCGACGACATGCTTGACAAGGCTCGCGCCAAAAACATCATCCCCTCGACAATAAAATTCCTCTGGGGTGCCAAACCCTCCAGATATAACAACCTGTATGAACTCTATGCCATTCAGGTTACCACCCGCGACGGCTCGCCTCTGCTCGGCGGCGATGTCATCACCGATGCACGTCAGGACTTCAACAACACCAACGGCAATGAAATATCCATGACCATGAACAGCGACGGCGCCCGCGAATGGAAACGTATCACCGGTGCCAACAAAGGCGAATTCATCGCCATAGTTCTGGATAATGTGGTTTATTCCGCTCCTCGCGTCAACGGCGAAATCGCTGGCGGCCGTTCGTCTATCACCGGCGACTTCACCCTCGAAGAAGCAAAGGACCTTGCCAATATCCTGAAAGCCGGTAAGCTCCCCGCTCCCGCCAAGATAGTTCAGGAAGCCGTGGTTGGACCTTCGCTCGGTCAGGAATCCATCAATGCAGGTCTGCTCTCCTTCATAGTGGCCTTCATCATGGTGTTCATCTATATGATTATTTTCTACAACAAGGCAGGTATCGTTGCTACAATAGCACTGCTTACCAATATGTTCTTCCTCGTTGGCGTTATCGCTTCGCTGGGTGCCGTGCTTACCCTCCCCGGTATCGCAGGTATCGTGCTTACCATGGCTATGGCTGTGGATGCCAACGTTATTATATACGAACGTGTCAAGGAGGAACTCCGGGCAGGCAACAGCATATCGTCGTCGGTCGACAAAGGTTTCAAAAACGCTTACT
>Ga0247609_10003554_pt1 | contig 15800 bp, 14 predicted proteins | sample 172DNAGHGlowgp2_FD_193487 | JGI IMG/M metagenome (GOLD analysis project Ga0247609, IMG submission 193487) | Sheep rumen microbial communities from Palmerston North, Manawatu-Wanganui, New Zealand - 1728 DNA GHGlow gp2 | ecosystem: Host-associated > Mammals > Digestive system > Stomach > Rumen ...
CTGGGTGGTAATGATAAGTTGGAGGCGTTGAAGAAGTGTACCAACGTCAATGCTCCCAAGGATGCCAGCAACAATTCGCGCTTTGTCATCATGAACTACTTCCGCGAAATGCAGAAGCAGGGCAAGGAGGTAGATGCGAAGATTGAGGGACGAGTGACTATTGCGGGCTCTGCCCTAAATGATAAATGATAAATTGCTTCCGCTGTAGGAAGACGAACATATATTAAAATGATACGATTATGATAGCAAAGAATATGATGAAATACAGATGGATGGTGGTAATAGGTTTATCATTTATCATTTTTCAATTATCATTTAGCCACGCAGTGGCGCAGAAGAAGCAGCTGGTTATTCTGCATACCAACGATACCCATTCGGCTATTTTCCCCATCAATGCTCAGTTGCCAGATACAGTAAAGGCTGGTCGTGGTGGCTTCCTGCGTCGCCTCGTGATGCTGAAGGAAGAACGTGCCAAGCATCCTGACCTGTTGTATTTCGACAGTGGTGACTTCTTCCAGGGCTCAGCCTACTTTACCATGTTCAAGGGTGAGGTGGAGATTGGTCTGATGAACCAGATGGGCATTGATGCCTCTACCATTGGCAACCACGAGTTCGACTTTGGACTGGAGAATATGGCCGAGCAGTTCAAGAAGGCTACCTTCCCCATCCTCTGTGCTAACTACGACTTCACGGGCACCGTGATGGAGGGTGTTACGAAGCCTTGGATTGTCATCAAGCGCAACGGTGTGAAGATTGGTGTCTTTGCCGTTTGTCCTAAGATGAAGGGACTGGTCAGCGACAAGAACTGCGTAGGTGTGAAGTATCTCGACCCTGCCAAGGTGGCGCTGGAGACGGCTACCATGCTGAAGGAGGAGAAGAAGTGTGACATCGTCATCTGTATCTCCCACCTGGGCTGGAACAGCAATCGTGGCGAGGATGACCAGTACATGATAGAGCGTTCACGCAATATCGACTTGGTGTTGGGTGGTCATACGCACACCTTCATGCCTCAGTTGGAGCATTGGAACAACATGGACGGCAAACCCGTCTCTGTCGACCAGAACGGCAAGTCTGCCTGCTTCGTGGGCAAGATGGTCATCGACCTCAAATAATTAAGAATGAGGAATTTTGAATTTGGAATGGTCTCGCTACGCTCGATGTCTGAATGTAGAATTATTAAATTCTCATTGAACAATCGCTGAAAGCGACCATTCAACACTCAACATTCCTAATTTCTCATTCAAAGTAGAACGTCAGGACAATCATTTTCGACTGCGCGCCGCTAACCGAACCCGCATAGGTACGAAGGTTGGCGTCGCGCAGTTCGTTTACGTGGTTCTTGTTTAATACGTCGCTCAGTCCGAAGCAGAACTTCAACTCTGGAATCAGCTTGAAGAAGGGCAGGTAGAAGTCGCAGCCCAGACCCACCTCTGCCATCGTGTTGAAGCGCTTCAGACGTATCATGTCCTGTTCGCCACTCGTCAGGTTCATCATGGCGTTGACACCTGCCATGATGTATGGGCGACAGTTGTTCCAGCGAGGGGCTGCAAACTTCAAATCTATAGGCAGCGAGACATAAGTATTCTTCATGTCCTGCGTCTTGCGGACAAACTGGCCCGTCTCGTCCTTTTCCTTCATATTTAATAAGGTGAGGTGCTTGGCACCAAAGTGCATGGTGGGCGTCACACGTAGCGAGAAGTTGTTCGACAGGCGCAATTCGCCAAGCACACCTACTGAGAAACCTGCATTCCAGCGATCTGCATCGCAGAGCACATAGCGCTCTTGCATCACGCCGTCCTCGTCTTCCATCATGTGGGGGCCTACCTGGTCGAACTCAAGGTCTTGCAGGTGCATACCCACCAAGATACCGAAGTGCATGGGACGCAGGTCGATATAGGGTTTGTGCTGCACGTGACGGTCCTGCTGGGCCATAGCGGTCAGTCCGCAAAATAGCAGCAATATAGTGACTATTTGTTGTTTCATATGCATAGCTTATAACGCATCAAGACGGCCATTTATTATTTCGACGACGTATAAATTATGAAAATAACTCACCAAAAGTGGGCATTATTCAAGAAAAATCCCTACCTTTGCATCACAAACATTAAGTAATTTAATTCATTCAACTAAACAAATTAAGATTATGGCATACGTAATTGGTGACGACTGCATCGCATGCGGAACATGTATCGATGAGTGCCCCGCTGGAGCTATCTCTGAGGGCGACAAGTATTCAATCAACCCCGATGTTTGCACAGAGTGCGGCACATGCGCTGACGTTTGTCCGTCAGAGGCTATCAGCCTTCCCTAAGGAATAACGCTGATTTTATGTGGTTAAAAATGTGGGCTGTCCAAACGGGCAGCCCATTTCTGTTGTATTCCTTTAGCGCAGTTCTTCGAGCAGCGCCGTACATCCCTCCAGTACGTCGCGCCATGTTGCTTCGAAGTTGCCTGTATACCAAGGGTCAGCCACATCGCCAGGCCTGTTGGTATAGTCCATCAACTGATGAATTTTTCCCTCCGCATCGCCACCACTGATGCGTTGCATGTTACGGATGTTCCACGAGTCCATACCTATCAGCAGGTCAAAGCGGTCGTAGTCCGCACGTGTCATCTGGCGTGCCGTCTTGCCCTTACACGATATGTTGTGCTCTGCCAGCTTCCTTTTTGCCGGCGGATATACCTCGTTGCCTATCTCCTCTGTCGAAGTCGCTGCCGACTCAATATAGAACTGGTCCGTCAGGCCAGCCTGCTCCACCAGTTCCTTCATCACAAATTCTGCCATCGGACTCCTACAGATATTTCCGTGACAGACAAATAGTATTTTCGTCTTCTTCATAATCGAGTGAAATGCCAAAACGTATTTGAGCTATTCTTTTTTGCTGTAAGTTCTGTTTTTATTGCCACCATGTGATTCCAGGTAGCCATACTCGGTGAGCTGGCGAAGATAACGCTTGGCAGTCGTGCTGTTAAAGTCAAAGTGACTGACTATTTGTTCTGTAGTGAATTCGTCCTTCTCGGCCACAAATTCTAAAATATCGACCAGTTTCTCTGCCAAAGAGGGCTTTATCGACCATTTATCGACCATTTTCTTCTGTAAATCCTGTTTATCGACCATTTTCTCACTAGTTGATTCAATATAATGGTTGATATCTGCTTTCAGATGTTGGCAATGTAAATGGGTCATACAGTTGATGAAAATATTGATATCTTCATTCTCGCGAGTATCTATCAGAGCCTGTATATATTCCGCTTTGTCCTCTTTAAGCACCTTGGTCGGCAATACGTCAAACTCCATCTGGAGCAAGTTCATCAGCAGACGACAGGTGCGTCCATTCCCATCAGCCCAGGGATGAATTGTCACCAACTCAAAGTGCGCCCAGAAACTTAATTCGTAGATAGCAGCAACATCTTTTGGTTCAATATCTTTGCGGCGTTTGTTTAGCTCCTCGCAGAAAGCAGCCAGACGTGCAGGCACTTTCAGATATGACATATACGACTTGCCTCCCAATCCTGCTGTGACATTCAGTTTGCGCAGTTCACCTTTGGCAGCGGAGAAGTCTCCGCCAGCAGCGTGGTACTCACTACCCGTTCGAGCCATCACCTTTGAAGCCAACAGCACGAGCCAATCAACTGTAATGTCTTCATGCTGCTTGATCCACTGCATGCCATAGTCGTAGGCTGCTTTCAGGTCGAGGTTCATCTGCTGCTCCATCATTGTGCGCTTGCTGCTGGTGATTCCTTCGTCAAACAACAGCTGCGCCTCCACCTCCGTCACCGTTGAACCTTCTATAGCCGTCGAGTGCGTGATAATGGAGTAGAGATAGAACTTCTGATAATCTACCTGTTCTGATATGCCCAGTTCCTTATGTCGCTGCAGCAATCGTAATAATATGTCTTTATCTTCTTGATTCATATTTCGTTTGCAAAGGTACACCTTTTTTACTTAAAAATCGTATGCGAAAACTGAAAATGTTACAGATACGTCACTTTCGGGTTGTTCCTGACGTTCCTTTCACCCGTTCCAACGTCATCTTGCGGGTGTTTCGATGATACTTTAGGGGTGTAAAGTATCATCGGAACGGGTCGTAGATGCCATCGGAAGCACCCATAGATGACGTCGGAACGACCCTAAAGTGACGTCACCTTGCAGAAGCGTATAAACAACATATTAATTATTCGAAGAATTGGCATGATTAGCGTTCCATTGTTTTCTAGTAATACCTAATTTTTCTTGCTTTTTCTTTGTCGATTCAAGAATAATTCCTATCTTTGCATCTGACTCAGGTTGCCCGCAAGGGTGAGTGGGTCATACTTTAGTGGAAAAAGGACGTTTACGAACGTTATCTTCTACGTGCAGATCTCGCAAATCAAAGTGTAAGAAGATTCGCAACGAAGCGTCCACATTGGGTGTATTGTACTCTGCCCCTTATAGGGGTATCGTCAATATATCTCGGCGTGGGCTATCGAGTTGCTTATCCTTACACGAGGCAATGCGAGAGCCCGCACGTGGGATAAGCGAAGTAGAGCACCCACGTCTTTCTGTTTATTACTACTAATCGCTGAATCTGGGTGACTGTAAGCACAAAAGAGTGTGCCTATGGTAGACATTATTTTTTTAATAGTTTCATCCTGTTGGCTAGGGTGTTTTCTTTAAGTAAGACTAGATTGGCAGAGGAACACGATAGTTTATATTTAGATAAGTCAAATAATAAAAGTACAATTTAATATGAAAAAACTATTTACTACTAAATTACTATTGGCCATACTCATGAGTATGGTAGGAACGAGAGCATTGTCCCATGACTTTGAAATGGCGAACAATGAAGGCAAAACTATTTATTATGTTATAACGAGTGACTCTGAAGTTGCTGTCAGCTACCAGGGTTCATCTTATAACACAAACACGAATGATTACACGGGTAATATTATTATCCCAGAGTCTGTCATTTATTCTGGAAACACTTACAAAGTGACGAGCATTAACGACGAAGCGTTTCGATTATGCATTAACCTGACCTCAATTACAATTCCTAACAGCGTGACAAGCATCGGTGACTATGCTTTCGTGGATTGTACTAGCCTGACCTCAATCATCATTCCGAATAGCGTATCGAGCATTGGCAATGATGCGTTCGCTAATACTGCATGGTATAAAAAGCAGTTAGCAGGATTAGTTTATGCAGGAAAAGTTGTGTATAAGTACAAAGGCACAATGCCTGAAAATACAAGTATAAATCTTGAAGAAGGGACATTAGGTATAGCTGGTTATGCGTTCATGGGTTGCAGTGGTTTGACCTCAATCATCATTCCGAATAGCGTAACAAGAATTGGCGATTATGCGTTCGTCAATTGTAGCAATTTAAGCTCAATCACTATTCCGAACAGCGTGTTGAGCATTGGTAGTTGGGCGTTCCATGGTACAGGATGGTACAATAGTCAGCCCGATGGAATGATTTATGCAGGAAAAGTTGCATATAGGTACAAAGGTACAATGCTTGAAGATACAAGTATAAATCTTGAAGAAGGTACATCAGGTATTGCTGATGGTGCGTTCTCTTCCTGTTCCAATATGACCTCAATCATCATTCCGAACAGCGTAACGAGAATTGGCGATTATGCCTTCGCTAGCTGCAGTAGCCTGTCCTCAATCACTATTCCTAATAGCGTTATTTATATTGGAAGTTCTGCATTCCAAGGTTGCAGTGGTCTAACCTCAATCAATATTGGTAATAGCGTCAAGAGGATTGGCACTGAAGCATTCAGAAATTGCAGCCGTTTGACTTCAATAATTATTCCGAACAGTGTGACAAGTATTGGTAAAGAAGCATTCACTGGTTGCATTTTTCTGACTTCTGTGACGTTCCATTGCTCAGAAATCGGAGATTGGTTTTCTGAGAACAGTAGAATAAAGGAGATTATCATTGGAGATGAGGTGAAGGGTATTAGCCATCATGCATTTAAAAATTGTACAAGTCTGACCTTTGTGAGTATTCCCAATAGCGTGATTGACATTGGTAATCAGGCATTTAGTGGATGCAGTGGTCTAACCTCTGTCAGCATTGGAAACGGCTTGACGAATATTAGTGATGAAGCATTCAGTGGATGCAGCGGTCTCACTTCTATAACCATTGGTAATGGCGTGACGAGCATTGGCAATGAAGCGTTCAGAGGATGTAGTGCTCTCACTTCTGTAGCCCTATCGAACAATTTGACGAACATTGGCAAGCAGGCGTTCCGTGAATGTAGCAGTCTGACTTCAATCACTATTCCGAACAGCATAGCGACAATAGGCACTTGGGCGTTCTATGGTTGCAACGGCCTGACTTCGGTGGCATTACATTGTGAGTCTATTGGTGATTGGTTCAGTTACTTAACCTCGATAAAGGAATTGATAATTGGAGAAGAAGTGACGTCTATTGGTAATTATGCGTTCTCTGGCTGCAATGGGCTGACTTCGGTAACCATTCCGAACAGGGTGACATCGATTGGCAATCAAGCGTTTTATAATACAAGGCTTAAGTCTATCACTATTGGAACAGGAGTTTTGTCTATTGGAAGTAAAGCTTTTAAGTATAGCATTACTTCTGGACATGCTGATGGTGAAAGTCCTATAAAAGTAATATGGCTGACAAACACGCCTCCAACTGGTTATAATAATGTGGGTGGAATAATGAATTATGTGTCAAATGATTCGTACGCAAATTTGTCGAAGAAGGAGGTGTATCCGTTCCTGAGTAGTTTATTTGAGGTAAATGGCTTGAAATATGTACCAGTCAGTCCATCAGAACGCACTTGCGATGTAATTGACTGCATATATGACGAAACAATAGAAAATGTTAATATAGGAGAGAGTGTATCGTATAAAGGTATTGATCTGACGGTTAAAAATGTTAAGTGCTACACCTTCTATGATAATCTTTTTGTCAGGAATGTTAACCTTTCTTTTGAAGGAGCTCTTGAAGATTGTGCTTTCCAAAATTGTTCTGTAATGACTACAGCGTCATTGGGTGAGAAGATAACATCTATTGGCGAGAATGCTTTCTTTGGGTGTTCTACTCTACCAAATATAGTGATTCCGCAGACTGTAACTAGTATTGGCAATTGTGCCTTCTATGGATGTACTGCTCTATCAAACATAGTGATTCCACAGTCTGTAATGAGTATTGGTCATTATGCTTTCGCGGGTTGCACAAAACTGACGAAAGTCAATATTGCTGACTCTAAAAATGATGACACGATTTTGTCGTTGGGTTGTAACGGTTCATTACCTCTCTTTGCCGACTGTCCGTTGGAGGAGGTTTATATCGGACGTAATATCTCTTACTCAACGTCAAGTAACTTCGGTTACTCTCCATTCTATCGCAATACATCGTTGAAGGAAGTAACCATTACTAACAAGGAAACAGAAATCTCGACAAACGAGTTTTATGGATGTACCAGTCTACAGAACGTAACTATTGGTGATGGAGTGACAACCATTGGTGACAGGGCATTCTCGGGATGTAGTAGCCTTGAATATTTTGCCTGTGGCTCACATGTAACCAACATAGGCCAGGAGGCTTTTTCTGATTGTACAGCAATGACAAAGTTCATCAGTCACGCAATGGTTCCTCCCGTCTGCGGAAGTCAGGCTTTAGATGATATCAACAAGTGGACATGTACGCTGCAAGTCCCAGAAAACAGTATAAACCTTTATAAGGCTGCAGACCAGTGGAAAGACTTCTTTTTTGTTGAGCCGACGGGAATTGAAAAGTTGGAAAAAGGAAAAAAGGAAGTATTGGAAGTTGTAAAGTACTATAATCTTAAAGGTCAGCCGTCACTTCATCCTTATAAAGGCGTTAACATTATTGATGGTAAAAAAGTATTAGTGAAGTAACAAATTATATTAAAAACGTATGATAGAAATATCGTCTAAAGGCTATAAAGTTAGTAGCACAAGTGCAGATTTAGATCCTGCACATCCTTTGTTCAAATGTCCCAAATGCGAATGTGTTTATGGTAGTCTCGTTGACATCAATTCGTTATTTAGCGAAGACAACAAGACGTATTATCGGGAAAGACCGAAGCTCTGCAATGAATGTGGTACAGAACTGGAATCGTTCAAGTAATCACAGAATCTGAGATCCTGATTATTTCCTGAGATAAAAGCAAGATTCCGCAAGCCTTTGATGAACTTGCAGAATCTTGTGATTTTAGAGACGTTTTTTCCCTTTTATTAATTCGATTCGTTGATTTTGTTAACCTGATTGATGATTTGAGTTAATGAACGGTTTTTCGTAGGTGCTTTCCGCCTAGAACGACCGCTGGGTAATCAGGTCGATTTTACTTTTATTAAGCCAAGTGCACAACGGAACCTTATTTGCACTTTTGTATACCAAGAAAACAAAGAGAGGTGACGATGCGCCATATTTCTTGTTACTGATAAATACTCATTTCCTTAAAAAATTTAAGTAATCAGGTAAAAGAATGCATTTATCGAAAAACTGTCGGAGTATCGTCGGAGTTAGGTCGGAATTAGGTCGGACCTGTGACGGATTAATTGTGGGATTGGTAACTTTGATGACATAGAGAAAGCTTAGAAAGAAAATGCGGGTCGGTTCTGATGATCCACTTTTCATGCCCAACTACTGGGGGCAGATTACTTGGAAAAAAGAATTACCTCTGTGGAGAATCTCCGTTTCAGCCCTTGGGATGTATATTCCACGGGCTGAAACATGTGTCCCACGCCGTGGAATATACGTCCCACGCCGTGGGATATAACTTTGTTGGGGATAGAAACTATGTGAATACGCATACTGAGACTTGGTAATAATTATAAAAAGGTATAGGCCGGTGAGCGTTGTTTCAGGAAAAAGTGGTATCTTTGCATGAGATATGGAGAATTACAACCATCGCATGGACAGGCGGAGCAAGCATAAGCAATATGGCTTGCCAGGAACTTATCATGTCACCATCAAAGTGAATATGGTCTACCGACAGGCATTGGGCAGAGTGGTGGGAGATATCAATGCTGCTGATGGTAGTCCGCAGGCGCCCCACGTGGAACTGAACGAGGCGGGCAGAATGGTGGAACAGGAGCTGACAACGAGCATTACGGCCCACTACCCGATGATAGAGATACAGGACCATGTAGTGATGCCTGACCATTTGCATTGCATCGTAGTGGTGCATCGGGATATCTTTAGTAAAAACGGGGTGGCGACGCATCTGGGGCAGGTGATTGCTGGGTTCAAGAAGGGGTGCAACCGGCGGTTCTGGGAGATGCTGGCTTTGCGGGGTAAACCCGCAAACACTGGCGAAAATAGTAACGCAGAAAGCCCTAGCGGAAATAGTAGCGAAGCGGGCACGGGTGGTAGCCAGGCAAGCACGGGAGGTGAAGGTAGCCAGTGCCCTGCGGTTTACCCGCAAGGATATAAGGTGCCATCGCGCGGAACGACGGGGCGTGCGCCGTTGTTTGCCCATGGCTTTGTAGACGTGATACCGCTGAGTGCTGAGCAGCTGGAAACGCAGCGACAGTATATTCGTAATAACCCACGAAGCCGATTGCTCCGCAGTTCTCATCGATCATGGTTGCAATGCCAGCGCAAGAGCATAGATACCCATCTGTCATTACGAGCTTTGAAAGGCTATCTGCAACAAGTATGCTCACCAGCACAGTTCAATGAAGAGATATGGCAACGCATCGAGAAGCTATTGATAGTTAAGGACGGTCATGTGTACTGTGACAGTTATGGTGACTGCGGAATGCTTAATAGCCCTATTCTGCCCGTAGTCTGCCACAGGAAGGATGCTTTAGTGCATAGTCATCAGCTGCAACGATGCATAGAGAAGGCTGCGGAAGGTGCCGTGCTGGTATCTGCACGTATTGCCAAAGGTGAGCAGCGGATTATGGATGAGCTCATCGTCCAGTCTTACCCTGTGGCCCTCATAGTGGATAATGGCTTTCCGGAGATTTATCATCCTTCGGAAATTCGCATACAAATGTGTGCTGAAGGTCGTCTCTTATTGCTTTCCCCTTGGCAGTACCACTATAGGGCAGCTGATGAGATGATTACAATGGCTGAATGTAAAACCATGAATTGTATTGCTCAAGCAATATGCAAGACGAAAGACAGCTGGTGGGAATGAAAAGATAGATCAGGTCTTGACACCTTTATCTTCTGCGACGCTTGGGGGTAACGGCTTTGGATTTCTTGGGCTCTTCTTTGGGTGCGAATGGATCGACGATGACAGAGGCACGGAGGATGCGGACGTCAGTATAGGGACGATGGCGCTTGTCTGTCGCTGACTGCTGAATCTTGTCGACGACATCGAGGCCCTGCAGCACTTCACCAAACACCGTATACTGACCATCGAGGTGGGGCGTACCCCCCTGCGTCTTGTAAACCTCTATCATCTCTGGCGTCAGCTGGACCTGTCCCTTGGTCAGCGTGTCCAATCGCTGTTGTACACGACCGATGGCTACATCGTTCAGCTGTCTGCCCCAGACGATATAGAACTGGCAGGCACCAGAGCGCATCTCTGGGTTGACCTCATCAGGCTCGCGGGCTGCTGCCACAACACCACGACGATGGAACAGCTGAGGCAGACGGAACTCAGGCTCGATGGTGTAGTCCAACTCACCCGTTCCTAACGGCTGACCAGGCTTGGCATACTTGCTGTTCAGGTCGCCGCCTTGTATCATGAAGTCCTTGATGACACGATGGAAGAGCAGCGAGTCATAGACGTGCATCTTGACCAGTTTCAGGAAGTTGTCGCGATGCAGGGGCGTCTCGTTATACAAGGCGATGCGGATGTTGCCCTCTGTAGTCTCCAGCAGTACCTCGGCCCGTTCCTGAGCCATTGCTGAGGACGTTGTCACCAATAGGAATAAAAGAAATAAAGCCTGTCTCATGGTGTAAAGATGCGTGTTTGAGTTTGAAAAAAGAAAAAGACCGACGACCGTTGAGGGCCGTCGGTCTTGATATAGCGAATATACGCTGATTACTTTTTGTTCAGGGCCAGGTCGATAGCTACAGCGATAGCAACGCTTGCACCTACCATTGGGTTGTTACCCATGCCCAGGAAGCCCATCATCTCTACGTGAGCAGGAACTGAAGAAGAACCTGCGAACTGAGCGTCAGAGTGCATACGACCCATGGTGTCGGTCATACCGTAAGAAGCGGGACCTGCAGCCATGTTGTCGGGGTGCAGGGTACGACCCGTACCACCACCAGAAGCTACTGAGAAGTAAGGCTTGCCAGCGAGCACGCGCTCCTTCTTATAAGTACCTGCTACGGGGTGCTGGAAGCGGGTGGGGTTGGTAGAGTTACCCGTGATAGATACGTCTACGTTCTCCTTCCACAGGATAGCTACACCCTCGCGAACATCGTCAGCACCATAGCACTTTACCTTCAGACGGCTGGGGTTGTTGCCATAAGGAACCTCCTTGACAACCTTCAGCTCGCCAGTGAAGTAGTCGAACTGAGTCTGTACGTATGTGAAACCGTTGATGCGGCTGATGATCTGGGCAGCGTCCTTGCCAAGACCGTTCAGAATAACGCGGAGGGGCTTCTTACGAACCTTGTTGGCCATCTCAGCAATCTTGATGGCACCCTCAGCAGCAGCGAAAGACTCGTGACCAGCCAGGAAGGCGAAGCACTCAGTCTCCTCGCGGAGCAGACGGGCAGCCAGGTTACCGTGACCCAGACCAACCTTACGGTCGTCGGCTACAGAACCGGGGATGCAGAAGCTCTGCAGACCGATACCGATAGCCTCGGCAGCGTCAGCAGCGGTCTTCACACCCTTCTTGATAGCGATAGCAGCACCACAAACGTAGGCCCACTTAGCGTTCTCGAAGCAGATACGCTGGGTGTCCTCACACATCTGGTAAGGATCAACGCCTGCCTTTTCACAAATCTCGTTGGCCTCCTCGATAGAGTTGATGCCATTCTCCTTCAGAGCAGCAAGAACCTGGTTGATACGGCGCTCCTGACTCTCAAACTGTACTTTTCTAATCATAGTCGTATCCTCCTTTATTCTTTACGTGGGTCAATAGCCTTTACTGCACCCTGGTCCTCAGTCGTACGACCGTAAGAACCAGTGTTCTTCTTCATAGCCTCGTTGGCATCCATACCGTTCTTGATGGCTTCCATCATCTTGCCCAGGTGTACATACTCGTAACCGCAAACCTCGTTGTTGGCGTCGAGATACATCTTGGTGATGTAACCCTCGGTGAGCTCCAGATAACGGGTACCCTTGGCAACAGTGCCATAGAGTGTACCAGTCTGTGAGCGGAGACCCTTACCCAGGTCTTCCAGACCAGCACCGATAGCCAGACCACCCTCAGAGAAAGCACTCTGTGTGCGGCCATAGACAATCTGCAGGAACAACTCGCGCATAGCGGTGTTGATAGCGTCGCAAACCAGGTCGGTATTCAGAGCTTCAAGGATGGTCTTGCCAGGCAGAATCTCGCTGGCCATAGCGGCAGAGTGAGTCATACCGGTGCAACCGATAGTCTCCACCAGAGCCTCCTGGATGACACCGTCCTTCACGTTCAGACTCAGCTTGCAGGCACCCTGCTGAGGTGCACACCAACCAATACCATGGGTGTAACCCGAAATGTCCTTGATCTCTTTTGCCTGAATCCATTTGCCCTCCTCGGGAATGGGTGCAGGACCATGGTAAGCGCCCTTGCAAACGCTACACATGTTCTCAACTTCTTTTGAATAAATCATACTAAAAATATAAACTAAGAAATAATAAGTTTCTAAAGTATTTGCCTATGTCTTGCAAAGTTACTAAGGAGATTTGATGATACCAAACCAACTTTCCTTTATTTAAGAACAATTAACAGACATTTCTGCTACTTTCTTGCTGTTGGCAGATTTTCTTTGTGACTTTGCTAACTGCGTATGACAAATAGGTCTAATAGAGTTCAGCAGGTATCAGTTGCTTGGCATTCTCGAAATCCTCCGGCGTGTCCAGCTCGATGGAGAAGTAGCGCGTGGTGTCGACAATGCGGAAGGTGTGACCCTGTGGGATGAGACGCTCAAAGGCACGCTCGTAGAAGACATCGATGAGCCCTTCATGCTCAATCATCTGCTCCAACTCCTTGAAGAGGGCGGTGCTGTAGCTGGCGGTCATCTTCTCGAAGCCTACGCTCTCGCCAATGGCCTTCTCGATAGAGCAGGTCTTGCTGAGTTCCATGATACGGTTGTCATCATCAACAATCACCTTGATTTCCTCTTCGCCACACTCATGACGATTCAGCGCCAGGGCATTACCCTCAGTGGCCAGCACGGCACGGATGAGTGCTGGGTCGAAGAGAATGTCGCTGTCAGAAAGCAAGAAGTCTTTACCCTCGGTATAGGGACGTGTCATCCACAGCGAGAAGATGTTGTTGTTGTGCTCATAGTCCCCATTATGGATGAAGTGGATGTTCAGCGAGGGGTACTGTTTCGTCAGAAAGTCGCGAATCATCTCAGCACGATAACCCGTGACGACCACCAACTCGTTGATGTCAGCAGCTATCATCGCATCTACAGTACGCTGCAACAGGGTGCGCTCACCAATCTTCAATAAACACTTCGGACATGCGTCAGTCAATGGGCGCAGTCGCTTTGCCATTCCGGCAGCCAATATTACTCCTATCATATTAATGCTTAATTCTTAATGCTTAATTCATATCTTCTACCTTCAAGCTCCCCTTCCTTTTGGAAGGGGTTGGGGGTAGGCTACTCCTTTATCTTCATCAGTGCCATACCAATGGCTATCCAGATGATTTCGCGTACACGGCAGATGATGCTGACAAAGATACCCAGGGCTGCAGAGAGTCCCAAGGCTGCAATGCTCAGCACGAAGCCACCTTCCTGGACACCAATCTGCATGGGCAGAAAACCGATGAGGTTGGCGAATAGGGTGGTGAAGGCCACGATGAGTACGGAGTGCAGGTAGGTCAGTACCATGCCGTCCAGTCCACCACCATTGTCAATGCCAAAGAGCAGGAGCATGAACATCACCTCCAGGCTCTGCACCATGCGTGAGCTGTATTCTAATATGAGACTGGTGTAGAACGCCTTTGTGTCTTGTGAGTAGAGGGCCGATATCTGTGCGTCGATGTTGCGCAGTGCCTCTGCGTGCTTGCCGCGGAAGCGACGGCTCCAGCCTTTCAAAAACGGTATCTTGCCTATCAGTCCCAGCACATAGACCACCAGTCCGTGGCGGTAGCCGCGCGAGAAGATGTAGAATGCCACCAGACAGAACAGGATGATGTTGCCCAGCACGATAGCTATGGCGGTGGTCATAGGCATGTCGCCAACAAGTACCAGTGCCAAATAAATGAAGATGCTGATGAACCAGAACCAGAAGTGGGCAAAGAAGTGCATCATGGCATAGAGGATGACACTGCTCGTGGCATGCTGGTTGTCGATGTCCTTCGACAGTTCCATGATGCGGTAGGGCTCACCGCCCAGTCCGCCCACTGGGGTAGCGTAGTTTAGGGCGTAGCCTGTGATGGTCAGTCGGTAGATACGCCAGAAGCTGGGTAGCTGTTGGCCCTCTTTACAATTACCTTTGATAATGGCTTGCCAAGCAAAGGCGTTGAGGCCATAGACCACTATCCAGATACCGAGGATGGGTATCAGCCAGTAGCCAGCATGACAGATGTGCTGCCACAGTTCAACGAAGCTGACGTCAAAGGTGAACAGCATGACTACGCATGCTGCACAGCCAAGGAAGAAAAAGAGGTTGTTCAGTCGTTGCTTAGTCCAAGCCATCGGCAATCTTCTTACAGAATGATTCGTGACGATGGTTCACATAGCAGTAGAGCAGTCCCATACCTACTATCTCCCAGACGAAGTTCATAGCAGGGATGTCGAGTAGACAGAACAGAAACAGCCAGAAAGAGCGGAAGTTGAAGGTCAGCAGACCATTCCAGAAGATGACGGGAAGCGAGGCATCATGAAACTCCTTGCGCACGCTCTCTGGGATATATTCTGTGGCGCCAAACCTGTCGCGCAGCTTCTGCATCAGACGCTGGAACTGGGGTGTCACACCTTCCTGCTTCTTCGTGTAGTCGATGTATGACTTTTGGAAGTAACGCTCACCCCAGCTGCTGTTCTCTGGCGTCATCTGGTCGTAGATCTCCTGCTGGCGCACTGAGTTGTCGAGTTCAGAACCCTTCTCACCCTTCAGAAAGAAGAGGTGTATCTGGATATAGTAGTCGGCCAAACGCTGCTGACCTGCCAAACCGGCAATACCTGATATCAAGCCAAGGACATAGACCACAGCGGTGGCTATCAGTGTGTTCTCCTGTGTGTTCTCAATGCCCAGCCAGCCAAACTCAATGTCGTGGTGCAGGTAGAAACGGTATACCAACACGTGGTAGATGGGAATGAACCATGCGAAACCTGCCACACCATCGAGAATGCGGCCGATACGGCTCTTCTTGCCTGACAGACGGGCCAACTGACCGTCGGTACAGTCCAGAATGTCGGCAATCATCAGCAGCACGATGGCGATGATGTTCATCAACAAGCCCCATGTGCCGCTATAGTAGAAACTGCCGCAGCCAAAGAAGATAGCACTGGCGGCACCGACAATCATAGACCAGATGGTCACTGTGTTGGGGTGAATGTCGAACTTGTTAAAAGCCAGTGCACAATAATAACAGAAAGGACGGATGACATGGAGGTCAAGCCAGTCTTCCGTCTCTGATGATTTTAGTGTTGCTTTATACCCTTCGTTCATTTCTTGTAAGCTTCGTAACACTTCTTGATGGTATCACAGACAACCTGTGTCTGTTCCTTGCGACCCAG
>Ga0247609_10003558_pt1 | contig 15785 bp, 12 predicted proteins | sample 172DNAGHGlowgp2_FD_193487 | JGI IMG/M metagenome (GOLD analysis project Ga0247609, IMG submission 193487) | Sheep rumen microbial communities from Palmerston North, Manawatu-Wanganui, New Zealand - 1728 DNA GHGlow gp2 | ecosystem: Host-associated > Mammals > Digestive system > Stomach > Rumen ...
CGAGTAACTTTTGACATAAGTGCCAGCTTTTTCGGCAGCATTACGCATTGCGTCGGCTTTAGCGCGTTCTTTAGCGACGCCGAGATTTTCACCCTCGCTCATGACGTAAGAACCTTCGCCAGAATAATAGATTTCAGCGTGAGTTATTGCCGCGAAAGACAGAATCAAGACGATAAAGAGCGTTGAAACTGTTCGTCGAAGGAGTTTTCCTCGTTTCATAAGATATTCCTCCAAAATTTTTGCTGAAATTATAACATAGAGGCTTTGAACAGTAAAATCTTGCTTGAAAAAGATTTTGAAGGCTTTAGATGTTAAAAATTTGATTTTAAAGGTGTTTTGGAGGGTCAAATTACAAATTCCGATATATGGGAATTTATATCGCGTGATAATGCGGTTTTTTTAGCAGGTACAAAAATAGGGCTTATTTTGAAGTGCGATTTACAAAAATCCGGAATAGCGGATTTTTAGATTTAGGCAAAAAAAATCCCGCCGAGCGATTCGACGGGATTTTTTTGTTTATTTCTGCGCGGGCAGATTTTTGCGACCTTTACCGGCTTCGCTGACAGCCTTGCGCATTTCGGTATCAGATTGAATGTTCATCATGTTGTAATAATCCATGACGCCGAGATTGCCCTTTTTGAACGCCTCTGCCATGGCGTGCGGAACTTCTGCTTGCGCCTCGACGACTTTTGCTTCCATTTCCTGCGTATAAGCTTTCATTTCCTGTTCTTTAGCAACAGCCATTGCGCGGCGTTCTTCCGCCTTTGCCTGAGCGATACGTTTATCGGCTTCCGCCTGGTCAGTTTGGAGTTGTGCGCCGATATTCCTGCCAACGTCCACATCCGCGATATCGATTGACAGAATTTCAAACGCCGTGCCCGCGTCCAGACCTTTGCCCAGAACAGTTTTAGAAATATCGTCGGGGCTTTCCAAAACGTCCGTGTGCTTTTCCGAGCTGCCAACCGTCGTAACGATACCTTCTCCGACACGCGCAATGATTGTAGGTTCGCCCGCGCCGCCGACCAAGCGGTCAATGTTTGCACGAACTGTGACACGCGCTTTGATTTTAAGTTCGATACCGTTTTTGGCAACTGCACTGACAACCGGCGTTTCGATGACTTTTGGATTGACGCTCATTTGAACGGCTTCCAACACGTCACGACCGGCAAGGTCAATCGCGGCGGAACGTTCAAACGGCAGGACAATCTGTGCACGTTGTGAGGCAATCAGCGCGTCAACAACTTTATCGACATTGCCGCCCGCCAGATAATGCGCTTCCAGCTGATTAACGTTAACATCAAGACCGGCTTTGTTGGCTTTTATAAGCGGCATAACTATTTTTGACGGCGGAACGCGGCGCATTCTCATTCCTATCAACGTGAAAATCCCGACGTGAACATCAGCCGCCAAAGCCGAAATCCACAAGCCGATTGGCACGAAATGAAGAAAGACTGCCGCTATAATTATTCCCACTGCCAAGAAAAATCCTGAGCCGATTAGAATATCCATGAGTTAAAACCTCCTTTTCAAGGCGTAATGCGTAATGAAAAGCTTAGAACAAAACTTGCCGAACGAGCACGCGGGAGCCGTCAACGTTGATGATTTTGACGGTATCGCCTTTTTTAACGAAACTGCCTTCCGCCACAACGTCGAGCGGTTCGCCTTCAACGGTGATTGTTCCGGCGGGTCGTAAATCCGTTATGCAAACGCCGGTTGCGCCGAGAAATTTGCTTTTGTCCGTGACGCTTGTGTAACCGTCGCGATTTTTTTGGCGTTCGTCAAGGACAAGTTCGTCGAGCATACTTTCATTTTTCTTTGTGCCGCGGCTACTCAAATAAAGTATCACGACAATTCCCAGCGCGGCGATAATCGCGTAACACGTCAGCGAAAACATCATCGCGCCTGAACTTGAAAACATTTGGACTTCCGACATCTTCATCACCCCCGAAAAGCAATGCGCAATTAAAAATTTTATCCCGGTATAACTATTTCTGCGCCGCTTTGTGAATTCCCTGCATTATTTTGATTGAACCGCGCCCTAAATTCGGCAATTTCCTGCTTGAACTGTGGAATAAATTTCCCGATACGCTCCGCCGCCTCGTTCGTCAATTCTGGCAACCTAAGTAAAAGTTCGCGGTACCACTCCAGCCGCTCCATATAGTGTTGGCTCATTAGCCGTTCAGCCTTCACGTAAGCATAAGCCTTTTCCGCCACCATGCGCCGCAAATTTTTATTCCTAATCAGCAGATTTAACTTATTTGTAAATTCGCGGTCGTCGCGGTAGATAAAGCCTGTCACGCCATCTTGAATTGTATTGGCATAAACCAGAGGCGAAGCTAAGACGGTGGCACCATTTGCCGCACACTCAATAAATTTTAAATCGGATTTGGAGCGGTTAAATTCGTTATCGCGCAGGGGCAACAGCGCAATATCAGACGAACGAATCGCCTTTTCGTAAGTGTCAAAGGAAACGAACTGCCCGTCATATTTATTCAAGTCGCCGACAAAAGTTTTGTTGTCAGTTTCCAGCGCGTCGAACAAATTTTTTCGCGCCAAAATTTTAAAAGCAACCCTATTTCCATAAAGCCTGGCTATTCTGTTTAGCAGGGGCAAAAGTTCTATAAATTCTCCGTCGCGATTGAGTGCACCGAAAAAAATCGTGACGGGATTTTTTAGTTTGAACTCTTCGTCAAAATCGCGGGGCGGCGGCAGTCGGCGCAGTTGATTGGCAAAAACAGTGACGTGCGGATTAAATTGACTAAGGTAATCTGCCAAATACGGTGTTGACGTTTGAATTGCGTGTACGGCGCGGAAATTTATCCACGCGGTTTTTTTATAATCTTCCTCCCAAAGTATCGGGTGGTCGTCCATCTCCGAAATAAACAAAATTCCCTTTTGGCGCAGGACGTTAAAGAAATCCAAACCGACTGCGAACGACGGAAAACACATTCTTTGATTGATAAAAATTCTGTCCTCGAATTGCTCCTTATCGAAAAGTTTATAGGGCTTGCCAACCTGCGACGAGGTTATAAAGACATTCGGCTCTGTCATGAAAAAAGCATTGGGCATATGGACGCGGCTTGGTGCGCAAACAGTTTCTTCGCCAATGAGCGTTTGAATCAAAGTTTTTTTCGGCGGCTCGCTCCTGTAAACAGTAAAAATATAAACGAAGACCGCCATATCTGTTTTTGAAAGTTCAGCGATTTTTTTCTTAACTTGTATTCCGCGCTGGGCATTTAGGGAGCGCAGGACGTTTAAGCCGGCGTCTTCGATAGCTTCTGCCAGTTCGTCGCGGGTCAGCGTGACTTTAAATTTCGGCGGCTTGCCATCAAGGAGCGCAGTTAAGTTTTCTCCGTTGCCGATATTTTCCAGCGTGAAAATCAGCGTGCCGTTCTTTTTTAGGCGTTCGGAAATTTTTTTTATCAGCGTGACGAGTTTTTTATTGCCGAGCGTGCCGATAAGCGAGCTTTGAACTAAAATTGCGTCGAAGATACCTTTAACGTCTTGAACATCTTCGGCGACGGTGTATTTACATTCGGGTTGAATTTCTAAAAAATTTTTTTCGGACGTTTCAAAATCTGCGGGCACATCGCCGGTAAGTTCAAGGACGCTTTTTGCCCGCGCAGGGATAAAATTTTCAAAGGTCATCGCGTCGCCACCGCCTTAACGAATCAAGCTGTACATTAAATCTTCCTGCGCCTTCATGCATTTCATCAGCTCGAAACGTTCAAGAATCGTTTCACGAGCCGCCTCGCCGAGTTTCCTGCCACGTTCGGGGTCGTCGAGTTGCTCTTCAATTTTTCTGGCAATATGATAGGGCGAACGGAATTCAGCAAGCAAACCGTTGACATTATCTTCCATGACTTCTTGCACGGGCGGAGTCTTTGAGCCAACGATAGGGCAACCGAAACTCATTGCCTCAAGGAAAGACCAACTTAAAACGAACGGGCGAGTTAAATAGACGTGGCAACTTGATGCCCGCAGAATTTTTTGATAATCGCCGCGATTACGCAAGCCGACAAAGTGCACGCGGTCGGTCGGGTAGCCGCCTTTTTTCTCTTCCTCTTTAAGATAGGTTGTGTCTTTAAGTTGTGCGCCGTAACAAATTCTATCCTTGCCGACAATGACGACGTGAGTTTTCGGGCGTCTTTCCAAAACGTGGCGGATTGCGTCCATGAAATACGGGAAACCGCGATAAATTTCAAAGCCGCGAGCAACGTAAGTTATAATTTCCGTGCCTTCGGGCAGGTTGAGTTGAATATCTTCCAACACCAAACCGGGACGCTTGCCGCTTGGGTCGGGCGAACAGAATTTTGTATCAATGCCTTCGTGAATGATTTTGATTTTAGGCTTGTACTCTTCGGGGAATTGGGAATACTGCCACTTAGTCGGCGTGATGCCCGCGTCGCAAAGTTCCAAATTCATCAAGTGGTGAGCATTGCGCGTGCGGATAGAAATGCGGTTGCCCATCTGCGGAATTTCATCCGGCCACCAATAACAGTCGCTGTCTTCAACCAGATAATACCACTCAAAATAACCGAGAATCGGGACTTTAGGATACATATCCTTACAATAAAGCGTTGAACCCCAGCCCGTGTGCCCGATAATCACGTCGGGTTTAACGTTGCGTTCTTTAGCTAGCCACTCCATAGCTTTAAGGACAGCTTGACCTTCGACAACAGCTTCAGCGGCGGGGCGCAATGGTCCACAGGTTTTTATCCACTCTTCGGATTTTTCGTTAGGTTTGGGATAAAGGGCAAGCGTCACGTTTTTTAACTGCGCGTTAATAGAATTTTCCTTAGACAGAAAATAAACTTCATTTTCCGGATTGCTTGCCAGATACGGCGCGAGATTCAGATATTGCGCAGGGAAAGACGGGTGCAGGATAAAAATATTCACGGTAAGTTCGCTCCTTTTAGCTTATCAATTCATTTGTGCTTGGTGAAGTTTTGCGTAAACGCCGTTGCGTTTCATCAATTCATCGTGGGTGCCCGCTTCAATAATGCGCCCTTTCTCGATAACGATAATAGCGTCGCAATCGCGGACGGTGGACAGGCGGTGAGCAATCATCAACATGGTGCGCCCGCGGGCAATCGGTTCAATGTTGTTCATGATAATATTTTCTGATTCGTAATCCAATGCGCTGGTAGCTTCGTCGAAAATTAAAATGCGCGGGTTGGAAATTAAAGCGCGGGCAATAGCAATGCGTTGACGCTGACCGCCGCTCAAAAGGCTGCCGCGTTCGCCGACGAAAGTTTCATAGCCGTGCGGGAGTTGGCTGACAAATTCATCTGCGCCCGCCAATTTCGCCGCGTTTACAACGTCTTGGTGCGTGGCATTTGGGCAAGCAATACGGATATTTTCTTCAACCGTGCCGCTGAAAAGTTTGCTGTCCTGCAACACGACGCCAATTTGTCGACGGAGCCACGCCGGTTCAACCTGCGCAATGTCCACGCCGTCAATCAAAATGCGCCCTGTATCCGGCAGATAAAGACGCTGGATAAGTTTCGTTAGCGTTGACTTGCCACTGCCTGAACGACCGACGATGCCGACTTTCATTCCGGCGGGAATTCTTATGTTGACGTTGTCCAAAACTTTGCCGCCCTCAACAGAATAGCTGAACGCTAATTTTTCAAGGGCAATATCGCCGCGCAAACTCGGAAGCGTCGTGCGCGAAGGATTAAACGCCGGCTCGGTGTCTTCGTCCATGATGTCCGCGAGCCTTTCCATTGATACGCGAATTTGTTGGAAGTATTGCCACTGGTTGATAAGGCGCATAATCGGCGCGATTAACTGCCCCGCAATCATTTGGAAGGCTATCAATTCGCCGACGGTAATTTCGCCTTCCATGACGTTGTAAGCACCGACCCAAAGAATTGCCAGGTTAAACATACTGAAAAGAAATGTGCCGATAGAGTTGGCGATATTGGCGAGGTTTACAACGTCGAACGACGCCTTAACCAAGCGGGCGAGCATTTCTTCATAGCGGCGAATAAAACTGTTCTCAACGCTTGAAGCTTTAACCGTGTGAATACCAGTTATGGTTTCGATAAGGAAGGAGCGGTTCTCACTGCCGACTAAAAATCTGTCGTTAATCATGCGCTTGAAAATGGGTGCGACGATTAAATTCAGAATTACGAACAGCGGAATCATCACGAGCACGACGATACTAAGCATACGGTTATAAAGGAAAAGTACGCCGAAATAAATAACCGCAAAGACAATATCCAAAATTATCGTCAAGCTTGAACCCGTCATGAACGAACGCAACGTTTCCAATTCGCCAAGACGCGATACAACGTCGCCGACCTGCCACTTTTGGAAATAGCTGACAGGTAACGACGTAATATTTTTGAACAGACGCGCCGAGAGCGTCACGTCCATTTTGCTGGCAATGTTTGTGAACAGGTAAGCGCGCAGACACATCATCCAGTTTTGAAAGACGGTGCAAATAACCATGCCCAAAACTAAAATATCGAGCGCGTCCGCCGCCCTGTGCACCAAAACTTTATCGATAATATTTTGAACGAAGAAAGGCGACGCCAAACCCAAAATCTGCAAAAGGAGCGATAAAAATAAAACACTGCGCAGGAAGGGCATATACTTTGACACGACGGGGATAAACCATTTAAAGCCGAACTTTTCCAGCTTTTTTGCCAGTTCATAGCGGCGCGTGAATAAAATCGCTTCGCCTGTCCAGTCCATTAAAAGTTTATAGCGGTCAACTTTCACGGGCTGTTGAGAGAAAGCGGGGTCCATTACGTAAATATTTCCCTCGCGGATTGTTGTAATAACGACGCTCCTGCCTGAACGCAACTTGATTAGTACGGGATAGACGAGTTTATCCAAGTCCGCCTCTTGCAAGCCGGAATATTCCCGCGCCTTTAACTTTAAATCGCGGGCGGCTCTAACCAGCGTGGTAAAATCAACTGCGCCCTCTTGCAGGACATAAGCGCGTTCAAGCTGGCGGTAATCTGCGGGAATGTTGTAATATTTTGCAATGGCGATGAGACAGGCAAGCCCCGTGTCAATGCCGTTGACTACGCCGCCTTCTTCGGGTGGTTTAACTTCTGTATCCAGTTGCCCTTTTGCTTGGTCGGCAGGAATTTTTTTCGGGGTAATTTTACCCAAAGATTGTCCTTTAGACGGCACCAAAGATTTATCGTCGGGAGTTTGATTTTTATTTTCCGCCATGAATCACCGCTCCCTTAAAGCTTCGGACGTGTAGCGGCGGAACGGGTCAAGGAAGAAGTCAATAATGCGTTTCTCCTTGATTTTAATTTCCGCGCTTACGTTCATGCCGACTTCGATTTTTGCGGGTTGCCCGTAAACGCTGATATCATTGCTTGTCGGGTCAAGGATAAGTTTAAATTTTTTATCGCGCTGAATGTCGCTGGGTTCGTTGACGGCGTCCGCGCTGATTTCCAAAACTTCCGCCTTATACATACCGAACTTTTGAAAGTTAAACGTCTCAACTTTGACTTCCGCTTCTTGTCCAACTTTTATAAAGCCGATGTCTTTGTTGTCCGCATAAACTTCAAACTCAAGCTTGGCATCTTCGGGGACGATTTGCATTAAAGGTTGAGCGTCCGTGACGATACCGCCGAGCGTGTGAACATTGAGATTGTAGACACGCCCGGAAGTCGGCGCGTAAATTGTAGCCATGCGCGAATCTTCATCAGCTTTTTTAATTGCCTCGCTTACGGAATAATATTCTTTTTTAGCTTCGACAAGCGCGGTCATAATGTCTTTATGATAAGCCGCGTCGACGTTTGCAAGATTCTGTTGAGCTTCGGCGATTTCTGCGCGGATACTATTCAAAGAATCAAGTTCTGCCTGCGCGTTTTTGGCATATTCAATCGTCTCGCGCTGTTGTTCAAGCAGTTGGAATTGAGAAATTGCGTTTTGTTCGCTCAATTCCTGCAAACGCGCTTCTTTTTCCTGCGCAATAGCCAACACGTCAGCATATTTTTCGTAGGAAGCTTGCGTTGCCTGATATCTGGCTATTCTCTGGTCGATAATGTCCTGACGGCTTTGGCGTTGCGTGCGATAATCAGACGTGCGGCTTTGATAAAGAGCCATTTCCGAAGCAAGGTCGTGTGCGTCAAGGTCGGGGTCTTCTTCCGGCACGAACGGCTGTTGAGTAAGTTCCGCCGTCAACCGCTGAATATCAAGCTTATAATAGGCGGCGCGTTTTTTTAAGCTATCATAATCTGCCGTGGTTGTCGTGGGGTCCAGAACAACCAGCACGTCACCTTCTTGAACGAGTTGTCCTTCCTCAACGTTAATTTCTTTGATTATGCCTTTGTTCTTAACTTGAATTGTTTTGATTTGCCCAGACGGAATGACTTTGCCCGCCGCAACCGCTACTTCGTTTATGTGCCCCAGAAAAGACCAAACGAGTGCAACGACAATTAAAGCCAAGATTGTCCACATGGCAAGCCGCCCTGTCGGCGATGGCGGAGTTTCCGTTACTTCGAGTATCGCCGGCAAGAATTCTGTTTCTTTTTCACGTTCCTCGCCGTGAACAAGCCATTTCCAAAATTTGCCCATTGATTTTAACCTCTGCTTTCTTGCTGGTCATAAAGATAACGATAAAGCCCGCCGAGATTCATAAGCTGTTCATGCGTGCCGCTCTCGACGATTTCGCCTTTGTCAATGACGATGATTTTATCGCAACGACGAACCGCGCTTAATCTGTGTGCAATGATAAGCATAGTTCTTTTTGCGCCGATTGCGCCCATGTTGTTTAAAATGATTCGTTCAGATTCGTAGTCAAGCGCGCTGGTAGCCTCGTCGAAAATCAAAATCGGCGGATTGGCAAGCAGTGCACGGGCAATAGCCACGCGTTGACGTTGCCCGCCGCTTAAACTGTCGCCGCGCTCGCCAACTTTTGTATCGTAACCTTCTTTAAGTTCCAAAATAAAGTCGTGAGCACCGGCAAGACGCGCTGCACGGATAATTTCATCCATTGTTGCAGTCGGGCGGCTTACGGCAATGTTATCGCGGACGCTGGAATTAAAAAGGTAATTTTCCTGCATGACGACGCCGATTTGTTCGCGTAGCCACGACAGGTTAGCCTCTTTGGTATCCACGCCGCCGACAACAATGTTACCTTCTTCCGGAATGTAAAGATTTTGTACAAGGTTAGTCAGCGTCGATTTGCCGGAGCCGGAACGCCCGACGATACCGATTTTTTGCCCCGCCAGCACAGTTAAATTTATGTTTTTCAAGACGAGCGGCAAATCCACGCGGTAGCGGAAAGAAACGTTTGTGAACTCAATCGAGCCGTCAATACGCGGTGCACCACGCTTGCCCATTTCGCGAACGATAGGTTCCATTGGCGTATTTAAAATGTCACCGATACGTTCAAGGGCAAGACCGACCTGCTGGACTTGTGGCCACATTGTCAAAAGTTTTGTCATGGGGCTTAGGGCTTGCCGCGAAATCATCTGGAACGCGATTAATTGACCGAGCGTGAATTCACCGTTCATAACCATATGACCGCCATACCAGAGGATAGCCATAGTTATTGACGCCTGAACAATGCCGCTGAATCCGCCGATAAACAGCCGGAACTTGGCATTTTCAAAAGTCGTGCGGACATAACGCGCCAAAAGATTTTCCCATTTGTTTACAAATTGCGGTTCAACTGCCAGAGCTTTAATCGTCTCAATATTCGTGATTGATTCGACCATGAACGCGTTATTCATTGCACCCGTGCGCCAAACCGCCTCAATCTTGCGTTTGATAATCGGAACAGCCCAGATATTTTGCACCAAATAAAGCGGAATTGTTATCAGCGCAATTAAAGTCAGCGGCACGGAATACCACAGCATAAACGCGATAAACACGACGGAGAAGAAAACATCAAGCACCGTCATTAAGCCAGAGCCGGTTAAAAAGCTACGAATTTGCCCCAACGCCCCAACACGCATTAACGTATCACCGACGCGCCGCCGTTCGTAGTAAGGTAGCGGCAGGGAAATTAAGTGGCGGAAAAGTCGCGTACCTAAAATCGCGTCAAGCTTGTTCGTCGTGTGGTTAAGTATGTAAGTTTTCAGCGCGGTTAAAAGTGCCTGCATAAAAAAGAAAACGACCATGCTGCAACCAATAACCGTCAGCGTCGACATACCATTATTGCCGATAACTTTATCAATAATAACCTGCGTGATGAGCGGAAAACCTATGCCCATTAACTGCAGGAAGAAAGACGCCGCCAAAACCTCGCCCAGCGGTTTTTTATAGCGTTCCAAAACTTTAAGGAACCAATCGACGTTGTAGCGTTTCTTAAAATAAGTCCAGCTGAACGCCGCCGAAAAGATTAAAAGCTCGTTTGACCAGCTCTCTAAAAATTCTTTAATCGGTATGGCTTGTGGCTTATTTTCCCGCGGGTCGATAATTAAAACAACTTCGTCGTTTGCGCTACCTATGGCGATATACGCGCCGTCGTTCATTTTCGCCACGGCGGGATATTCGATTTCGCGCAGTTCGTCTACAGTCGGGCGGATTAGCGTGCTGCTTATGTTGTACTTTTTCGCCAGCTTGCGGAGTTTATCCCAATCCAAACGGTCGTCGGTGTCGGGGTTTTGCTCATAAATTTTTTGCAAATCTTTAACGCCGAAATGTTGCAAGACTTTTATGATAGAAATTACCCCCGTGCGGTCTTTTGGCGGCGAGGAGTTATTTTCGGGCATATTGCATACGATTCTCCCTTCAATTTTTACTTATCACTATTTACAGCAAAATCATTAAACGGATATTAGAAAAAATTTTTCTTTTCACCAAAAAAGCCGCCGTCAATCCGCAAGGAAGACAGCGGCCTTTTTTTATTTGTCAACTAAGGATTAACGAAACTTCCGCTTGCGAGCCGCCTCCGATTTTTTCTTGCGGCGGACGCTGGGCTTTTCGTAATGTTCACGCTTGCGAACCTCGGCGAGCGTGCCCGCCTTTTGACAGGTACGCTTAAAGCGGCGGAGAGCACTGTCTATGGATTCGTTTTTCCCAACTTTGACTTCATTGGCCATTCAATATCCCTCCCTCCGCTTGATACTAGTTTTTCAGTTGCCCGCGTATTTTAGCACGCAAACCAAAAGCCGTCAACATTTAAAAGCAATTAGGAATTAGGAATTAAAAAACTAGTCCCCAGTCCCTAGTCCCTAATTAAATTCAGCCGTCGAATTCCAAAAGACCATAGGCACCGGCAGTGCGTTTATATACTACGCAAATTTGCTCGGTCTGCGCGTCGCGGAAAACGAAAAAGTTATGATTAAGCAAATTCATCTGCATGATGGCTTCTTGAACGTCCATGGGTTTAACGACAAAGTGCTTTGTCTTGACAATGGGATATTCGCCCTCGTCCTCGCGTTCAACTTGGACTTTTGATTCGGCGAAGGCTTCCGACCTCATGCCGCCGTTACGAAAACGCCGTTCAAGTTTTGTTTTTTGTTTGTGAATTTGACGTTCCAATTTTTCGACGACCAAGTCAATCGACGTGTACATATCCAGGTTGGATTCTTGCCCGCGCAGAATCAGTCCACCGCGAACTTCCGCCGTGACCTCGACGATTTGCCGTTCCTTTTCCACAGAAAGTAAAACAGAAATTTCGTCCATGTTGTCGAAGTATTTGGTAATTTTGCCAACGCGCTTTTCAACGTAATCGCGCAAAGGCTGAGTAATTTCGACGTTCTTGCCCCTTATGTTGAATGTTGCCATGACTTAACAACTCCTTCCGCTCTTGCCGAATGTGTTTGCTTATATATTCTGCACGGCGGCGATAAATCCTTTAAGCTGAAAAATTTTCTGTAGCGTGAAAATATTTTCATGCGCCGAAAAAATTTTTTATGTTATAATCAATCGCAGTTAAATTTTTGGGAGTGGTCTGATGAAGATTCAAACAATAGAATATTATTTCCGCGAAGTTATTTTGTCGATGATTCGCAATCGCTGGATGACTTTTGCCTCAATCGGGACGGTGGCGGTGTCGCTGTTTGTGCTGGGCGTGTTTTTAATTTTGGTTATGAACATGAACAAGATGGCGTCGTCGCTGGAAAGCCAAGTTCAAATTTCCGTGTACATAAACGACAATTTGCCAGAACAGGGACGAAACGAGATTGAACGCATGACACGCGACATGAAAAGCGTTTCGGCAGTCGAATACGTGCCACGAGAAAAAGCTTTGAAAATTTTGCAGGAGAGGCTCGGCGAGAATAAAAAAATTTTGGACGCGTTGGGCGAATCAAATCCCCTGCCGAATTCTTTTTTGGTTACGGTGAAAAGTGCTGAAGACGTGAAAAAAACCGCTAACCTTATCGCCGACCTTTACGGCGTGGATGAAGTTAAATACGGGCAAGACGTTGCTGCTAATCTTTTTGAACTCACACATTTAATTAGATTTTTCGGACTTATACTAATGGCATTGCTACTTTTCGCGACGGTCTTTATCATTTCAAATACGATTCGCTTAACGGTTTTTGCCCGCCGAAAAGAAATTGCGATTATGAAATACGTTGGCGCGACGGATTGGTTTATTCGCTGGCCGTTTATCTTGGAGGGCATGGGGCTTGGATTTATAGGTGGCGGCGTTAGCGCGTTGGCTCTGCGCAGTTTTTATTCTGCCATGGTCACCAAAATTTATGAATCGCTGACATTTTTTCCTATGGTTGAACAATATCCGTTCATGCATTACGTGACGATTGCTCTTATCGGTGCGGGAATTTTTATTGGCATTTTGGGTAGCACCATTTCCCTCAAGAGATTCATGGAAGTTTGAAAGGCAATTAGGAATGAGGAATTAGGAATGAGGAATTTTTTTGTAGCCTGCGCGGCGTTGTTAATTTTCTTTACAAGTGCGCCCGCCTTTGCTGACGATGATGAAGATGAAATTCAAAAGCTGGAAGAAGAAAAAGCAAGTTATGAGGAGGCGGCAGAAAAAGCGCGTGCGGCGGCTGAATTAATTCAAGGGAAAATTGATTCGGTCTCTGAACTTAAGCGGCAACTCGACGAGGAGGCGTATCAAGCTACAGCTGTTTATGAAGAACGACAAGCCGCCTTGGACGAAACGATTTATCGCATTGACGAGAACGAAACCAAACTTGCTGAAGTCACCGAAGATTTAAAAATAAAGCACGGCGTCTTAGAAAAACGCGTGCGCGATATTTATATCAACGGGCAAATTTCCTATCTGGACGTACTCTTCGGCGCGCAGGATTTCGGGGATTTTTTAACGCGAATGGATTTGCTTAAACGTGTCATGATTCGCGATTCTGAACTTGTAGCGGACGTGCTGGCTTATCAAAATCAAATTAAAGAAGTCGGCAAGCAACTTGAAGCTGACCGACGCATTCAAACGGAACTTGCCGCCAAAGCTGAAGAGGCTAAAGACATCAAACTTGAGAAGGCGGCTAAACAACAGGCGATTATAGATTTAATGCAGAACGACAAAGACGTTTACAACCGGCAATATGATGAGATGATTGCCTCGTCTAATGAAGTTGCACGCTTGATTCAGCAAAAAGAAGAAGAACGGCGGCGCGAAGCTGAACAGGCAGCGCGAGCAAGCAACGTTGAAACTGTCGGCGGCGGCGGCTATGTTATGCAAAGTTATGGTGGCGGAATGATTTGGCCAATCTCCGGACCGATAACTTCTGAATTTGGCTGGCGAACGCATCCGATTTTTGGCTCTGCGCGTTTCCACAGCGGGCTTGACATTGGCGGAGATTACGGTATGCCAATTCACGCGGCGGCAAGCGGCGTTGTCATTGAATCCGGCTGGATTGGCGGCTACGGTAACACAATTATGATTGACCACGGCGGCGGTATCGTCACGCTTTACGGGCACAACGAAAGTTTAGTTGCCGGTGTCGGTCAACAGGTCAGTCAAGGTGAAGTCGTTGCTTATTGCGGTTCCACAGGCAATTCAACCGGTCCGCATTGTCATTTTGAAGTTCGCGTGAACGGCGAACCCGTCAGCCCATGGAACTATCTTTAATTAGGAATGAGGAATGAGGAATTAAATTTCCCAATTCATTACTAATTACTAATTAAAGATAAAAAAATTACCTCCCGAATTTGGAAGGTAATTTTTTTTTGTCTGGTTTCAATCCACATTCGCACGTTTCACTCACGTTTCAATCCGCGTACTTTTTTATTTAAGTACGATGGTGCTCGCTGAGAGACTCGAACCCCCGACCTCCTCCATGTGACGGAGATGCTCTACCAACTGAGCTAAGCGAGCCCTACATTTCAATCCACATTCTCGCCTGCATCTATAGTTTCAATCCACATTCTCGCTGAGAATGGTGGGGCTGACAGAACTCGAATCTGTGACCTCCTCGATGTCAACGAGGCACTCTAACCATCTGAGCTACAACCCCACGTCCTTTAAGACAAGCGCAATTATAACCGCTGTTTTTAAAACTGTCAAGAAAAATTTTATTTCTGGTTCATTGATTGATTTAGCCATTCGCGCAGATAATCGCCGATTGCCTTTATAATCTGCGCCTCGCGTATTCTTTTTGCCACGTTGAACAGCTTTAACCCGCCATTGAACACGTATTTTCCGATTAGTTCGCCGATTTTGTCAGCTATCATGCGCGCAATCACGAATAAAATTATCGAAACTTTAATTCCCAGCACCGTCAGCGCAATTCCGCCGAACAGCGGCAAAAGAAAAATCATCGCCAATTTTATCAGCAGGAACGAAAATGCCACGCTCACCGCCGCCCGTGCCAGCCGAATAAACATGGGTGCCTTACTGCGAATGTATTTGCGTGTGTCCTCAAATGCCAATTTCGGGTGCCGAATTGCTTTTACGACGAAATTTGCCGCTCTTTTTGCGTAAAATGTGAAAAACTCGCCGACTTTTTGAATTATTTTGTTTATATCCGTTGGTATGCTCGTTATCGTGGCAATTATCATTTGCGGATTAAAATCTGTGACGAAATTTCGCATTGAACTGAACGCCGCGCCGAAAATTGCCGGCGGTTTGTTTAAATTTGCCACTGCGTCGGGGATTGGCAACGCCGGAATGAACGCCATTAACACATAAAGCACGATTGCCAGCACGCGCCCTAAAATCATGCCCAGAAAATATTTTATGACGGCTTTTGGATTGCGGCGAAATGCTGCGGGGAAACTTCTGATTCTGCGCGGAACTTTTTTCTTAACTTTGTCGATTTTTTTCTCGTTTTTCTTTAGTTCTTCCTCTTCGCGTGCAAGTTCTTCCTCATTTTCAATTTCAAGCGAGTGCGAAAGGTGAATCATCTTTTGGAAGGCGTCGGCGAGATTTTTTTCCTGTTCTTTCTGCCGAATTTCAACTTCCTGATCAAAAGAGCGCGTAACTTTAATCATTTTTTCAAACGCATTTTTTAAATCTGTTGAGCGCGTAGTCTGCATCATGCATCGCAAGGCGCGTTCCAGGTCTGATTGTTTTGTCGTGCGAATCATTTGCTGCAGATTTTTTTGCAAATCGCAAGGTTTTTTGTCGTCCATAGCCAAAACTCCGCTAAAAAGTCTTCAAAATTTCGTATTTCGTGTTGCGTTGCGCGGGAATTCGTCCTGCAGAGCGAATTAAATCAATCATTTTTCGCGTAGACATATCAAAAGCGGTACCGGCGGCACGAACGACATTTTCTTCCAACATAATCGAGCCGAGGTCGTTTGCGCCAAAAGAAAGCGTTAATTGCCCGATTTTTTCGCCTTGAGTGACCCACGAGCCTTGAATATGTTCGATATTATCAAAAAAAATGCGCGTCATGGACAAAGTTTTCATATAATCATGCGCA
>Ga0247609_10003562_pt1 | contig 15775 bp, 13 predicted proteins | sample 172DNAGHGlowgp2_FD_193487 | JGI IMG/M metagenome (GOLD analysis project Ga0247609, IMG submission 193487) | Sheep rumen microbial communities from Palmerston North, Manawatu-Wanganui, New Zealand - 1728 DNA GHGlow gp2 | ecosystem: Host-associated > Mammals > Digestive system > Stomach > Rumen ...
CAAGTCGCAATAGCAAATAATTTTTATTAAATTACAAGCGTGCGAATTCTTTTTTTAGTCCTTTTGCTAATCCTGAACGTCTATGCCGAAGCCAAAGGCTCCGGTACGGTTCGTTCTGGCTCTAAGACGAAAAAAGCGAAGTCCGAGGTGGTCACTAAAAAGTCTACAACATCCAAATCGGCGAAATCTCGCAAAACAGCCTCTCGCAAAGCTTCGCAAAAAACAGCAAATTTAGACACTGCGACACCGGAGTCCGCTGCTCTGTCCGATACGACTGACGTTTCCACGAATTTTGCAAATCCCGCCATCTCGGCAACCTCCGTCGCAGATACAGCAATAGAAAGCGAAATCGTTCGCGATACCATCGTCGATACCGTTTACGTGATTATGCCCGAATCGGCACGCGCGCAAGAAAAGCCCAAGGGGTACAACATCCCGTTGCCTCACCAGTCGGCGTATTTGAAGGAAGGTATTTCTGTCGGCATCGGTGCCGGGCTTTTCAAAGCATCCGATGACTGCGATTGCCTTGGCGTGTGGCAGGGCCAGTTTGAATACCATTATAGAGACTATGTTACGGGTGGCTTCGACGTCCGCTTCTTTGGGGGAACGCTCGACCGCGATATGATGCTCATGTACCAGCGCTACCGCCTGAATGTCAAGTTCCACAAGAGCTTTACGGGGGCTGACTTTTACGCTGGCGCCATGCTTGGACTCGAGACGACCGACCTTTCGGAATTCCGCAAGGAATTGAAGGACGGCGTCCGCAGGAACCGCTCGGATGAAGTGGATTCGAGTAAGGTTGCGGAACTAGACAGCCTGTCCGAAGACGGCGAATCCTCGCAGAATGCTGTTTCCGAAAAGAACTGCGAAAAGATGTTCTCTCTCGATGGCTTTACGCTTGGTGTCGAAGTCGGCATGGGTGTTGCCTTGTCCCGCTATTTGGGCCTTATGGGCAGTGCAAGCTACGAGTTCAACTTCTCATGGGCGCAACTGGTCTCGTTCAGCCCGGGAATTGCGTTCAATGTGCAAGAAATCTGGCCTTGGGGGCGCAATAACCTCCGCTCGACGTGGGTTTCCTTCGAAATGATATTCCAGCGATACTTCAATCGTGGAGTGGGGGAATGGGCCGTAGCCGGATTTGTCGGCCTCCAGTTCGGGATTTAACGATGCTTTTCGGGGGCGACTACCTCCCGAGGTTTGACATCCGGAACGCTTTTTTCTATATTAGGCGCACCGAAATATTCGGAACCCTCCCGGAGCCAATGTCGGTTTCCGGGCGATAGACCAAAGGGACTCATTATGAGACAATACGAAACGATGGTGATCATCGACGCTATGATCTCTGACGACGCTATCAAGGCTGAAGTCGAGAACATCGGCAAGAGCATCACCGACGGCAACGGCGAAATTCTCCGCCGTGACGATTGGGGCAAGCGCAAGCTCGCTTATACCATCAACAAGCGTCAGCATGGCTACTATGTGATTTTCTACTACAAGGCTGAAGCCTCTGTGGTTGCTAGCATGGAAGCCGCTCTCAAGCTCAACGAAAACGTTCTCCGCTGGATGACCCTCGCTGATTATCCGATGAGCGAAATCGTTTACGACCAGACTCAGGCACAGACAACCGAAGAAATCATTCCGGTTGACGCAGAAGAAGGGGAGGCTGAATAATGGCTTTTGAAGATAAGAAGCAGGCTACTCGTATTCGCCGCAAGAAGACTTGCTGGTTCACCGAGAACAACGTCAAGTTCATTGACTACAAGGACGAAAAGACTCTTCGTCGCTTTATCTCTGAACGTGGCAAGATCATCCCGCGCCGCATTTCTGGCACTTCCGCTAAGTATCAGCGTATGCTGAACGAAGCTATCAAGCGTGCCCGTCAGATGGCTATTCTCCCGTTCGTTTCGGACAGCATGCGCTAATAGGAGGAACTAGACTATGGAAATTATTCTTAAGGCTAACGTCCCCCACTTGGGCAAGATGCTCGACGTCGTGAAGGTCAAGGATGGTTACGCTCGTAACTATCTCTTCCCGCGCAAGCTCGCTGTTCGCGCTACCAAGGAAGCCAAGCTCGAAATTGAAAACAACCGTGCTGCCGTTGAAGCCCAGTTCCAGAAGGAACTCGCTGCTGCTGGTGACGTGGCTGCCAAGCTTTCTCAGGTTTCTGTCAACCTCGAACGCCGCGTTGTTGAAGGCGAACGTCTCTACGGTTCTGTGACCGCAGGCGACATTGCCGAAGCAATCACCAAGGCTGGTGTCAAGGTCTCCCGTGCTCAGATCGACCTTGCTGAACCGATCAAGCAGCTCGGTGTCTATACCGTGTCTGTCAAGGTCTTCAGCGATGTTGAAGCACAGGTCAAGGTTTGGGTGGTCGCTGAGAAGTAATCGCTTCTATAACCACTTGAAATTTGAAGAACCGCTCCCGTTTGGGGGCGGTTTTTCTTAATAATGGCCTTATTTGCCTTGAAAATGTTGGATAATACAACATTTTGTCGCAACATAAGTTGAAAACGTAAGCAAAATAATATATTTTTCAGAAGGATAGATTTAAATAGTTTTATTGGGTTTAAAAAAAGAGAGTGGTTTATGATTAAAAAAATTGCAATACTAGCTCTTGCCGTGTCAGCGGCGTTTTCAAATGCATTTGCGGAAGATGGACCGGAATGCGAGGCCTTTATTACAGGCTCGACGATTTTTTCTGGAAATCAGATTAAACCAACTGTTACTCGAGTTCGGTGTGGTGAAGACGAATTCACCGAATTCGAAAATGTTACTTATGGCACAAATATAGATGTTGGTAAAGGTTCAGTGACTGTAACTCTCAAGGGTGATAATGGCGGTAAAATCGTAAAAAATTTTACGATTAAGCCTAAAAGCATCTACATAAAGACTGAAAACTGCGAAAAGGAAAAGGGTGCTGATGATCCTGAATTTACATGGAGCATGAATGAAGTCAATAATCTCAATGAGGATTCTTTGAGTAATTTGGTGACAGTTTTGAACTCAGCTATTAAGTTGAAACGAGTGGAAGGCGAAGAGATTGTAAATTCATCTGGAGAAGTTATCAAATATTCTATTACGTTTGCAGATGGCATTGACGAAAAATTGGTAACGCTGTTGCCGAATTACAGTATTAGTCAGGATGAAGTTGGCTATCTTACCATCACGAAAACGAAAGTTAATGTTGCTGCGAAAAATGTTACAAAGGTCTATGGTGAAGCAGATCCAAAAAAATTTGAATACACCATTACTGGTAATATTGAAGAGGATGATTACAAGAAGTTAGGAAAAATTACGTTGTCGAGAACCGATGGCGAAAATGCTGGTGAATATGATATTGAGGTTAATGTCGAAAATACAGAAACGGATGAGTATATTGTCTCTACGACTGCTGGTGCATTGACTATTACGCCGGCTGCAGTTAGTGTGTCTGTTGATGATGTTTCCAAAGGATATGGTGAAGCTTCTCCGGCATTTACACATAAGGTTACGGGGCTTATCGGTACAGATGAATTGAAAGGTTTGAATGTAGTCTGTGCTAAGTGCGCTTCTGACAATCTTGAGAATGTCGGTGAATATGAAATTGCTGCCACCATAAAAGAGGGTTCCAATCCGAACTACACGATTACAACGACTCCTGGTACGCTTACGGTGACCCCGAGGGCTGCTACGGTGACCGTGAATAATGCCGCAAAGACTTACGGCGATAAGGATCCGACTTTCACGTTTGAAACAGAAGGCCTTGTCGGTGATGAAGAAAAACTGAAAGGGGAAACGATTTCTCGTGAGGAAGGCGAATCTGTTGGAACATACAAAATCAATGTCGCATTTGAAGATGGTTCCAACCCCAACTACAAGTTGACCGTCAAATCCGGGACTCTTACAATTGGTCAGAAGGCTGTGACTTTAACTGCAGACGACGTATCGAAGAAATTCGGTGAAGCAGATCCAGAACTTACGTACAAAGTTGATGGTCTTGTAACCATTGGCGATACTGAAGATAAACTAGCTGGCGTAAAGCTCACCCGTGAAAAGGGAGAGAATGCCGGAACATATGCTATTACGGCGACGGTAGATGCCAAGGCCAATCCGAACTACGTTGTGACTGTTGCAGAAGGCGGCACGCTCACGATTATTGCAAACGACGACAAGATTGTCGTGGTTGTTAAGGGCCACTCTAGTACGGGCGTCTATAACGGCAAGGAACAGACCGTAAAGGGCTTTGATATTTCGACTGAAAGCAAGGCTTATGATTTGAAGTTTGTTGAATTTAGCGGTGATTCCGTTGTCTCTGGGACTAATGCTGGAAAATACACAATGGGTCTGAGCAAAGACAATTTCACGAATACCTCGGTCAACTACCCGAATGTCGAGTTCGACGTGACGGATGGTTCTTTGGAAATTTCGCCGAAAACTCTTGTGGTTACCGCTGTGGCGGATTCCATTGTTTATGGTGATAATTTGCCGACGGAATTCAAGTGGACTGTTGACAGTCTTTTGAAGGGAGATGAACTTGACAATATCCATGTTAGTGTTGGAGATACCGGACTTCTCGATGTTGGTGAATATAAACTTGACTTTGATAAAAAGGAACCGACAAACACGAATTATGTTGTAAGTGAATTTGTCCCGGCCGTTTTCAAAGTGCTGAAGAGAGAGGTGACGGTGACGATCCGTGATACATCGAAGGTTTACGGTTCTGACGATCCTGTTCTCGATTCGCTTATGACTGTTTCCGGTCTTCGCGATGGTGATGTACTTGAAGGTGTTACCTTGGTTCGTGAAAAGGGCGAAAATGTCCTTCTTGATTCTGCTGGCAAGGATTCTTCGTACAAGATTGCAGCGACCTTTGACGAAGAAAAACTCAACCCGAACTATCAGGTGAAGGTAAAACAGGGCCACTTTAAGATTACTCCATATCAAAAGAGGATTACGGTTTTCATATTTGGTGAAGAAGTTACCAAGGTTGCTACGGGTGATACCATTACGGTTCCCAAGAGCTTTGATTTGTGGCTTTGTGATGAAAATTGCGGAGATACTTTGACGTTAGATTCCGCTTATGCGTATTCTGTTGATTTCGTGAAGTATATTGAAAAGAAATGGGATGCGGATCTTAAGGATTCTGTGATTGTTGAGAATCCTACGGTTTCTGGCGTGAGACCCTACATTTACCCGTTCAACCTTCAGAATGGAACTTTTGTCAATATTTCGCCGAACTTCTCGAATGTTGTCTTTAGATTTAATGGCGATGGAACTTTGATCATTAAGAAGCCTGAAGATTTGACAAAGATTGCCGCGGTCAAGGGTGTCGCCAAGTTCGGTCTCTCTTCTGCAGGTCGCCGAATTCAGGTGAGCGGCTCTACGGTAGGCAGCCGTTTCGAGGTTCGCGATATGCAGGGTAAAGTCGTTCGCACGGGCGTCGTATCGTCGGCTAACTTTGAGATCCCGGTAGCTAATGCCGGTGTCTATGCGGTTCGCGTCGGTTCTATGGTGCAGAAAGTTCGCGTCAAATAGCGCTTACATGAAATTTTGATAAAAAGCCTTGGATTTGTGTCCAAGGCTTTTTGTTTTGACAACATTTTTTGCTATTTTAATGGCATATGCGCAAGTTTGCTCTTTTACCCTTGTTTTTAGGTTTGTCTCTCGCTCAGGTTTCTTTTGGCCAGGTGCGAGATTTGTTCGCTGAATTTGAAGAAGAGGCTAAGGCTCCGGCGACTCCTGCTGTACAGACTCCTGCGGCTCCTGCAAGTTCTGCGGCGGTCGCTCCGGCGAGTTCCTCTGCAAAGGCGAAGGCCCCGGCAAGTTCTTCTTCGAAAAAATCGAAGAAGTCCAAGTCCTCCAGCAGCGTGGCTGTTTCGAGTTCCTCTAAGGTCCCTGAGCCTGTCGAAGGGTCGAGTTCCTCGGTTGAAGTCTTGAGTTCGTCTTCGGAGGCCCAGCCTTCTGTGGTTGTCAGCTCTGCTGCCGAAAGTTCCTCGTCTGTTGTTACGGTGGAGTCTAGCTCGTCTGTCGCTGACTTGATGTCTTCGGCCGTGGTTCTCGATACCGCAGTCCTTGATTCGGCAACGCGTGATTCGCTGACGCGCGAAGCGGCGATTGCCGAAGCCGAAAGAGTGCGAGCCCTTGCCGACTCGGCAAGACGTGCTGATTCCCTTGCTCAGGCACAAGCTGCCGGTCTTATGAACGTGAGCAGTAGCTCTGTGGCTACTTCGTCAAATAGCGTCAGTCGTCGCGAACTCCTGGGCCCGGTGAAGGTGTCCAAGGTTCATGGCATTGACGAAATGAAGGGACGCTACAAGAACCCGCGTAAGGCCTTGTTCCTCTCGCTTTTGGTGCCTGGTGTAGGCCAGATGTATGTTGGCGGCACAACGGCAACGTATGTTCGTGGTGGCGTCTATATGGCTTTGGAAGTGTTCATGTGGAGCGGTTGGGGATATTTCTCCATCTACAAGTACAACGAACAGGTTAAGAAGTACAAACGCTTTGCCAAGGACCATTATTCTATCGGACGTTATGAAGCGTCTATGCGTAACCTTTATAATGCGGGTGGCAAGCTTTACAGCAATGAATTCAATAACCGCTATATGGGAACGCGCAAGTCGTTCTGCGAGGCCATTTACGGTGATGCCGGTAATGCAGGCTGCTATCATGAAAACGCCTTGTTTGAAAGCGATTCCCGTCATTTGGGATTGTTCGGCGATAAGGACGTAATGCTGGGCGAAGAAATGAACGCTTTCTCCAAAGAGACTAAGCGCGACTTCAACAAGGAATCTGAATTGTTCCAGTTGATTTCCGAAGACGCTTATGTGCTTGGTTGGGAAGATGCTGAATCGGCCATCGTTAGTGATTTAAATCTTGAAACACCGAATTCCGAAACGGCATCGCTCAGCAAGGACGGCTCGGATTACCAGCGCAAGTACCGTTCTTTGCGTCGTGACGCAAACGACTACGCCGACATGCAGGCGTGGTTCATCGGCGGTTTGATTCTGAACCATATCGTATCTGCAGTGGATGCTGCTTTGACGGCGAATGCGCACAACAAGGTTCTCTACGAAGAAGATGTTTCTTGGTATGACCGTTTGCATTTTGATAGTGGAGTTTCGTTCAAGGATTCCTTTGGATGGACCGTTCGTGCAAATTGGGGATTCTAATGCGCATTATTCTTGCTGTACTGCTTGCGGCAGTCGCCTCTTTCTCGCAGATTGTGGTGAGTGTCGATAAGAATATCTATAAGAACAACGACAAGAATGTGTTCCTTGCCGTTGGCGCTTCGGCGCTTTTGCCGGGTATGGGCGAATTATATTTGAACGAAAAGAAACTCGTGAGGCCGTTCTTGTGGACGGACTTGGCCCTTTGGGTTGCTGCTATCGGTTCTTACGTGGTTGGAGACCGTTATATAACGTCTGCCCATAATTACGCGGTGCGGCATGCTGGGTTTAACGGCAATAAGAATGTTTCTCTACTCAATACGGTGGGGTCTTATCGAAGCCGTTCCGGTGTGTATGGACAGAATTCCTCACCGGACATGAACGAGGACTACAATCAGGCGATGCTTCGTTCCGATAAGAAAATTGACGAAGAGTTTTCAGAAGATATCCAGTGGGACTGGGGCAGTTCCGACAATCCGGAATCGACGAAACACATAGACGAATTCAAGAGCCGCATGCGCCATTACCGCGTGAGCCGCATCGTGTTCCAGGTCTCCGTAGGGGCGCTGATCCTGAACCGCGTGGTTTCCATGCTTGATGCGGTGCGTGTCTATCGAGCGACGTCTTCGAAGTCTTTCTCCAGCCGTGTTCAGTTTGAACCGGAATTCTATGAAGATGGTGGCGCTCTCTTCATGAACGTGAAGTTCTGAGGTGTGGGGTCGCTCCCGATGGTCGCTTTGGGGTATGGGGTTATGGGCTTGTCATCCCCATTCTTTTTTATGCAACTATTTAGGCAACTCACGCATCTAAATCTGCGAAATTGAAATGCTCTGGATTCTTCCACCCTCGGTGTCAGAATGACGGAATAAAATCAAACCACTTACTACTGTCTACTTCCTACTTCTAACTACATATGAAACACCTTCTTCTAATAGCTATTTCTTCTCTCCTTCTTGTTGCTTGTGGTAGTAAAGACGATTCCGCCAAGGGCGCAGCTCCCGGTGGCAATGGTGGTCCTGGTGGTAAAAAGGGTGGTGCCCAGCGCGTCTTGAATGTCGAAGGTTATGTGGCGGAGCTTGCTTCGCAGGGGAAGGTTTTCCAGACGATGGCGACGCTTGTTCCTAAGAACCGTGTTTCGCTTTCTGCGGCGACTTCGGGCCGTCTGGTGAGCCTTACGGCGAAAGATGGCGCTATTGTAAAGAAGGGCGCTCTCCTTGCAAAGATTGACGATTCTGAACTCCGTGCGCAACTCAAGCAGGCGGAATCGAACAAGATGCTTGCCGAGCAGAAGGAACAGCGTGTGCGCGGTCTTTATGAAAAGAACGGGGCTACCAAGCAGGATTTGGAAGCGGCAGAAGCTTCGCTCAAGTCTGCACAGGCAAGTGTTGAACTCATTCGCGCTCAGCTTACAAAGACCGAAGTTCGTGCGCCATTTAGCGGCAAGCTTGGCTTTGTCGATGTGTCCGTGGGCGCCTGGCTCAATTCGGGTACGCCGATTGCGGAACTTAGTGAGGTCGATCGTCTCAAGGCAAAGTTTGCACTTCCGCAGCGTTATGCGTCCGTCATCAAGGTTGGCGACAAGATTTCTCTCAAGGATTCCGAACGCAACGTCGAAAAGGACGGTGTCGTGTCTGCATTGGACGCCGTGATTTCTGAAAGCAGCCGCACCCGCCGCGTGATGGTGGATGTCGATAACTCGAAGGGCGAACTGATTGCCGGTAGCTTTGTCAGTGTGAATGTCGCCATGCAATCCAGCAATGTACAGAGTTTTACTATTCCTTCCGAAGCGATGATTCTCGACAGGGATGGGGCTTACGTGTTTGTGAGCCAAGGCGGCAAGGCCAAGATTAAGCATGTGACGACGGGACTTCGCACGCCGATGTCTGTGCAAGTGCTTTCGGGCCTTGATGTGGGCGATACGGTTATTGTTTCTGGTATCGTGAGTCTCCGCCCGGGTACCGATGTGAAGATTAAGGGACTGCGTCACTCTATCAATTACGAGGTAGAGTAATGAGCGTAAGCCAACTCTCCGTTCGCCGTCCGGTGCTCATGACCGTGATGGCGCTTGTCATTGTTTTGCTCGGATTCTTTGGACTCAGCTCCTTGGGTATTCGCGAATACCCGAACGTCGATTATCCGCTTATTCAGGTGCGTACGTCTTATCCCGGTGCAAACGCGGCCGTGGTCGAAGCGGAAGTCACCGAAATTTTGGAAGCTTCCATCAATAGCGCGTCCGGCATCAAGGCGCTCACTTCGACTAGCCGTGACGGTTTCTCTAACATTAGCATCGAGTTTGAAACGGGCATGGACCTTGAAGCCGCCGCGAACGAAATCCGCGATCGCGTGAGCCGTGTGCGCCGCCGCTTGCCCGATGACGTCGATGAACCGACAGTCTATAAATCTGATAGCGACAACGACCCGATTTTGATGGTGAGCCTCGTGAGCGATAAACTCGATCCGATGGAAGTCTCGGAAATCGCGAACAACCACGTGAAGGAACGCTTGCAGACGATTAACGGCGTTTCGGAAGTGGCCATTTGGGGCGAAAAGCGTCCGGTGGTGCGTTTATGGATTGATCCCGTGCGTATGCAGGCGCTTGGAGTCTCTGGCGCGCAGATGGCGGCTGCCTTGAAGCAGGGCAACCTCGAACTCCCTTCCGGTTCTATCGAAGGAACTGAAACGACTCTTTCTATCCGTACGCTGGGCCGAATTCTCGACCCGAAATCGTTCGGCAATATTGCTGTCAAGACGGCTGCCGATGGAAACGTTATCCGCATTTCTGACGTGGCCGATATCCATTACGAACCGAAAGATACGCGTACGGGCTTTAGACGCAACGGCAAGAACTCGATTACGCTTGCGCTCATGGCGCAGCCGGGCAGTAACCACGTTGAAATTGCGAACGAATTCTACAAGCGCGTCGAGGATATCCGTCGTGAAATTCCCAAAGATGTTGAACTGCTTTACGGTCGCGATACTTCGATTAATATTCGAGCTTCCATCAAGGAAGTGGTGGAGACCATCTTTATCGCGTTTGTGCTCGTGATTGCGATTATCTTTGCGTTCTTGCGTGAAGGTCGCACGACGTTTATCCCGATGGTCGTGGTGCCGGTGTCCGTTATCGGTAGCTTCTTTGTGCTTTACCTCTGCGGGTTCAGTATCAACGTGCTTACGCTATTGGCGATGGTTCTTGCGATTGGCTTGGTGGTCGATGACGCCATTGTGATTGTGGAAAACATTTACCACAAGATTGAAGGCGGCATGACGCCCAAGCAGGCTGCGATTGCCGGGACGAACGAAATCTTTTTTGCCGTGATTGCGACGTCTGTCGTGTTGATGGCTGTGTTTGTGCCGGTGCTTGCACTTGGCGGTACGACTGGCCTTTTGTTCCGCGAATTTGTGGCGGTGATGATTGGAACGGTGTTCCTTTCGACGCTTTGCGCGCTTACGCTTTCGCCGATGCTTTGTTCAAAGTTTTTAAAGCGCCAGAAACAGGGATGGTTCTTCCGGGTTACGGAGCCGTTCTTCGATTGGCTTAACGCATTCTATTCGCGATTGCTGGGCGGATTCCTCAGATTGCGCTTGCTTTTGTTCCCGATTGTGGCTGCACTATTCTTTGCGGCGTATTACTGCTTCAACGACATGAGTAGTGAAATGGCGCCTACCGAAGATGCGAATGCGGTGATGGTGAACATGAGCATGCCTGAAGGCGTGAACCTCTCGCGTACAAAGCGCATGGCCGATGAATTTGTCGATGAAGTGACTTCGATTCTCGATACGAACGAATACACGGAATTCCAGGCCGGTGCATGGAATGCGGGCAACTCGAGAATGCGTTTGTTCTTGAATGACGACAAGAAAGCGCGTCGTCCGCAAAGTGAAATTGCCCGTGCAATCCAGGTGCTCGGTAACGAATATCCGGATTTGCGCGTGATGGTGTTTGAACCGCAGAGCATCAGTACGCAGCGTGGCGGGCTCCCGGTGCAGTTTGTGTTGCAGGCCCCGAACATCGAAGTGCTGCGTGACCTCGTGCCGAAATTCGAAGAGGCGGCGAGCAAGAGTCCGGTGTTCAGCGTGGTGAACAGCAACTTGCGCTTTACCAAACCGGAACTCCACATCGAGATCTTGCGCGACAAGGCGAACGAAGAAGGTGTATCGGTGAACGATATTGCTCAGGCGGTGCAGCTTGCGATTAGCGACCAGACGTATGGTGATTTCTATTTGGACGGACGCCAGTACGATATCATTGGCGCTGTCGGTTACCAGTACCGCGATACGCCGGAAAAACTCTCGATGCTCACGGTCAAGAACGGCAAGGGCGAATTGGTGAGCTTGGATAATTTTATTACGTACAAGGAACAGTCGGCATCGCCGTCGCTCCCGCGTTACAACCGCTTTAGCGCTGCGACAATCCAGGCGGGTCTTGTGCCGGGTAAGACGATTGGCGATGGCGTGGAAGAGATGCGCCGCATCGCGAAAAAGCTTTTGAAGGATTATCCGAGTGTGAGCACGACTTTGAGCGGTTCTTCCAAGGAATTCGAGGAAAGTTCTTCGGGCTTGTACGTGGTGTTCTTGCTTGCGCTTGCGCTTGTGTTCTTGGTGCTTGCTGGGCAGTTCGAAAGTTTCCGTGCGCCGTTCGTGATTTTCTTTACGGTGCCGCTTGCGCTTTCGGGTGCGCTTGTGAGCTTGTACGTCACAGGGCAGACGCTCAACATCTTTAGCGAAATCGCACTGATCCTGTTGATTGCGCTTGTGACGAAGAACGGTATCTTGATTGTAGAATTTGCAAACCAGATTGCGGAAAATACGGGTTGCGGCAAGCTTGAGGCGGCTAGGATGGCGGCGGAACGCCGCTTCCGCCCAATCCTCATGACGAGCCTTTCTACGGTATTGGGCGCCGTGCCGCTCATCATGACCGGCACGCCTAGCCGCATCGCAATGGGTATTGCGATTGCTGGTGGCCTTACGTTCGCGACGTTCATGTCGCTATTCATTGTGCCTGCTGCGTACAGCTTCTTTGCCGGTAAAGTCGAATGCACCAGCACTGACGCTAGCAAGATGGCGTAGCGCTGTGTGCTGCGCCCATATTTATTTCACCAGTTGAAATACTTTCTCGTCTTGGCGGCTCATGCCGTAGCGGGTGCGGAGTATTTCTTCTTTGTAGAGTGAATCTGTCTTCAATTTTTGGATGAGTTCGTTGCGTGTTTCGATAACCTTGTTCAACGAATCGATCTGCTCCTGGTAGAGCTCAATCTCCCTTGCAATTCTACGCTGCTCTGGAATGCTGTTCTTGCCGAACAACAACTGGAACACCAGGAATGCAAATGCAATCAAGGTGGTTATTCCAATAAGAAGTCGTGTGTGCAACTAATTAAGCTCCGTTGAAATAGAATTGGAAGTTGTCCTTAGATGTGACTAGACCGGATATTTCTAACTCCGTCAATATAGCTAAAAGTTCGGGAGCTTTAAACTGGAATTCTTGCTGAAGTTCCGAAAAAGTTTTGCAGAAACCGTTAAAACGCTTGAAAACTTTTTGGGCGCTGTCGGAGAGTGATATTCCGCACGATGAGAGCTGTTCGATGCTTGCCCCGTCGAGGAGGGGGAACCCTGCTGTCGAACGCAAACTTTCGGGGACGAATACCGGCTTTGCGCGGCCGCTGTCGAGCAGGGCGTTTGTTCCGCTGTAGAGTTCGCAGTCGAAATTCCCTGGGATGGCGAGGAGCGGCTTTTCTTCGGCGAGGCAGAATTGCGCTGTGAGGAGTGCGCCTCCTTTTTTGCGGCTCTGGATGACAAGCGTTGTTTGGCTTAGCCCGCTGATGATGCGGTTCCTTGCAATGAAGTTCCCTTTGTAGGCCGGCGTGTCGCCTTCGTATTCGCTTAGAAGGGTGCCTCCAGCGTCGATAATCTGTTCGGCAAGCACGGCGCGTTCGCCTTCGATTTTGCAGTCTAGACCTTGTGCTAGAACCGCTAGGGTCGGAATGCCTGCATCGAGCGCTGCTCGGTGGCAATAGCTGTCGATGCCTTGTGCAAGCCCCGAAACGACGACCGCGTTTGTGTGTTGGAGCGATGCGACGAGCCGTCGGCAGAGTTCTTCGGCGGATGCAGACGGACGGCGCGTACCGACCATTGCGATACCGATTTTATCGGCAGAGGGGAGTGTCCCTTTGCAAAAAAGTTGCTTGGGACGGTACTTGGATTGGTTTAATTTTAGGGGATAATTTTCGGGGACGAGTTCGCGATAGGATTCGTTATAATTATTCGTTTCCATAAATGTCTGTGTATGATTTAAATAGCTGGCCCGGATCTTTGGGGGCTGAGGCATTTTGTGAGAATAAAACTAACGGATATAAGAAACGATAAAATTAACGATATAATAACGGTGTATCTAATTTACTGAATTTGTTGTACAAAAACAAGTGGGGACAATTACTTTCTATCTTTTATCGCATGAAATACACGTTTAATGACCTTGTTGATATTATGGCGCGTCTGCGCTCGGAAAACGGTTGCCCTTGGGACCGCAAGCAGGACACGCATTCGTTGTTGCCGTATTTGGTCGAGGAGAGCTGTGAATTTATCGATGCCGCGCAAGATGGCGACAAGGAACACATGTGCGAGGAACTCGGCGATGTGCTGTTCCAGGTGATTTTCCATTCGCAGGTTTGTAAGGAACAAGGCGATTTTTCTATCGACGATGTGGTGCAGGGGCTTTGCGAAAAGATGGTGCGCAGACATCCGCATGTGTTCGGCGATGCCCAAGTCGATAACGCCAATGAGGTGAGCCGCCGTTGGGAACGCATCAAGGCACAAGAAAAGAACAACTTAAAGCATGCGGGCGAGTCCATTATGGACAAAGTCAGTAAGAGCATGCCGACTCTTGCCCGCTCGCAGGATATTATCCGCAGGGTCGCAAAAGTCGGCTTTGACTGGGGCGAGGCGGGGCCTGTCTTTGACAAGGTGCAAGAGGAATTTGCGGAATTCAGGAGCGAAATGGAAAAAGTGACTCCCGAAAACGCAAACATCGACCGACTTGAAGACGAATTCGGCGACATCATGTTCAGCCTGGTGAATGTGGCGCGTCATTGCGGTTTTAACGCGAATATTGCACTGCAACGTGCAAACAACAAGTTCGAAAAGCGCTTCCGTGAAGTGGAACGCCGCGTCAAGGAACAGGGGCGTGAAGTCAAGGATGTGGGGCTGGAAGGCCTGCAGCAGCTTTGGAAAGACGCTAAAAAGAGTTCCTAGTTTATACCGTGATTTCGACGAGGTTGTCCTCGATGATGGCGATGCAACTTTCGTAATAGCCGTCGCCAGTGGTGCGCGGCCCGCTTAAAACTTTGTAGCCGTCTTTTTTGAGCCTCTCGGTCAATTCATTTACTTTGTCGATACTTCCGACGCTGAATGCGATATGGATGTAGCCGTTGTGTTCAATATTCTGGAATTCGCGAGAGAGCCCTTCTTTTTCCATGATTTCAAGCCGTGCTCCGTCGCCGAACGATAAAAAGTAGGAGCGGAACTTCTTTTGCGGATTGCGGTAAAGTTGGCCGACTTCGGCGTTGAAATAGCGTACAAAGAAATCCTTGGCCTTTTCCAAGTCGTGAACGTACAGGGCGATATGCTCGATTTTCATGAGTTTCTCCATATATATGGAAGATACGTTTTTTTTGGGCGTTTTGCTCCACGTTGGAATATGAAATGTGAAAAAAAATTTTCACTCTTCGGATTCTTGTTGTATTTTAATTTATGTGATAGTAGTAAATTCTGGTTCTGAGACGGGAAGCCGAATCGAATCGTGGAGTAGAACTTACTAGTGTTACGAATCTTCAAGGACTCCGCGGCCAACTGTTCGCGGGGCCCTTTCTTTAAGAATGATACAGTGTGTGTGTGCGTTGTGTCGTGGATAAAAAAAGACCTGCAACTTCCGTTGCAGGTCTTTTAAACTTTTGAGAAGTTTGGGCTTATAGACTAAGCTCTAGCCTTGGCCTTGTCGCCGTACTTCTTGATGAGTTCTTCCTGGATGTTCTTCGGAACCGGGAGGTACTTGCAGAATTCCATCGTGAATTCTGCCTTACCCTGAGTCATGGAGCGGAGGTCCGTAGCGTAACCGAACATTTCGGAAAGCGGGACTTCAGCGTCGATTGTGGTCATGCCCTGTTCTTCGGTCGTGCCGGTGATGGCACCACGGCGCTGGGACACGTTACCCACGACAGAACCCTGGAATTCGGTCGGAGTCTGGATTTCGACCTTCATGATCGGTTCGAGGATCTGAGCACCAGCCTTGGCGAAAGCTTCGCGGAAGGCCATACGGGCTGCAATCTGGAACGCCATGTCAGAGGAGTCCACCGGGTGGAATGCACCATCCTGGACTTCCATTTCGATGCCCACGACCGGGAAGCCGATCAAGGAACCAGCTTCCATGCAGCTCTGGAAACCCTTGTCGCAAGACGGGATGTATTCCTTCGGAATACGGCCACCGACGACGGAGTTGACGAAGTTATAGACTTTTTCCTGGTCGCCTTCGACAGCCATCGGACGCATTTCGCCGACAACCTTAGCGTACTGACCGGAACCACCAGTCTGCTTCTTGTGGGTGTAGTCGAACTTGGCCGGACGGGTGATGGTTTCGCGGT
>Ga0247609_10003564_pt1 | contig 15767 bp, 12 predicted proteins | sample 172DNAGHGlowgp2_FD_193487 | JGI IMG/M metagenome (GOLD analysis project Ga0247609, IMG submission 193487) | Sheep rumen microbial communities from Palmerston North, Manawatu-Wanganui, New Zealand - 1728 DNA GHGlow gp2 | ecosystem: Host-associated > Mammals > Digestive system > Stomach > Rumen ...
TAACGCTTCCAATATCTTCTTTATAATCATAATCTTTCCTTTACAGACCGCTTCCCTGCGTCCCCTTGTCTGTTCGTTTTTTATTCTAACATTACAATATAAAAAAACGTTAAAGGATTGATTATATATGGATAAAAGAACTATTTACACAATCTTACGAATAAACTCTACTTATCTGCTAACAAAGGGTGATATTTAATACCCCAGTTTTTTTATTCAACAGATTTAAGTGATTCCACCATATCTATATGTACAGCCTTTTTAGAAACAATTACATTAACAACGAATGAACACCCCAATGCAATTATGGTGCTCAACACATATGAACTAATCTTTAAATATGGCGAGTACACTATTGATGATGTTGACACAGTCCGCACATACACCGTCAAAAACATCCATCCCGCTACCGTCCCTATTAACCATCCAATTACTATAGTCAATATACTATTCTTAAATATTAAATCCTTAATTTCTTTATTGTATGCGCCAAGAACTCTAAGCGTCGCATACTCTCTGTACTTTTCCGTATAATTTAATAGGCCCAAATTATATAGTATAACCACACTTAAAAGAACTGCCGCTGCAAGAAGCATCAATATTACACCTTTTACACTTAACATTATGCTACCGGCATCATCATATTGACTTTCCAGACTAACAGTCTCAGTTATAGCATCCATTTCCTTAACATCTTCAAGATTTAAGTTATCACCAGCCAATAATGTGTTCGGACAAAAAGTATTTCCTGCATTTATCCAACTCTCTTTACTCACAAATATTCCCTGTGGAGAATTTATATCAACTATCTGATCCACCTTCATACAAATATTATCCCCATTATACAGAATGCTTATATACGAATTTTCAGCCACGCTTAAGTCAGTTGCAACCTTCTTTGATACAACAATCCCGTCTGTCGGCAAATCAATTATCTTATTTTCAGTATCAAACAATGTCCAATAATATCCCCTGTCAATTACAAAAAAATTCTCTGTAACAATTTTTTCTGAACTTTGACTTTCAACCATTCCTTCGTATATCCATTGGCAATCATCACTAAGCTTTTCGTTTATAGAACTTATTGTCTCATCGCTCGCATTATTTAACTTTAATTTCTCATAATAGGAATATTCTCTACCATATATTCTGTTATTAATCTCTGTAACTGTGTCTTGTACTCCAAAGCTTGACATTAGAAGCACCATGCTTCCCAATACACCTATTATTCCTATTATCGTTCTAATTTTTTTCTTGCCCGCATCTCTTATTACCCATCTCCACTCAAAACTAAGACTATCCCAAAATGCAGGTATCTTTTCAAAAAATGTTTTTTTACTACTTTCCAACACTTCGTTTCTCAATGAATCTGCCGGCATTTCCCTTACAATTTTACTACTTGATAACCATGCCGTTGCACTGCAAATTAAAACCATTAACACGATTAAATAGATTGAAAATATAGAATTTTCGCCATTCCAATTCGGTAAGCTATAAAAATCTTTTTGCAAATCCAATAAAGCCGGTGTTATTGTATACGGTGCAATTAAATAACCTATTATTGTTCCCGTTATACTAACTACTAATCCATATAAAGCGTAATGAACTTTAATTTGTATAGAATAAAATCCTAATGCTTTCATTATTCCTATTTGAGTTCTTTGCTTCTGCACAACTCTTTTCATTGTTGTTCTGATTGTCAAAAGAGATAACAGAAAAAAAATAACGGAAAACATAATTGACATTTTTCTAATCTGTCCAATTTTATTTACATAGGATGAAATATTTGTATTTTCCTCCCTTGTAATGCAACTAAAATATTTTTGCCTCAGTATTGTTTTTATTTTCCCTTTTATAGCTGAACTATCTGCTTCATCTGCTAATTTTATTTTCAATTGATTATATTCAACATTATCGTTTAATTTTTTCAACGTATCAAACGAAACAAATCCATATGTATATCTTTCATGGTTAGGAATCATTGCTGTAGTTGTACCTGTATAGCTAATAAAATCCACGCCATAAACCAGCCCTTGAACAGTAAGTTCTGTTTCTATATCATCATAAAAGATTTTTATTCTATCTCCCGCCTTTAGATTCTTTGCATTAGCATAGTCATAGTCCAACCATATTCCACTACTTTTGCAGTTGTAATCGCTGCCTTCCTGTATCATAGGAATAGATATTTCGTTTGTATCATTGGCAATAAGTCGAATATTTTCTTCTGTCTCTTTATCTAAATACGCGTCCATTACTGCGCTCAGTTGGATAGTAGCTATTCCATCTATTTCTTTAATGTCATCCGCTTCATCTGTATTAATTTTTAAAGCATTTACCCAAATATCTGCAACATTTGTCTCTGAAAAATAATTATCTTTTTGAATCTGCATTCCATTCCATACGCCCTCAATTCCTGAATAAATCAACATTCCCAGCATGCACATCAGAAATATTGATACAAATTGAGATTTCAATTGCCACAAATCACGAAACATCTTTTTTATTAGTTTTCTCATTACCAGTTAACCTCACCGACTCTTAACGGATTATCATTCATCTCTATTCTTTCAATTTTTCCATCTTTAAGGTGGATAACTTTGTCCGCACACAATGCAATCGAAGCATTGTGTGTCACTATCACTACCGTCTTATTATAGTTTCTTGCCATATCTACTAATAATTCAAGAACTGTTCTCCCCGTTGCACTATCTAATGCTCCTGTCGGCTCATCACATAGCAAAATATCTGGATTTTTGCAAAGTGCTCTCGCAATCGAAAGTCTTTGTAGCTCGCCTCCCGATAATTCTGAAGGAAAATGCTTTGCTCTGTTTTCAAGTCCAACGTCCTTTAACATCTGCGCTGGATTCAGCGCATCATCTGTCATTTTTTCAACTATACTAATATTTTCGATTGCATTTAACGATGGTATAAGATTATAGAATTGAAATACAAAACCAATTTTTCTTCTTCTATAATCTGTTAAAGCCTTCTCTGAAATATTCGAAATATCCTTACCATTTACAGTAATAGTTCCACTACTTAATCTATCCATCCCTCCAATTAGATTAAGAGTAGTACTTTTCCCCGAACCACTTGGTCCCAATATAACCGTTACTTTTCCTGCATCTATATCGAACGTAGCATCGTCTAATGCTCTTACTTTGCCTTTTCCTACCTTATATTCCTTTACTACATGACTAAATGATAATGCCGCCATATTAGTCCTCCCTTCTTCTACCACTCAATATACAAAACAGCGTGCTGCCATTGTGTGTTTTCTGCAGCATAAATTATTACTTTCTTCCCCGTAGTGATTAACTTATTTTTTATCCCAATATCCAATGATATTGGAACTGCTGCATTAATTAATGCACCTCCCTCATGCGAAGTACATATCCTTTGCTCCTGTATTTCAGGTAACTCCTCTAAAACTCTCTCCCTTATCTTTTCTGTTCCTCCCTGATGCCATATATTTTTATTACGAAGTTTTTTAATGCACTAAGATTACTAATAAATATTTCCATTTTTTTTTCGGAAGATACTTTATTTAATTTTTCTGATACGCCATATAATAATATTTGAGTATATAGTTCAGGATTCTTGCAATTACACTCCCCGGATTCATTGCCTATTTTTACTATTTCAACAATCTTAGGTATGAGTTTTTCAATTAAGTACTTAAATACTTTCTCATGTATTATCCCATCATCAGCATTCTGTATTTCTATAAATATCTCTTCTTGATCTTGCGACATCATAATAAATGATTTTGCTACTTCATCCAATTTCTCAAGAACTGTATCTCTAGAATTTATTGTCACCTCTACAGAATACAATATTTTTTTTGCATACTCTTCGGCCACTGCCTCCATTACTTCTTCTTTAGATTTAAAATAGTAATAGAATAATCCCTGTGCAACTCCAATACTCCCAACAATATCTTTTATCTGTGTATGCTTGTATCCCCTTTTTGCAAACAACTTCATGGCAGTTTCAATTATTTCTTTTTTTCTTTCCTCTGGTTCTTTAGATACTCTCATAAATTCCCTTTCCTTTTTACTGACTAAGTTCAGTCAGTAATATAATATATATTTTTTTTGTTGTCAAACTTTTCATCTCACTATATAAAATCATTTTGCTCGCTAAATGTTTGCATACAAGCGGCATTGCAAAGCAATTATCTACCATTCTAAAAGCTTCGCATCCATAGCGGAGCGTTTTTAATCTAATAGGAATTTCGGAGAAATTTCCTCTCCAATTAATCAAGTGTTTTTTGTGTAAATTCCTAGTTTTTTTCATTCTCAGATTGAGTGATTGCTATTAAATTAAAAAGAATGATTCATCAATCACACTTCTGATGAATCATTCTTTTATCTACACTATTTTCCTAATATCGTTAATATCTTCAACACCATATTTCTTCATATACTCTTCGATACCATCCACAACTTTTTCAGTCGTGTAAGGATCGTGGAAGTTCATTGCTCCAACTGCAACCGCTGTAGCTCCTGCCATGATGAACTCAATCGCATCCTCGGCATTTGCGATTCCGCCCATTCCGATGACCGGAATATCAACCGCATGAGATGCCTCATATACCATTCTTACGGCAACAGGCTTGATCGCCGGGCCGGACATTCCTCCGGTCTTATTTGCAAGAGCAAACTTTCTCTTGTAAATATCAATCTTCATTCCTGTTATGGTATTTATCAGAGAAATCGCATCCGCTCCCGCAGCTTCTGCAGCCTTTGCCATTTCAGAGATACTGGTGACATTGGGGCTGAGCTTCATGATTATCGGCTGCTTTGCCACCTTCTTGATCTTCTCTGTTATGTCATAAAGCGCATCTTTATTCTGACCGAAAGCAATGGCTCCTTCCTTAACGTTAGGACATGAAACGTTAATCTCAAGCATATCTACACGCTCTTCATCGCCAAGTCTCTCTACAACTTCCAGATAATCTTCTACAGACTTTCCGCATACATTTACAATGACCTTAGTGTCATATTTTTTCAAAAACTCTAGATCACGTTTTGCAAACACATCAATTCCGGGGTTCTGAAGACCTATCGCATTAAGCATACCACCGTATACTTCCGTAACTCTCGGAACCGGATTTCCGGGCCACGGCACATTTGCAACTCCCTTGGTCACAACTGCGCCAAGCTTATTTAAATCTACAAAGTCCGAGTATTCCATTCCCGAACCGAATGTTCCCGAAGCTGTCATTACGGGATTCTTAAATTTCACTCCTGCTATTTCAACTGTTGTATTCATATCACATCTCCAAATCGTCAGCATCAAAAACCGGGCCGTCGGTACAAATTCTCGCATTGTGAACACGAGAATGATCGTCTATCTCTTTAGTCTTGGTTATACATCCAAGGCACGCTCCCACTCCACAAGCCATTCTTTCTTCAAGAGAAAGATATGCCTTGGCGCCAACCTCGGAAGCATATGCCTTTATCGCCCTGAGCATAGGCATGGGACCGCATGCAAAAATAACATCGCACTCTATCTTTTCTGCTTTCATTGCATCAATGACATTTCCCTTTGTTCCTACACTGCCGTCTTCGGTTGCTATGTACATCTTTGCATACTTTGCAAATTCATCAGACAAAAACGTCTCACTGTTTCTATATCCCATAACTGCGCTGACATCTTCGCCGGAAAGCCTCTTTGCTGTCTCAAGAAGCGGCGGAACACCGATTCCTCCGCCCATTACAACTACCTTCTTTCCCTTGGCAACATCAATCGGAAAGCCATTTCCCAAAGGTCCGAGGATATTGATTTGATCACCTTCCTTGCAAAGCGCGAACTCTGCAGTTCCCGATCCTACAACCCTGTATACGAGACGAATTGCAGATTTGTCCGTATCAACCTCGCATATACTGATTGGTCTCGGAAGTAACGTTGATTTATTTGCAGGATATACTCCCACAAACTGACCGGGCCTAACATCACCTGCAAAGGGCGTTTCAAGCCACATATCATATATTCCGTCCGCAAGAAGCTTCTGACTTAGAACCTTAGCTTCTTTTTTCATTTTTTTAGCCATTAAGAACTCTCCTCATCTATCTATTTGCAAAAAAATTACTGCTCTAAAATATATTCTTCATCCCCAAGCTTAAGGACATCGCCTTCAACAAAATATTTTACCGCTCTTGAGGGATCGTTATCATACTGTATACGCTCTTCATTCCATACAAACCATTGATTCTCGCCGTTTCCGACATTATATATTCCGGAATTGTCACTGTAAAATACAATATAGTCTCTCCACTTATACTGCATCCTTGAATCCCGATAATCTTCCTCAACCTCATGAACATATACCTTTGCTTTTCTTCCCGTTCTTCTGGGTTCTGAAAAATCTGTAAATTTTACATATTGATTTCCATGATTATCGACAATCTCTTTCCATTTTTCGTAGGAAATCTGATTTGACGTATCCCAATAAGGATTTTCATCGGAATAAAAATATCTTATCCTATCTGAATTTACGATATATTCATCGCGGATTCCCTCGACAATTTCAAGATTATCCTCATTGTATCTGTAAAAAGTGACAACCTCCAATATTGATTTTGAAGGCATCATAGCAGCTCTGCTGTCTTCCTTGATTATCGTTCCGTCTGTTCCAAAATAATATATTTCATCATCCTCAGTTTTTAGAACATGTACCATTACACTTTCCTGTAAAGTAAAGATATCAAAAATAAGTGTATGATATCTGTCTTTTCCGGAAATATCGGTATCCTTTATACATTTATTGGCACCAATGATCAGTTCCTTTACTCCGTCACCGTCCAGATCCTCTATGACATATCCGTATCTAAGATCTTCAACCTCACTCATATATGAATTATAAGCATTTGAAGATACATCAAGTCCTTTCAGATCACCTTTTTCGACACAATATCTTATATCATCGATAAATTGCTCGTACGATCCATATTTCTGTTCGTCAGCGTCATCGGAAGCATCTTCTTCAGCGGCCATGCCGATCTCACTGCTAAGATCCGAGCTTCCGTCCGATCCGATTATATCAACGGCATCTTCAGCTATTCTGTCACTCGCTTTGCTACCGTTTATCGCACTCGCTTCAGTTTGACATCCTGTCAAAAATGTAGTCATCATCAATGCTACAATAAAACTTTTCTTCATTCTTTCATTCCTTTATTACTCAGCTTCGTATACCACTTTTCCACAGCATATGGTATATAAAACACGCGCCGGAAATTTCTCTCCCAAAAACGGTGTATTTGTTGCCTTTGAATAGGTCTTATCAAACACCCATTCCGTCTTGTTGTCAAATATCACAAGATCTGCATTGCCGCCAACCTTCACGCTGCCAGCATTAAGGCCGTAGATCCCTGCGGGGCATATCGTCATGCGCTTTAATAACTCAGGAAGTGTCATATATCCTTTATTCACAAGTTCTCTTATACCCAGCAAAAGAGATGTCTCTATTCCTGTTATTCCGCTTGGAGCCTCCTTTATAGACTTCTCTTTTTCTTCTTTGGAATGAGGAGCATGATCTGTAGCGATCATCTCTATCGTTCCATCCTTAAGCCCTTCTATTATCGCAAGCCTGTCAGACTCAAGTCTGAGCGGAGGATTCACCTTCGCCAGTGTTTTGTGCTTAAGAACAGCATCCTCTGTGAGCGTGAAGTGATGCGGTGTTGCCTCGGCATATACCTTTACGCCTCGCTTTTTGGCCTGCCTTATAAGGTCAACCGATTCAGCGGCACTTATATGCTGAACCGTTATCTTTGCCCCGGTCCTCTCAGCAATATCTATATCTCTTTTAACCATGGAAATCTCGGCTTCTCTGGGAGATCCCTTGATTCCAAGCTTCTCGGCAACGGCTCCCGCATTTATGCCGTTATCTGTTATAAACTTCGGATCCTCCTCATGGAGACTTACAACCTTATCAAGCGCCGCAGCTTTCCTGCACACAGCCTCCATTATCTTTTCATCCGTAATGGGTTTTCCGTCATCTGTAAAAAGAACCGCTCCCGCATCCAGGAGTTTTTCCATATCAACCTGCTCTTTTCCCTCCATATTCATAGTAACATTTGCGCAGGTATATACGTTTATTCCGGTCTTTGCGCCCTTTTCAAGCACATACTTTATTGTTTCAACATTATCCATATGTGGATTCGTATTTCCCATCATTACAACGGAAGTAAATCCGCCTCTCGCAGAAGCTCTCGCTCCCGTCTCGATATCTTCTTTGTATGTAAAGCCGGGATCTCTAAAGTGAACATGTCCATCCACAAGCCCCGCGGTTACTATCTTTCCATCCACATCTATCACTTGATTTGCGGAATCATGCAAAAGATTTTCCACTTTTCCACAACCCTTATCCACAATATCCACAATTTTTGCACCATCTATCACTATATCTTTATATCCTTCAAAGCCCGATTCAGGCTCTATCAGATAGCCGTTCTTAATTATAAGCATTAAATTTCTCCCTGTTTATTGGTACTTACTTTATTACCCTGCCCCATTATACGACAAAATAAATAATAATGGCATTAAATTATATGGTAAAATATGTTTTGAATCTGAGAATTATTTTAGAAATGAGGTTTTACATTTTATGATACGTTTTATCGCTACAATACTCTTTATCGTGATATTCCTTATTGTGAGCATCCCGATCCAGCTCGTTCTTTTGATAATAAAAAAGTTCAATCCCTATGCTGTTAAAACAGCTTCACTTAAGATTGTAGGCTTTGCTTTTAACGTTGTCATGCTTATATGCGGCGTAAAAACCACCGTTATCGGCGAAGAAAATGTTCCCAAAGATAAGTCGGTTTTGTATGTCGGAAACCACAGAAGCTATTTCGATATCGTCGTTACTTATCCCAGAGTTCCCAGACCTACAGGATATATCTCAAAAGATGTCATCAAGAAGATTCCGATCCTCGGCTATTGGATGATGTTCCTTGACTGTCTCTTCCTTGACAGATCTGATATCAGAAAAGGCCTTGAAATGGTCCTTTCCGCAATTGATAAAGTAAAAAACGGTATCTCAATATGTATTTTCCCTGAAGGAACACGAAACAGCACCGACGTGCCAATGCTCGACTTCCACAAAGGAAGCTTCAAGATTGCGCAGAAATCCGGCTGCCCCATCGTTCCCATGGTAATCAACCATTCACGTGACATATTCGAGAACCACATTCCTTTCATCAAACCCACTCACGTAGTGATCGAATACTGCAAACCTATCGTAATCAGTGAACTCAGCAAAGAGGATCAAAGAAATATAGACGGTTACGTAAAGAAAATTATCGAAGATACTTACTTAAAGAATGAAAAACTACCGCTGTAAAAAAGTGCAACTTCTTGGCGAGAAGATTCGGCTAAGGGCACAGCGGAATATACATCCGGAAATGCGCAGTTCTCGTACGAGCGTATGATTTTTACAATTGAAAAAACACAGGAATGCTGACTTCTCTGAGCAACGTCGAAAGGAAGCATTCCTGTGTTTTTTGAAATTAATAAAAATCAGCGCGCAGACGAACACAAGCATTTTCAGATATATGCCGCTGTGCCCTTAGGCGAATCCCCCAATGAAGCCTTATCCTTTGCTGCCTTTTGATCCGCCGCCAAGTTTTACTCCCTCAAGTACGTTTGTATCAAAAGAGTAAACTACTTTGTGGTTTTCTCTGTCAGCCTTGAGCGCAAGCTGGATCATATTGTCCAAAAGGTGCTCATATTTCATTCCAAGAGGCTCCCAAAGGTAGAATGAAAGCGATCCCGGAATAGTATTAATCTCATTGAAATATACGTTGTTTGTCTCCATATCGATCATAAAATCGATTCTTGAAACTCCCGAACAGCCAAGGGCAATAAACGCATCAACTGCCATCTTTCTGATCTTGTCACGCATCTCATCGGAAATATCTGCAGGGATCTTTCTCTTAAGAGAAGCCATTCCCTTGCTTCCGCCTGTCTTTGCACCCTTTGCGGAGCCCTTTGATCCGCCACCGATGTACTTATCTTCGAAACTGAGAATCTCATCAGAGTTGATAGGCTCTTCGCACTCAGAAGCTTCCGCAGACTCATAATCTCCGAGAACTGAGCAGTTTATCTCTTTAAGCTTGGAAATAGCGTGCTCAACAAGAATCTTCTTGGAAAACTCAAATCCAAGGTCAAGAGCTTCAAGAAGAGATGCTCTGTCTGACGCCTTCTTGATTCCGATACTTGAACCAAGATTAAGAGGCTTGATGATAACGGGATAATCAAATGTCTTCTCTATCTTTGCAACAAGTGCATCAACATCTTCATAATCCTTCCATGTATAGCATTTGCAATCAAGAACAGGAATATCATTGTCCTTAAGCACAGTTTTCATAACATACTTGTTCATTCCAACAGCAGATGAAAGAACATCGCATCCTACAACGGGAAGACCGAGAGTAGCAAGGAATCCCTGAAGTGTTCCGTCCTCTACGTTTGTTCCGTGAACTATAGGAAATGCAACGTCAACCTGAGTCATAACGTTGTTACCAAACTTTTTCATTGGATATCTTACAAGATTAACCTTATCATTTTCTTTTACCCATACAACCTGTGTGCTCTTTGCAAGGAGCTGATTGATATGTGTATATTCTTCTATTTTTCCGATATCATCACCAACATAGAAGTCATTGTTCTTTGTAATATAAACAGGCACTACATCATATTTTTCCTTATTGATAAATCCTATTGCCTGAATTGCCGAGATGATTGAAATCTCATGCTCCGTACTTTTTCCGCCGAATAAAACCGCAACTTTAAGTTTCATAGTATCCGTATCCCTCTTTCGTTATTTCTAAATTTGATCATGTATAGTTATCGGGAAGATCGTTTTCAAGAAGTATTACTTTTTCTCTTCCCGCTTCAAGCTCGTACATAAGCTGTGTAGCTTCCGTAAGGCCGTTCTTTACAAAAAGCTTGTCCTTGGCAAATCCCGCTTCAAGCGCACCTTTCTTGATTGCCTGAGTCTGCTTCTCACCAACAAGTATGATATAGTCACACACATTTGCGGCCTGTCTTCCGAACTCTTCGTTGTACTCGTCCTCTTTTTCCCCAAGTTCTACCATTCCGGGAGTGACAAGTATCTTGACTGAGTTATCAAAAAGAGCCAGTGTTTCAAGCGCAACTTTTGCTCCGTTTGGATTGGAATTATATGCATCATCAAGGATTGCAACAGCGCCGTGTCTTACAAGCTCAAGTCTATGCGGAACAGGCTGTATCCTCCTTACCGCCATTTTAAGCTTGTTCATCGGAACTCCGAAACTAGCAGCGACAGCGATCGCACCTGCAATGTTCTCAACATTATGTCTTCCGACCAGTTTCGTATTAAACTCAGCCGTCTCGCCATCGGGTGTTGTCACATTAAATGTTGTTCCCGCGCCCGTAACGGAAATATCGGAAACTCTGTAATCGCAGTCATCGGAAACACCATAGGTTATAGCATCCTTATATTTCATGTTTGCTCTTATGATCTCATTGTCACCGTTTGCAAACTTAAGATGCTTTCCCTTTCCTGCATTTCCTTCTTCTTTTTCTTTTTCATCAACAGCATCAAGAAGTTCATACTTGGTGCTGACAATATTCTCAAGTGAATGGAATGTCTCAAGATGCTGATATCCTATCGATGTAAGTATACCATCATCGGGATGAACAATATCCGTTATTTCTTTTATATCATGCAGATGCCTTGCTCCCATCTCGCAGACAAATATCTCATGAGTGGGAACCATCTTCTCTCTGATAGTTCTTACAATACCCATCGGAGTGTTGTAACTCTCGGGAGTCATGAGAACTCTGTATTTCTCAGAAAGAAGTGTTGTCAGATAATACTTTACACTCGTTTTGCCATAGCTTCCCGTTACACCGATTATGCGAAGTCCCTGATGCTCTTTGAGAATTCTCTTCGCATCATCGATAAACCACTGATTTATACTGTTCTCAACAGGTTTATTTATAAGATTTGAAAGAGCAACAATAAGAGGTAAAAAACCTATATATGCCGCGATAAATGCTGCTGCAATCGCATGTTTTCCGGCACTCCAGTCAGCCCCAAGCGCAACGCAAAGTACAGCTACAAGAACCGTTATCACAAACAAAACGGTGTATGTCACAAAAAGTCTCTGAACCCTCTTGGTAACTACAAACTTTTTCTTCGCTTTCCTAGGAATATACATAACTGCCATAAGCACAAGAAAAACAATCGCCAGAACAAAAAGACCTATCGCAGGCTTGTTCATATCAGTCTCTTCAACTGCTTGCGCATACTCAAAGAATCCCGCTCCGAAAATGGCTGCGGCAGCACCGGCGTGCAGTCCGTATTTGGTCACCGTAGTCTTTAAAAATCTAAAATACCCCTGAAACTGATAGCTTGACAGCTGAAGCATATGAGTGTAGTAACGAAGCCCCAATACTGCAGCGCAAAGGTATACTGTAAAAAATATTATAAGCATTGCTCCCAAATATCCTTCTCCTTAATTTTTGATTCCGAGAAAACTTCCAAGAATCTTATTGTATACATAGAGATTATCAAGAAATGAATAGTGACCTGCTCCCTCTATGACTGCAAGTCCCGCATCCGGCATAAGTTCTTCCATCTTTTGGCCGTCAGATAGCGGCGTAGCCGTATCCTTATCACCCCATATCAAAAGAACCGGCTGAGTAACGGAAGGCATACTTGGTACCATATCTTCATTTACAGCCATTACAAGACTCTTTCTCATAACCGGCGATGCTGCAGCGTAGTCTGCACTTCCAAATTTCTTCTGAAGTTTATCAAGCGCCTTTGGATCAAGCTTCAAAAGACCGCTTTTTGTAATGAAATTCTTATAGAATTTGTATCTCTTCGATCTCTTTAACTGAGCTTTAGTCTTTACGGGAATAACTCCGGCAGAATCTGTAAGTATGATCTTTGGAATGGTAAATCCCGGAGAAAGCTTTCCTTCATTTATTCCCGAAGCAAGTTTAATGATTATCCTTCCGCCCATGGAATGTCCTAAGAAGATTACCTCTTTGTCATCGGGATAAAGAACCTTGATAAAGTCGATCACAAAATTCATAAAATCTTCGACGCTCATCGGTTCCTTGGGTTCATCGCTCTTTCCGAATCCTGGCATATCCATTGCAACAACATGATATCCTCTTTTCGCAAAATTAATAACCCCCGCAAAAAGATCGATGTTGGAGCCCCATCCGTGAAGCATAACAAGTAACGGTCCCGTTCCTTCGTCTATGTAGTTTATATTTAGTCCATTAATATTTACATTCATTTGGTTTACTATAGCACCATGACATTACCCATGCAAATCCTACAGTTTGCAAAAACATTGCAAAAAATGCTCTGGTAAATTAATGTGCTTTTTCTCTTCCTTTCATCCTAGTGTGCTGAATTGTCATCGTGTCAGCACACTAGTACACTAAGCATAAATACTAAAAGTGCATCAGCCTGAGGGTCGTTTAGGATTCCGATTCCGGCTTCATCCGCATACGTTCTTTCCGTTGTATCCGTTACATAATTTACTGCTCCCGGATTCATCCCCATCAGAAAATGCGCATGATTCTCTATTATCGTAGTGTACTCATGGTTATATATTATATGATCGGTTATAGTAAGACATCTCATATCCTCCAACAGTTCATTAAAGGATTTTACATCAGTCTTTGTTACCAGATACGCCGATTGCGTTGCTTTTTGCGCAATACGCTCAGAGCGCACCATAAGTAGTTTCATCAGATACTCGCATCTGCTCACATCAACTTTCTGACTTGTAGAAAGATAGACCACCGAACCGATCAGTATATTCTCATCTTCATTAAAAATCCGGTCAAATTCAGGCTCGGCGAAATATTCCTCAAGAACCGTCTCATAGCCCAAACTTCCCGTTGCTCTGTATAATTCTGCCGCAGCCTTAAATACCGTTGTATTATCCTGCGCTTTCTGGTTATTGAAATAACAGCTCCAAGCTCTATCTGCCGCCTTAAGACACGTGGTGGCAAACTCGCCGTCATATTTCTGATAGATATAACTGAACTTTGCAAGTACCGAGGCAAAGTTTATAGTGGCATCCATCGAGACAGGTGTGACGATAACAGGATATGTCATCACATCTCCTCCGCCCGAACTGTCGGTAAGCGCCGCCCCATACTCTCCGCCGGTCTTTGCATCCTGCATTTTTAAAAGCCATTCAACTTCATATCTGACTTCATCCAGAATATCGGGTATTTCGTTTCCGCTCTCGGGAATTCCCGCTTCATCCGTAAACGCAGCTTCATTCATCTCAAAAGCAAGAAGCAGATTCTCCGCAACTTTGCATCCGACCGTTGTATCCCTGTCAGCCTGCTCGTCCATATGCCACCCGCCCGTAACATCTATCTCTGTTTCCGGATGATCCTGCAAATGCGCCGGAGTCGTGTGACAGGCACTGTGCGCATTTTCTCCCGCATAATCTTCGGACAATGAAGTTCCGCACCTGTTGATATAATATTTTTTGCACGCCTCGTTAAATACGTCTGCATGCGCATCTTCCGATATGGCAAAAGAATATGATTCCCCGATTATATCTGCGGATACATAATAATTTCCCGCTTCCTTAAGGTCGGTGAAATATCCTATGCCCGTATATTCTTTTGTGTCATCATTATAAACAGACTTCACAACATCGCCTGTATATTTTTCCTCTTTTGTTCCCAGCTCTTTTATACTAAATGTCTTGGGAAGCTTCTTGCCATGCAAGATAACTGTTTTGACAGACTCAGTATTGTAGCCGATCTGATCTGCAAGTACGCTCGGTATCTGATTCGGGACAACATACTCTCCGCTCGCTGTTGTCTCAACCTCTTCCGCGTTTGCTTTGGTTGTATCAATCTGTTTTTCAGCAGAAGAAGCGCCGCAGCCTGCGACGCTTCCAATAAGCGACAGTAACAATACTGCCGCAATTATTCTGTTTTTCCGCCCCATAACAGAAAACATACAAATACCAGTCCCTTTTATTTAACTCTGTTGTAGTTTATAAGGCAACCGTCAAGGATTATCTGTCTTTCATCGTCGGTAAGATTTCCAAGTTTAAGTTCAAACTCAGTTACGCTGTCCCCTGCAACAGCATATGCCTTAATAACTTCATCCTTATTCTTAACCGCATCTCTGATTCCCGGAAGGAAGATGTAGTCTTTGTTCTTGAAAGGAAGTTCACCCTCTTCAATAACAAAAGGAAGCATACCCCAGTTAATAAGGTTTGAACGATATCTCTTTGTTGCATATTCATTTGCGATGTTTGCCCATCCGCCAAGTACCTTCTGGCATGATGCAGCCTGCTCTCTGGCAGAACCGTCACCCGGCTTTACGGCGAAAATTGTCGATCCGAATCCAACATTGTCATTGTTAACTCCGCTGAACTTCTTACCGATCACTTCCATTACGCCTTTGAGCTCGCCCCAGGCAGCGATGGGATCTTTGCCCTCTACAAGAGCATCCTGTGCAGCACGCATCTCTTTGGCAAGTCCTACATATGCAGGATCTTTTCTTGATAAAGTAAACTCGGCAAGTCCGAGAGGATTTGATCTGTATGATGAAGTCTCTCCTGAAGGGATAAGCTCATCTGTTGTTGTTACAGGATCATGTATCTCTGATACAACTCTGAGCACCATATTCTCAGGAAGCTCTGACATCTTAGGCCAATCCTTGATATTGGGTCCGAGCTGAAGCTCAACCGAAGGATTTGCAACTCCGTGTGAAT